>Ga0209097_10000326_pt1 | contig 49865 bp, 39 predicted proteins | sample AD_UKC052_MetaG_FD_184419 | JGI IMG/M metagenome (GOLD analysis project Ga0209097, IMG submission 184419) | Active sludge microbial communities of municipal wastewater-treating anaerobic digesters from USA - AD_UKC052_MetaG (SPAdes) (version 2) | ecosystem: Engineered > Bioreactor > Anaerobic >... | reverse complement strand
TATTTACTTAAGTTTCGCATTATCCATCCCTTATTAATAAAGGTTTTCTTAATCATAGAACAATTAAATGTTTGTATATAGCACAAATGGTTGTTAATAGCGGCAGGAATGTGCATGCCCTGAATGGCAACACACGAGCCTCCGCACTGGTAAGAATGAACAACCTATTAAAAAATGCAGGAACTTTTCCATTTTATCTGAATTGCGAAAGGTGAGTCATGTAAACATTTTTCATCTTATTTAGCTGCGGACAGCAAAAAATCACTATTGTCCGATTAAAATATATCGGACTCGCTAAAACCATTAAAATGTTACATCCCTAACGGGATTTAATCTATCTGACTTACTTGTCATTCTATAGATATTCAGTCCTTACAGGACTGTCCCGATAGGGACAACATATTTGTAAAAACAAGACACTAAATGAAATAAAGTCCCATATGGGACGAAATAAAATTTGCCGGATAATAGGGGCAAAAAATAATAAACAAATAAAATGTGTATAATTTTTTATTAGGGGGTAATGCCGAAAAAAAATATAAATTACTTTTGCGGCACATTGGATGTTTATGCTTTTCGAAAAGATTATTCCTGACCAGCTGCTATTAAGCTTATACATTGCTTTTCTCGGTGTTTTTCTTCTTCAGTTGATTTATTTCTGGGGTATTTTTGCACGCTTTGCATTTTGTCGAAAAAAAAAATCCACGCAATCTTGTTTACCCGTATCCGTGGTGATATGTGCCCGTAATGAATATTACAACCTGGAGAAAAACCTGCCCTTGATTCTTGAACAGGATTATCCCGATTTCGAGGTCATCGTTGTCAACGATGAATCGGATGATGATACCAACGACTTGTTGTGCGACCTGGCAATAAAATATCCCAGGCTGGTCGTGTTGAAAACCCAGAAAAACAAAAATTGTTTTCCGGGAAAAAAATTCTCCCTCTCACTGGGTATCAAATCTGCCCATAACGATATTGTGTTGCTGACCGATGCCGACTGCGCTCCCAAAAGTCCCGACTGGATCAGGCAAATGCAGGCGCCGTTTTCTAATTCCAAAATCAGCATTGTTCTGGGCTATGGCGCTTATGCTCAAAAGAAAGGCCTTCTGAACAAACTCATACGTTTCGATACTGTATCGATAGCTTTACTGTACTTTGCTATGGCTAAAGCCAAAATGCCCTATATGGGCGTGGGCCGAAATCTTGCCTACCGCAAAAGCTTGTTTATACAGTCCAAGGGGTTTGTCAGCCATTACCACATCAGTTCCGGCGATGATGATCTGTTTATCAACCAAAATGCCACCTGCAAAAATACAGCTATTGTTTTTTCGCCGGAAAGTCACACCGTTTCAGAGCCAAAAACCAATTTTAGTTCTTGGGTGCTGCAGAAGAAAAGGCATCTGACTACAGGTAGGTACTATAAACTCTGGCATAAATTATTACTGACATTGTGGCCCGCTACTACCGTGGCTTTTTATTTATTGGCTGCAGCTATCATGGTTTTCAACTGCAATTTGTATAATATTATTGCCGTGTGTACGTTTTTATTATTGCGTATGATTTGCCAACTATTTATATATAAAAAAGCGATGAATAAATTGCGGGAAAGGAAATTTTTATTATATTTGCCTTTTTTTGAAGTGTTTTTTATTATTTTCAACCTGTTGGTCATGGTTTCCAATACAGGAAAACAACAAAGCAAATGGAAGTAAACACCAACCTTACCGAGAAAGCGCAACGTGATTACAGGCTGGTGCAATTGGCTATCAGAAATGGCGATCAGAAAGCATATGCCGAACTTATGGGCTATTATAAAGATGCCATTTATTTTTTGTTGCTGAAAATGACCAACGATTCTGATGATGCTGACGACCTGACTATCGAAGCCTTTGGCAAAGCTTTCAAAAAACTCGATCAATATACCCCTGATTATGCTTTTAGCACCTGGTTGTTTAAGATAGCTTCCAATAATTGTATTGATTTTATCCGCCGCAAAAGAATGGATATGCTTTCCATCAACAAGACGGTGGTGGATGATGAAGGCACCGATATGTCGCAGGTTTTGCCCGCCCACGGCCTCGATCCCGAAGAAAAGCTTATCGAGCGCCAGAAAATCATGATGATGCGCGAAGTGGTCGAAAAACTAAAACCCAACTACCGCCGGCTGGTGCAGTTGCGGTATTTCGACGAATACTCCTACGAAGAAATAGCACAGGAGATGTCGCTGCCTATTGGCACTGTAAAGGCCCAGTTGTTCAGAGCCCGCGAGTTTCTGTACAACATTATGAAGAATGCGGAGGGATCAATATAGTAGTTCGTAGCACCGAAAGTACTTAAGATATAATAATATATTAAATACGCCGGAAAAGAGGTGTGAAACATTCAACTGCTTAGGAGTTGAATGTTTAAAACAAATATTTTTCATCAAAATCAATCCCCTGTTCCTTTAGCAAATCAATATATTCTTCAGTAAACGTTTTTATTCTATGATGCTCATTTTGGTTCTTAACATATTCAATAAGGTGGGCCTTATCTATTATTGAGTATGTAAAAGCGCCATATCCGGCTTGCCACCCGTTAAAGTTTTTGAAAATGTTGTTTGCTTTGATCCAGCCGGAACTTGCAAGTTTTATGTCTTTGATAAGATCTGCTAATGCCACCGAAGGATGAAGGTGTGTTACAATGTGAATATGGTCGGCTATTCCGTTAATTCGGTATAGATGGCATTTTTTGTTTTTCAGGATCCCTGCAATATATTTAAACAGCTCTTCCCGGTTATTTTCAGATAGAGTTTTTTCACGCGACCATGTTGAAAAAACAATTTGATAAATAATTTGTGTGTAAGAACTCATGATATTGGTTTTATTCAATCCTTACATCACTGCCAGGCAGGGTTTCAGGATTGGGTTTGTATTATCTTTTATTTCTGTGCACTGCGAGCCCGGTTATTATTATTTGACCCTTCGAGTCTCAGATTTTGCGATTCTGGTATTCATTAGTTTATGTAACATTTAATTTATTCAATCCTTTTCAGGATTGGGTTTGTATTATCCTTCTATTGCCGTGCACGCAGTACACGGTTATTAATGTTTGACCCTTCGGGTCTCTTCTTCTGCATCCATTGTACGCCTTAAGTTTATATTGTATTCATTTGAAATGTTTTATTTGTAACACCGAAGGTGTTTAATATACATAACCACGTATGAAATACGTGGGAAAAAAGATGAAAAAAAAGCAACTCCGAAGGAGTTGAATATGATTAATTATCAAAATCAAATAACCTGTTCTTAAGATTACTATTCCATTTCTATTATATCATGTGAGAATATATTGGCATTCCAAAGATATCAAAATAAAGAATAGTAATGATGGGGAAAATAATATAGTCCTCCCGATAATTATCCAGATCCCTTCACTCGCCTGCACTAATTATTTTAACCATCAGCTAACGGCCAGGCAGACATAACCCCGTCAGACTGTCGCTGACAGGCAGGCAAAAGAGAAATATCAATACCGTCCTATTGGGCTAATTGATATATCAATTTGGTATAAACTATTCTTATAATTCAAATCTCTCCATAAATAAATATCTCAATGGTAGTTTTTAATTACCACAAAATGATGTATTCAATTAAAACATTATTAAACTAAACCGGAAAACCTTCTGGTAATATCCACAAATGCTGACACGCCAAGTTGTTCTGCCCTTTTATCAAAAATGGGGTCGGAGAGATTGTTCTCTTCGTTACGAAAGGAACTTAAGGCGTTTCTTAAAGTCTTGCGTCTTTGGTTAAACGCTTTTTTCACGATGTCAACAAAAAGCTTTTCGTCACAGTTCAGCGATTTTGTATCATTGCGCCGAAGCCTGATTACCGCCGATTTTACTTTGGGAGGGGGGTAAAAAACGTGTTCGTCCACGGTAAACAAATATTCTATGGTATAAAATGCCTGAAGCAGCACGCTTAAGATGCCGTATTGTTTTGAGCCGGGCGGCGAGGCAATACGCTGGGCAACTTCCTTTTGAAACATACCAACCACTTCTGGTACCATGTCGCGGTTTTCAAATACCTTAAAAAGAATCTGTGTGGAAATATTGTAAGGAAAATTTCCGATAATGGCGTAAGGCTCGTCAAAAATGTTGTTTAAATTATAGTGCAGAAAGTCTCCGTGGATTATCTGGTTTTTGCGGTCAGGGTATTTTTCAATTAAAAAAGTGTAGGCTTCCCTGTCAAGTTCTATCAGGGTGGTCTGGAAATTTTTTGAGGCCCACAGGTGTTGAGTTAAGATGCCAGTGCCGGGGCCTATTTCCAGAACCTGCCGGTAGTTATTATGCAGGGTGAGACTTTCGCATATTTGCAGGGCGATACTTTCGTCTTTCAGAAAATGCTGGCCAAGGAATTTTTTGGGGTAAACAAAAGTCATATCAATTGATCTTATCTCCCCTCAGGTTGCGGTAATGCCGGCGCGCCTCCACCACAAAAATGCTTCCCGGGTAATCGGTTAATATGCGTTCAAAAAATTCCATCGCCCTGGTATAATTTTTAAAAATATTTTCATTCAGCTCGCCCAGCTTAAAGAGGGCTTCGTCGGCAAGGATGTCCTGCTGATAAAAATTGACGAGTTTTACCAACAGGGAGTCGGCATCGGCATAACGTCCCTGCCGCAGGCGTATCCCGGCTTTCTGAAACAGCACTTCATCGAACAGCGGATGGTATAAGCCAAGCGTGTTTATGGAATCAAGTGTCTTGAACGCTTCATCATATTTGTTGCGGAAAATCAGCAGCTCGGCCCGTGAATATAGCCTTAGGCCGGTGGTGGTGCTGTCTTCATCCATATTGTCGCTGATGAGCAACGAAAGCTGCATGGCGTCGTTGGCAATCAGTTTCGAGGTGGCTGCCTTGAGAATATCCAACTGTGCCCTGGCGTAATCAAATTCACCGATATAGTAATAAAGCCGGGCGTTGCGGAATTTGGCTTCAAAACCGACCACATCGTTTTTAAACGCTTTTTCAACCTGCGAATAGAGCAGGCTGGCCTCCCACACGTCGCCTGTGAGCAGCAAAATGTCGGCGAGTTCAATTTTGCATTGGGCAATAAGCTCGGCCGATACTCCTGTGTATTGAATTGCTTTTTGAAGCAGTTCGGCGCCTTGTGCAGGTTTGTCCATATAAAAAGCCTGCAGGTGTGCCAAATTCTTAATGAGTCGTAAGGAGTAATTGTTGTCTTTATTTTTGCTGAGCAGGTCGAAGTATTCTTTTTCCAGCAGTTCCAGCTCCTGAAGGCTGATGTTGGGTGTGCTGGTAGCTTTCAGGTATTTGGTGTTCATTTTTTCAACCAGCGCCGATTGGAAGTAGGGCGAATAGATATCTTTGGTGGATAAGATGTAATCATAACAGCTTATGGCGTCGTCATAAAAACCGTTTGAAACGGCTATTGCTGCGAGTTCGTAAGGGCGTTCGCCTTCTTCATCGAAGCGTTTGTCGATGGCTTTGGCCTGAACAGCCGCTGCGCCAAATTCTTTTTCCTGTATAAAATACCAAAGCAGCAGCAAGGGATAGGGCCTGATGTCGGGTTCTTTTTTGATACGCTGAAGCAGAACCGTCCTGAAAATGGTATTGCGGGTGTTGTCGGCGTCGTTGGCCAGCAGGTCCTGCAGTTGGCTTTGAACTTCTTCCTGTGAGCCGGGATTGTTTTTGACATACTCGAGGTACTGGTCGAGTGCAGCGCTGAAATCATTTTTTTTCAGGTATATTTCCGCAAGTTCCAGGTTAAAAAGGTAGGTGTTTCTTAAGAGTTTTTTTCCCTGTTCGTAGGTTTTTATGGCGTAGTCGGGCTGGTTGCGTAATAAAAAAGCATTGGCAGTAATGACGATTTGTTCTTTGTCTGAAATCAACGATTTGACAGTGTTTTCAAATTGTTTTTTTGCTTTCTCGTGTTGTTTTTCCTGCTCGTACACATAGCCCAGATCTACTGACAAAGCATAGTTGCCGGGATTTTTTTTAATGGCTTTGTTGATGAGTTTTTCGGCTTTGTCGAACTGATTTAATTCCACGAGGCAGTTGAGGTAATAATCATAAATGAAAGGGGTGGAAGTTTTATTATAGAGTTCTTCAAATAAGACAACGGCTTTTTCAAATTCTTTATCCTGAAAATACTGTATGGCCAGTTGTTCGTTGGTGCCTGGCTGGGCTGCACCTTGATAAGCGGTAGTCAGAAGAAAAAATACCAGCACCGGTAACCGGACAAAAGACCATAGCCTGCATGGATGTTTTGCTTGTTTGTGTTGGTCAGGCATGGTATTATTTTTTTTCTGCCGGAGAATCATCTTTTGGATATGTCTCCAAAAGTTTCAGCAAATAGGGATGAACGGTGTCGAAGTTGGCATATTGTTGCAGCACCTGGTTTATCTGCCTGTTGATTTGGAATGTCAGATCGTGCACGGATTTGGATTCCATGGTAAAATAATCTTTAAATTCTTTTTCTTCCAGCAGGCTTTTGTCTACATCGTGTCTGAGGTTTTCAAGTTGTTCGCGCGAGATTTTCAATTCCTGTTGATAAGATTTGTGCTTGTTTACCATCACTTTAAAGGCTTTGCGCACTTCCTGAAAGGCACACATGTATTTCCAGTTCTCGTCATTGCGGTATTCGTGGTAATGAACAATAACACGCTTGTTGGTTTCTTTAAAATCATTGTATTTTTTTTTCACCGTGTCAATATTCATTTTTTCAAGATTGCTTTCTGTAGAGTCAATAATAGTAATGAGGCTGTCGATTTTTGCAATCTGTTGTTTCTTTTCTGCGTTATGGCATGAGCTCAATGCGAGTAAACCAATGGCTACGGCGAGAATAAATGGGGTGCGCAACATGATAGTGCTATTAGTTAATAATTTCAAAACCTGTATATCGTGTGAGTGCTGCGGGAATCCTGATGCCGTCGGCTGTCTGGTTGTTTTCCAACAGGGCAGCTACTATTCTTGGTAACGCTAATGCGCTTCCGTTTAGTGTGTGAACTAAATTTATTTTCCCATCTTTGTTTTTATAGCGGAGCTTCATCCGGTTGGCCTGAAAACTTTCAAAATTGGAAACGGAGCTTACTTCGAGCCATCTTTTTTGTGCGGTTGAAAAAACTTCAAAATCAAAAGTCATTGCCGAGGTGAAGCTGATGTCGCCACCGCAAAGTTTCAATATCCTGAACGGCAGTTCAAGCTGTACAAGCAGGTTTGCCACATAGTCGCACATTTCTTTTAATGTGTCGTACGATTTTTCGGGGTGTTGTATCTGGACAATCTCCACCTTGTCAAACTGGTGCAGGCGGTTGAGTCCCCTGACATCTTTGCCGTAGGAGCCGGCTTCGCGGCGGAAGCAGGAAGAATACGCTACGTTTTTCAGGGGCAGGTCGCTTTCTTTCAGGATCATATCCCTGTAAAGGTTGGTAACGGGCACTTCGGCTGTAGGTATCAGGTAAAGTTTGTCTTCCGGAGCATAATACATTTGTCCGTCTTTGTCGGGCAGTTGTCCGGTACCATAACCGGAGGCCTCGTTTACCATCAGCGGGGGCTCTATCTCCAGGTAGCCTGCATTTACAGCCGAATCGAGAAAAAATTGTATCAGCGCACGCTGCAGGCGTGCGCCCTTGCCGAGGTAAACCGGGAAACCGGCACCGGTAATTTTGTTGCCGAGCTCAAAGTCGATAAGTTTGTATTTCGATGCCAACTCCCAGTGGGGCAGGTCGTTGCCGGGATTTAACGCGGGGATGTCTGCTCCGCCGGTAAACACAATTTCGTTGTCTTCAGCTGATTTTCCCGGCTTGATGGAGGGGTGGGGAGTATTGGGCAACTGAAGCAGGAGGTTTTTTTGTTTTTCCTCGCTGGTCTTTAGGTTGTCTTCCAACTCTTTGACCGTTGTTTTTAGCTCAATGGATTTTTCTTTTAACAGGTTGGCTTCCTGATGTTTACCGTTTTTGAAGAGTTCGCCGGTTTCTTTGGCCATTTTGTTGAGTTCGGCCAACAGGTCGTCGAGTTTTTTTTGGGTGGCTCTTCTTTCGTCGTCGCAGGCGAGTATGTCGGCAACTAATTGCGTGGCGTCAAAGTTTTTTATGGCCAGGGCTTTGACAATATTTTCTGCATCGTGCCGGAGGCTGCTGAGTTGTATCATGGTAAATATTTTTTTACAAAATTAGTTTTCTTTACGGAAAAAAAAATCTCCGATTACAAAAAGCAACCGGAGATTTTCTTATTAATTTGATTGGTTATTGAATTTTTTCGGTGTCTTGTTTTTCGAGTGGGGTAACAGAAACATACGAACGGTTGTTTTTCTTTTTTTGAAATTCAACAATTCCGTCTGTTAATGCAAACAATGTGTGGTCTTTGCCGATGCCGACATTTTGGTCGGGATTGTGAACGGTTCCGCGCTGACGAACGATGATATTTCCTGCAGTGGCCAACTGTCCGCCATAAATTTTTACTCCAAGACGTTTGCTGTGTGATTCGCGACCGTTGGTCGAACTACCAGCACCTTTTTTATGTGCCATAACTGTTAATTTTTAATTTGGTGTTGTAACTAAACGAGAATATCTTCAATCTGAATTTTGGTCATGTATTGTCTGTGTCCGTTGGATTTTTGATATCCTTTTCTTCTTTTCTTTTTAAAAACAATCACTTTGTCGCCTTTCATGTGCGAGAGGATTTTTGCATTGATGCTTGCTCCGGTTATGGTGGGCGTTCCAACTTTTACCGCGCCTTCATTGTCAATGAGCATTACTTTATCAAAAGTAACGGCGGTTCCTTCTTCTCCTTCGAGGCGGTGAACAAAAATTTCCTGTTCTTTTTCAACTTTGAATTGTTGTCCGGCTATATCTACTATTGCGTACATTATAAAGATTTTATGTTTTTAAAAATGGACTGCAAAGATATACAAAATTTTATTTCCAAACACACAGACCTTAATTTTTTTTCAATAAATTTTTTAAAATAATTTGTGGAAGTAAAAAATATGTATACCTTTGCACTCCCTAAAAAACGTTATACAATGAAAAGAACATTTCAGCCATCGCAGCGCAAAAGAAAGAATACACACGGTTTTCGCAAAAAAATGGAATCAGCTAACGGTCGCAGGGTTTTAGCAAACCGCAGGGCTGAAGGAAGGCATAAATTAACCGTTTCAGACGAAAAACAACATAAAAAGTAATTTGCTATAAAACGCAGCAGTTTAATAAAAACATTTAATTTTGAGGAGATAATTGAGTTTGTCTCCTCATTTTTTTTTAATTCATAGCTCATGGGCTTCTTTTTCTGGTTCTTAATAATTGTTTTTATCGGTTGGATACTTTTTTTATATGTTATACCGTTTTTTGCCAGACTGTATTTAAAAAAACTTGCCAAAAAATTTGAAAACCATTCGCAACAAACCCAGGCCCCTGAAAAAAAAGAAGGCTCCGTCAATATTGATTACATCCCCGAAAAACACCTGGAGAAAGATAAGGAAGCGCCCGGAGATTATGTAAATTTTGAAGATATAGAAGAAAAATAATATACTTATGAAAAATTTTGATTACAAAAAATTTATCCCCTATGTTGTTGCAATTGTTGTGTTTATTGCGATTTCGCTGATATACTTCAGCCCGCTGCTCGAAGGCAAACAGTTGTACCAGAGCGATATTGTCAATTATCGAGGCTCCGCACAGGAGATAAAAGATTTTCGCCAGGCCACCGGCGAAGAGGCTTTGTGGACCAATTCCATGTTTGGCGGTATGCCGGCTTATCAGATTGATGTTTCTTTTAAGACCAATATTGCCAAAGTGTTCAATAATATTTTCAAGTTGTGGTTGCCTCATCCTGCAAGTATATTAATGGTATTGCTCATCTGTTTTTTTATCCTGGTATTAACCTTAAAAAAAGATCCCTGGCTAGCTATAGTTGGGGCTGTGGCTTTTGCCTTCTCGTCTTATTTTTTCCTTACTATCAGCGTGGGACACAATGCTAAAACTCTCGCCATCGCTTATATGCCGGCTGTTTTGGCGGGTATTATTACGGCCTACCGCGGCAAATACCTACTGGGCGCGGCATTAACGGCATTGTTTATGGCTATAGAAATTGCCGTGAACCATGTGCAGATGACCTATTACCTGATGATGATTCTGGGATTTGTTGTGCTCTTCGAATTTATTTACGCCATCCTGAAGAAAAACCTGGCCAATTTTTGGAAAGCTACCGCTGTTATTGTTGTCGCCGGATGCATATCGCTGATTCCCAACCTCTCCAACCTGTGGACTTCTTATGAATATATGAAGGAAACCATTCGGGGCAAACCGGAGCTGACTTCAAACCAGGAAATACGTTCCTCCGGCCTGGACAAGGATTATATTACCCAATGGAGCTATGGCGTAGGCGAAACCTTTACCCTGATGATACCCAATGTGAAGGGCGGCGGCGATGCCATGCTGGGCGAATCCAAATCAGCGCTGGATAAGGTGGACAGAAACCTCCGCAAGCAAATATCACAACAAAATCATTATTGGGGCAATATGCCTTTCACCGCAGGTCCTGTTTATGCAGGAGCTTTTGTGTGTTTTCTCTTTGTTTTGGGATTGTTTATTGTGAAGGGAAAACTCAAATGGGCGTTGTTTGGAGTTACCGTGCTGGCTATCATGCTGGCCTGGGGACATAATTTCATGCCACTCACTGATTTTTTCATTGATTACGTTCCTTTTTATAACAAGTTCAGGGCAGTGTCGTCCATACTGATTATTGCCGAGGTTACTATCCCGATACTCGCCATCCTGGCCCTGAAAGAAATTGCCGACAACCCGGGCCTGATAAAAGAAAAAAAGACGGCTTTTTTTGTATCATTAGGGCTCACGGCCGGGTTAACCCTGCTTTTTGTACTCCTGCCAAAAATGTTTTTTGATTTTATCAAAGATACCGAGGCGGTTCAATTCGACGGATACGTTCAGCAGGGAGCCAACCAGGCCCAGATAGATGATTTTATCAGCAATCTGGAGATCGCCCGTATTTCCATTTTCAGGATGTCGTGCCTGCGCACTATATTATTTATTGTATTAGGAGCCGGTATGTTGTGGGCTTATGCCTCGGCAAAAAAGATCAGTAAATACATCCTGTATGCAGGCGTAGGCGTATTGATCCTCATCGATATGGTGCCTGTGGACAAAAAATACCTCAATAACGATAACTTCATTGCTAAAAATAAAAATGAAAATCCTTTTGTGGAATCGGCTGCCGATCAGGCAATACTGGCAGATACTTCGGCGGCTTACAGGGTGTTGAATCTTACCGTCGGCAATTTTACCACCGATGCCACCACCTCTTTTTATCATCAGTCTATTGGCGGCTATCATGCTGCGAAACTTCGCCGTTATCAGGACCTTATCGAACACCGCCTTTTTGACGAACACGGACAACTGGTAAAAACCTTACAGAAAACACCAACCGACTCGGCTTTAAAAGCAACCATGATCGGCCTCACCTCGCTGAACATGCTCAATACCAGGTATTTTATTTATAACCCCGATGCGCAGCCTTTACGAAATCCTTATGCAATGGGCAATGCCTGGTTTGTCAACGAGGTAAAAATGGTTGCCAATGCCGATGAAGAAATCAAGGCGCTTAACAACTTTGTGCCGGCAGCCACTGCCATAGTGGACAAACGTTTTGAAAGCGAACTTGGCGGATTAAAAATTGCCAGAGATTCCGGAGCAGCCATCCGTCTCGTGAAATATACACCTAACCACCTGACCTACGAAACATCAAAACTCACATCAGACCAGTTGGCTGTATTTTCCGAAATATATTATAACAAAGGCTGGAATGCTTATATCGACGGCCAGGCTAAACCCTATGTGCGTGCCAATTATGTGCTGCGGGCCATGGTGGTTCCGGCAGGATCACACAAAATTGAGTTTAAGTTCGAACCCCAATCATACGTTACCGGTGAAAAAGTGTCTTTGGCCGGCTCGGTATTGTTGCTGCTGATAATTGTGGCGGCCTTATATTTTGAATTCCGCAAGAAAAAAGGTGCCCCTGCCGAACAGCGCGAAATCCCGGATGAAGTGCCTGTTGCTTCTGTCGCAGCCAAAGAAAAGAAAAATTCGGTACCAAAACGAAAAAAGTAATAATCATTACACCTCAGCAGCATTTCATGATAGTCGTTGTAGATTACGGGATGGGAAATATTGGCTCCATCGTCAATATGATAAAAAAGGCAGGCGGGGAGAGTTTGGTAACTTCCGACCCTGAACTTGTAGCCGGTGCGGGAAAAATTATTATTCCCGGTGTGGGCGCTTTTGATAACGGCATGAAAAACCTCAGGGAAAAAGGACTTATTGATGTGTTGAATAAAAAGGTATTGGAAGAACAGGTTCCCGTGCTGGGTATATGCCTGGGCATGCAGTTGATGGCCCGAAGCAGCGAAGAAGGCGTTTTGCCCGGCCTGGGATGGATCGATGCCGAATGTAAAAAATTCCGTTTTGATGACAATAACCGGTTGTTGCGCATTCCGCACATGGGCTGGAACGACGTCGTGGTAAAAAACAAAGAGGGCATCTTTCGGAATATGTACGACGAGGCGTCCTTTTATTTTGTCCATTCATATCATGTGGAGTGCCGCCACCCCGAAGATATTGCTGCTACCACAATGTATGGCGTTGAGTTTACCTCAAGCCTGCAGCGCAGTAATATATTCGCCACGCAATTTCATCCGGAAAAAAGCCATAAATTCGGCCTGCTGCTCATGAAAAACTTTGTGGAGGCCCCTTATGCTTAAGATTCGCGTGATACCCTGCCTGTTGCTGAAAAACGACGGGCTGGTGAAGTCGGTTAAGTTCAAAAATCCTACTTACGTAGGCGATCCTATCAATGCAGTAAAAATTTTCAATGACAAGGAAGTTGACGAGTTGTTGTTTATTGATATTGAAGCTTCCAAAAAAGGCAGGGAACCGAATTATGACCTGATTGCACGTATCAGTTGCGAGGCATTTATGCCTTTTGGATATGGAGGAGGCATCACAACGGTGGAACAGGTAAAAAAGCTTACGCGCCTGGGCGTGGAAAAAGTTGCTATTAATGCATATGCGCGAAAAAATCCCGATTTTATTACGCAGGCCTCAGAAGTAGCAGGTTCCTCGAGCGTGGTTGTATCCATAGATATTAAAAAAGATTTATTGGGCAGGCTACGTGTTTTTGATTATGCGCTGCAAAAAACCACCTCCCTCGACCCTGTTGAATATGCTCAACTGATGGAAAGCAAAGGCGCCGGGGAGATATTCCTTAATTCGGTGGACCGCGATGGCACTTTTTCGGGCTACGATACTGAACTGATAAAAAAAGTAACTCAGGCGGTTACTGTTCCGGTGGTGGCTGCGGGCGGGGCCGGCCATATCAGGCATTTTGCCGACGCTGTCAAAAGCGGGGCTTCCGCTGTGGCTGCAGGCAGCTTTTTTATCTTTTACGGGCCTCACAGGGCTGTGCTGATTACCTATCCCGATAAGGCATCGCTGAAAGAGATTTTTAGATAATAAAAGGCATTTTGAATCAGTCAGTCATTGCGTCCAAGCCTTTGGTTCCCCGTTTATCAAAGATAATCCGCACAAAATGCTATCTGGCAACTGCAATCTTTATTACAGAATGATGTCCATTATGTGTTTTAATAACAAGGAAATATATTCCCGGGTTTAGCTGTTTCAGTGAAATTCTTTCGTCGTGACAGGCGAGACCATCTTTTTGTATAAGCTGTTTGCCGGTAATATCGGTAATGATTATCAGGGTTATGGGATCGGAAAGATCATTGTTTTTCACATAAATTTCATCCGTTGCAGGATTGGGCATAGCAGTAAACTGGTCATTTTCAGGCAGGTCGATTACCGTACTGATGTTGGTAATATTCAGCATATAATCTTCTGTTTCTCCATAATCGCGTAAAGAACACGGATCGGTAGCGGCGAATCCCTCATCAGTATAGGCACAGCGCACACGCATAACCACACTGCCGTTAAAAGCATCGGAAGGAACAGTAAAGCCGAAGTTTTTGACCTGGCCTGTTGCCGTGGCCTGTTGTTCGCCAATAAATTCATTTGCATCCAAAAAATCCAGGTCGCCGTTGAAATCTATCCAAAGTGCTATCTTCCCATAATTCACAGGACTACCGTTGTCGGAGTATGTTACCCCGACATTATAGGTATTATTGACAATCAAATTGGTGCTTATATTGGTAAAATCCGAATAGGCCGGTGGAAAATTTGCAATGCTTGTTGTATTGTTGATGCTTCCGCACGAAACGTTGGTTATTCCTACATACTGGCAGTCGTTCCATGGAGAGCAATTTCCGTACTGATGATAGGGCCGGCAGTAATCCGGTGTGGTTCTTGTTCCGGTAACCAGGATGTCATCAACAATAAATGCAGGCCCGCTCCCTCCAATATTATCATTATTCCAGAAAAAAGCAATTTGAAAAGTAGTGTTATTGCATGCTGCCGGAAGATTGTAAGAGGCGGCATTTACCATCTGGCCTGTATTGCAAAGCAATCCTGTGTTGTTGTATCCCCCTGATGTCAGCTTTATCCAACTGCCTGTGTTTCCTGGACGGTAGGCAGCCTGCCCGTAATCTACAGGGTTCCCGCCGTAGATTTCGCCGGCACATTTCCAATTGAAAGAAAGAACAATGTTTTGATAGCCTGTAGAGTTTATCGAATGAAAAATATGCCGGTCTGTTGTGGTGGTGGCGGTGTTATAGGTTCCTACCCCGTAGTAATTTCCATCCCAGGCAATGGTGTTGGAAGCATTGATATAACAGATTTGTGCGGAACGTACGCCGCTGATGGTGCGCACTCCGGCGGTGGGATTGGTGCAGGAAGGGCAATAATTGGTGCCGCTGTATGAGCACCAGAGATTACGGATGGCATTATTAGGGTCTGTTGAGTTTTGAAGCCAGCCGTTTACGGCTGTTACAGCGCCAAAAGCGCCTTCCGAACTATAATTTTCAAAATCTTCTTTAAAAAGAATGTCTGTCTGGGCTATCGCAGAAGTAGCACTTAGTGCTGTCATTAATGCCACACAGGCATAGTGTCTGAACGTTTTCTGTAAAAGTAACAATTTGTTCATGGAATATAATTTAGTAAAACAATCATAATAATTTCTAAATATCATGGAATGGTTATTTGTTTTTGGGCGACAGCAGCCGTTTGATTTTATTTATCGCCAGATTTGCAAGGTCATTGGCATCGGCCGAAACTTTCATCCAATAGCAGGCCAGACCGTAAACAGTTATGACAGGAACCGAAACCATAATAATCTGCAATATCGGGTTGTGGAGTTTTGGGAATAGATAAGATACGAAAACCAGGACAATAAGGAGCAGAATCACTTTTAATGTGTTGAAGGTAAATGGCTGTATTTTCCATTTTTTGTAGATAAAAACAAATTTGAAAATATTATACAACAAAATAGAAATCAAAACGGAAAGACACGCGCCGTACATATTGAGGATAGGAATCAGTATCAGGTTAAGGACAATGGTGAGAAGACCCATGGCAAACAATAATACCAGGTTAAATTTGTAGTGTTTATGCGAATTCATCAATATTTCTGTGTTGACACCGGTTGCAGCATCAATAAATCTGGCCAGCCCGATAAAAAGGGCGACATATTTACCGGCAATATACACCGAACTGTTGGGGATAAGCGAAAAAATGGCTTCGATGTTTATCCAGATTACCAAAAATATCAGGCCAGCTACGATAGCTTGATTTATCGAAGTTTTTTTGTAGATCTCGTCTATTTTGTCAATATCGTTATTTTTCCATGCATCGGCAATTATGGGAACGGATATCTGGGCAATGGCTTTGCGGGGTACTTCAATCACATTTCCCAACAGGTAGGAAATGCTGTAAATTCCGGCAAAATACAAGCCTGATAAGGAACTGAGCATGATAACATCCATACGGGCCACGGCAAAAGCACCCAGACTTCCGAAAAATACAAAGACACCATACGTAATCATTTGTTTCCGCAGTTCGGGGCTTACAAAACTGAAATCGGGTTTGAAATGAAGCGTGTGCATGGAGCGCAGGTACAGTATCAGCACTATGAGCGAAACTCCGTAAGAGAGCACATAAAAATTGACAAACATCTTAAAATTGATCATTTGCGACAAAAGCAGCAGGATAATTATCAGATACATAAACTTATTCAGTACTTCCCTTAGAAGGTTGGGGACCACTATCCTGTATTGCAAACTGCTGTAGGTCTCAAAAACCTGGTAATACATCACGATAAATATCAGCGGGATAAAATAATAATAGTAGTCAACAATGAGGGGCGATTTTTGTATAAAAAGTCCTGTAAACTGTTCATTGAAAATAAGCAATAACGATATCAGTATTAGAAATCCTACCGCCGGTATTGATACCATGTAAAAAAGAAAACCATTGTCTTTTTTGTTTTTATCCCTGAAATAACTGTAAAACTTGGTGGCCACACTCCAGATTCCCAATTGGGCCAACATGGCGAACATATAGCTTCCGTCGTACAATACCCGCGTGAGACCTATTTGTTCTGGCGACAAAATAAGCGGTGAGAGAAGCAACAGGTTTACATACCCCAGCATCATGCCGCAGTATATCACTATCGTGCTTTTTATGCTTTGCCTCTTTATTATGCCCACTTTGCCGCCGGTTTTTGCGCAAATTTAAAGTAAAGTTTTACACTCGGGAGAAAATTGTCATTAAAATCAAATATTTCACTCACGTGTTGTGGCTTTTTTACACAGTGGGTTTTTTACAGCATTAACTATAAAGAATATCTCATAAGCCACGATAACGGATGGAAATTTATAGGTACTTTTGTAAAAAAATTTTGCATGAGATACGCCATTATCACTCCGGTTTTTAATGAAGAAAACAGCATAAAAAACCTGCTCCAATCGGTGGCAGGACAAACACTAAAGCCTGTGCAATGGGTAATTTACGATGATGGCTCCACCGACCAAACGGCTGCCATTATCACAGCCTTTGCCGCTGATTTTCCATGGATAAAGCTCGTACAGAACAAGGCCAAAAAAAGCCATATGGCCGGAACCAATATTGCCCGCATTTTCAATAATTGTTACCGCAACCATATTATTCCCGATATTGATTTTGTTGTAAAACTGGATGCCGATCTTAGCCTGAAGCCCAATTATTTTGAGGCGGTGGCTGCGCATTTTGCCGCCGACCAGAAGCTGGCCGTTTGCGGCGGCATCTGTCTGGTTGAAATAAACGGCGAATGGATACGCGAAAAGATTACCAATAAAGATCATGTGCGTGGCGCGATTAAAGCTTACCGGAAAACTTTTCTCGACCATATAGGCGGGCTGCGCGAAATTGACGGCTGGGATGCCGTGGATGAAATGCTCGCTAAATTTTACCAGTACACCATCCTCGCCGACCAATCCCTTGAAGTGCTTCATCACCGGCCTACCGACCGAAAGACAGGACACCTGAAAGCGCACAAAATGACCGGCCGCGGATGCTATTTTATGGGATTCAACGCTATAGCCGCCGGAATTTCATGTTCCAAAAGAATTAAATACAAACCCATGTTGATAGGGCCTTGTGTGGCTTATGGCACTTACGTTATGATGTTTTTTGGTAAAGAGAAAAAAGCGGTAACACCGGAGCAGGGAAGGTTTATCAGTAAACTGGTGATAAAAAATGCTATGAAAAAAGTTTTCGGATGATCGACAATAAAAAATATTACGAACAGTATCAGTGGGATGTGATTGACGAAGCCGGGCTTGCGGGAAAAATACAAAAAATCCTGGAAACCATACCGCCAGAGGTAGTTTCAATCATTGACATTGGCTGTGGCAATGGTGTTATCACTAACGAACTTGGAAAAAAATATGCCATGCTGGGAGTGGATCGCAGTGCCCACGCGCTTGAGCATGTAAAAACCGAAAAACTTCAGGCCTCCTCAGATAGTATTCCCTTGCCTGATGCCTCTTTCGATATGGTGCTTTCGAGCGAAATGCTGGAACACCTCGACGAAGAAACCCTGAAAAAAACTATCGGGGAAATAACCAGGCTGTCTAAAAAATATATTTTAGTTACTGTACCCAACAACGAAAACCTAGATAAATTCAAACTTCACTGTCCGCAGTGCGGAAAAAATTATAATCATTCCTATCACCTGCACAGTTTTACGCGGGAAAAACTCGGGGAGTTATTCTCAGGATGCAAAATCAGCAAGACATTTTATTATGGCACACCTGTGCGACGGTACAATAAAATCCTGGCAAAACTAAAGATAAGACTTTGCCCGCCGGCTTCCTGGTTTCCTTATTTTGCAAAAAAAATTAAAGACGAAAAAACCATGTGCCCGTTTTGCGAGCATGAGTTTGTGCATAATTATAAATCTCACCCGCTTGCCTTCCTTTTCGACGCATTCAATATGATTATTTCACCCAAAGTGCCCTATTGGATTTTTGTTCTTTTTGAGAAAGAATAAACGCCCGGCAATATTTTAAATATCCGATTTTTTCACGCCCAGCGCTCCGAGAGCTTTATAAATTTTGAAGAAAAATTTATAATAAAACGAGTTGAAGTAGGAGGGGTAGTCATGAAAGCTTTTGGGCGGGGTATTCATAATACGGTCGTAAGATTCGCGGGTAAGCCCGAATTTGTTGATGATATATTCTTCTTCTGTACGGGCCATATCGTCGCTGATGGCGGGTTTTTTCATTTCTTCAAGGGCTTCTTCGCGGGTAATCTGGCCGGCCATGATGAGGCTCGACAGGTGTGCCCTGCGCTTATCGAAACCAAACTTTTTGGGCAAGAGGTATGATTGGTAAAAATGGGTATAAACCGACTCATGGTGCTTGCCTCCATAATCTTCCCAGCCCAGCTCGCTGATAAGAAGTTTTTTGGCTTCTTCTTTGGCATAATCCGTATAATTCAAAATGCTGATATACTTTATTTTGCGGATAACAATATAGTAAAACAACCGCAGGATGCCATAGTGCGGAAAGGTTTTCAGCCGGGCTGTGCCGAATTGTTTTTGAAGAGAATGGATGTATTTCCAGTCGCTGTGCCCTTGCGACCATGCTTTGGGTAAAATGGATTCAGAGGTGATATTGGTACCGGCAAGTATGTATTTTACGCCGTGTTGGGCAGCGACCTTGTAGAGCAGTGCAGTAATGGCATGATCCGAAGGCACCTCTGAATCCGGCGTGGAGGCTTTCAGAAAGGACAATTGTAAGTCTTTAAACTCTTCCCAGTCAATCACATGGGTGTACAAATCAATATTCAGCGTTTTAAGGGTTTTTTCAATGTTAGTGACCGCGATTCTTGAATTCCAGCCGTTGTCGAGATGTACTGCCAGCGGATTCAGGCCGTTTTTTTTCACAAAATAGGCTGCAAAGGTGCTGTCCACACCGCCGCTCACGCCGATGATACAGTCGTATTTTTTGTTTTTGCCTTCCGATTTTATTTTTTCTACCAACGCCTGAAGGCTTTTTATTTTTTCTTCTGCATTGAGAGAAACGGGTGGGGTGTTGAGGAGTTTAATGGCTTTGCTGCAATGGTTGCAATAGCCATTTTCATCGAAGACTATTTCCGGATCGGTAGTATCCATGATACATCTTTTGCAAATCTTATATTCCTGCATAGAATTGAAAAATTTTTTGTAAGGTGCAAAATAAGGTAAAATTTTTTGGTTTTCTACCGGTGAACTGTTTTTATGTATGCTTATTTTCTGTTTTAATTTCTTTGGCCGTTTTGGGAAGTTTGTTTTTGCCCTCAAGACGGTTAACCATAAAAATCCCAAGCAGGATAAGTGCTATCCAGAAAAGATATACCGGCTCAAAGGCCTCGCCATCGGCTATACCCCACAGCACGGCCACTACGGGTATCATATAGGTAACTGAGGCGGCAAACAAAACACCGGAAGTTTTGATCAGTTTGTTATGAAGAATAACAGCTAATCCCGATCCGAAAATCCCGAGTATGGCAATATATCCTAATCCCTCTAATGCTCCGGCTTGTGTTGTTAGCACAAGTACGAAATCCGTGAAAAAAAACAATACTATTAAAGCGGGGATGCCAATTATCAGGAAGGCGAAGGCCGTGATGGTTACCGGATCGGTGTCTTCCAGATATTTTTTTACGATATTAAGGTTGATCGCATATAACACGGTGGCCACCATGATGTAAATACCATATCTGAAATTAAAATCCAGCGTTTTGTTTCCACTGATGCTCATCAGGCCCACGGTGCCGGCCAGTCCGATAAATACGCCCGTGATGTTTATCCATCTTGCTTTGTAGCCGAAAAAAAGAAGGCCGGCTATCAGGGTAAACAAGGGTGTCAATGAGTTGAGAATGCCTGCCAGCGAACTGTCAATGCCGGTTTGGGCTTTGGCAAACAGAAAGGCCGGGATGCCGTTGCCTATAATGCCCACCAAAGCTATATAACCGAGCTTTTTTCTATTAATTTTTTTTATAGAAAAGATGGCAAAAGGGATGAGAAAAATACAGGCAATGCTGATGCGCATGAGCGCCAGCTGGGTGTGGGAGTAGTGTTCCAGGCCGCGTTTCATCAGGATAAATGAACTGCCCCACACCAGGACAAGTACCAGCAAAATAGCCCAGCCCAACAGTACTGTACTGGGATTTTTTTTATTCAAATTCATTGTATGTATCCGGACTATAAGAGATGGTCAAAAAAATCGCGCTGCATTTCGGTTGATATATTCCGCTATGAATAGTAAAAAATGATGTTGTAATAATTCCCGGAGGGATTATTTTTTTACAGGATAACCTCCTTTTTTAGCCATTTCTTCAAGTCGTTTCTGGAAGCCGGAGACTTTCACCGGTTTTTTCTTGTTGGCCTGAATACGCGCATGGATTTTTTCTTCGTTCACAAATTTTCTGAAAAGGAACATCTGCAGGAAGGTGATGAGGTTGGCCAGCAGGTAATAATAACTCAAACCGGAGGCAAAGTCGTTGAAGAATCCCAGGAACATCACCGGCATGGCGTACATAATAAATTTCATGCCCGGCTGGGATGTACTTCCCATCATCTGGTTGTTGAGCTTGGTATATAAAATGGTGGAAATGGTCATCAGCAGGCAGAACAAACTCACATGGTCGCCATAAAAAGGTATGGAGAACCCCCCGGGGAAGTTCCAGATGGAGTCATAAGACGATAAATCTTCTGCCCATAGAAAGGGTTGCTGCCGCAGTTCGATGGAGGCAGGGAAAAAGCGGAAGAGGGCGATAAGGATGGGCATCTGCAGCAGCATGGGTATGCAGCCCGCCATGGGGTTGATGCCGGCTTTTTTATACAGCGCCATAGTGGCCTGTTGTTTTTTCATGGCATCTTCCTTTTTGGGAAATTTCTGAGCAATCTCGTCCACCTCGGGTTTAAGCACCCTCATACGTGCCGACGATAAGTAAGTTTTATAGGCTATAGGGAACAGGACAATCTTAAGCAGGATGGTCAGGATGAGGATAATAATTCCGTAGTTTATCCCATAGGTTTCCAACCAGTTGAACACCGGGATAACCGCAAACCTGTTGATCCAGTGCATAAGGAAAAATCCCCAGCCAAGAGGAATCTGGCGTTCCATATCGAGATCATACGATTTGAGTATCTTGTATTTGTTGGGTCCCAGGTATATCGACATGGGAATGCTCTGACTGGATTGGTTCTCGTAAGGGAAAGTAAGCGAGGCAGTTAATGTTTTCAGGTAACCTGGGAATAAGGTATCTTTTTGCTGGACGGTTTCCAGGGTGGCTTCTTTAAAGCTTTCTTTGGCTATGAGTGTAGCAGAGAAAAACTGTTGTTTGAACGAAATCCATTTTATGTTGGGCAGTTTGTCTTTTTTATCATCTTTATTTTCTTTCAGGTAATCAACATCATCTTCGGCGGGTTTAAAGTACACGTTGGTGTTCATCAACTCGTTCTTCATGCTTTTTTCCTGTTGTGTCAGGTCGAGTTTCCAGTCGAAAGCCAGGTAGGTGCTGTTCACATCAATGACATCCTGCATGTTTTTGAGGTTGATGCTGAAGTCTAAAAGATAGTTGCCGGCCTTTAACGTATAGAGATACTCAATGTATTTTTTTGCACTTTTCGCCGAATCCGATTCGTTTGCGTACAGGCGCAGGGCAAAGCTGACCGAGTCGTTGTTCCCGACAAAAATGGAGTCTTTCCCGGCAAAACGTTTGTCTGCACAATAAGGTTCGAAAAATAATCTGCTGGTGTTCAGGTCTTTGTATCCCGAGAGGAACGTAAGAAAATAATTTGATGAGTCGGTGTTGAAAAGAATGAGCGGCTTTCCATCGAAAGTTTTGTACGTTTTTAGTTCTACATAAGAGATGCCGCCGCCCTGGGCTGCAAGCTTTATCTTTAACAATGAATCTTCAAGGATATAATGTTTGTTTTCGCCCATGGCCGAAGCGGAGAATTTTCCAAATTTATTTTGCAGCGCCCTGAGACTGTCGGTTGCCGCCGTGGCCGATGTGTCAGCGGCTTGAGCCTTGCTGAGGGAGTCTTGTATTATTTTTTGAATGCTGTCTTCCCTGACTTTTGACAGTGAATCTTTTTTCAACTGCAGGTTTCTTTTAGCCCATTCTGTGGAATCTTTTTTAAATTTGGCCAGCCGTTCTTCTTTTGAAGGGGCTGTAAGCAGACTATAGCCGACAAGTATTCCAAAAATCAGCAGTATCCCGATAACAGTATTTAACGTGCCTTTGTTCATTTGTTGGATCGCTTAAAATGAGGTGCAAAGATAAAGAAAAATAATTCTTTTAAAGATTACCCTGATATTTATTGCATCAATACCCCTGATGAGTTGCATTTACGCTTTGTCTACATAATATCGCCATTGGTGTTTTATTTCGATATGTTAATCTATTGTTAATGATTTTTTCAGCATTGTTAAGGATAGGGGGTTTCCTTATATTTGCAAAAATTACTAAATTGCAAAAAATTTCATAAAACTATGCACTTTATAAAATCAGTTTTATCGCTGTTAATGGCCGTAGTAGTGCTCAACAGCTATGCTCAGGTGGAAATTAACCTGAACAACCCGAAGACCGAATTTTCCATTCTGGAGAAAAGTCCTTATAAAATTAAGGCAAAAACTTCGGTACAAAAAATCAAAACCCTGCCGGTATCTACGGTGGAGGGTAATTTTGTTGAACTCGGTATTACCGGCTTTTCACCACTATATGATGCCGGCAAACCCCAGCTTCCGGTTTATAGCAATTTAATTGAAATTCCTTATGGTGCGGAAATCCAGATAAACATCATCAGTTACAATGAACAGGATATTGATCTGGGCAGCACCGGTATCATGCAAAAAATAATGCCGTCACAACCTTCGGTATCCAAAAGTGCCGATCCCAGCGAAATACCATTTTATTACGACAGGGTTGCATACCAGACGAATGCTTTTACCCAGGCTGAAATGGTTACCGTGGAAAGATCCGGCATCATGCGCGGGGTTCAGTTTGCCAATATTACAGTGGCGCCATTACGTTACAATCCCGTTACCAATATGCTGAAAGTGTATAATGACCTGGTATTTGAAGTGGTTTTCAAACACCCTGATATCGCATTGACTGAACAAATGAAGGCAAAATATTATTCTCCCTATTTTGAAACTTCTCTCAATAAAATGATAAACCATACGGCGCCGGCCACAAAAGATGCGCTTTCCAAATACCCCATCAAATATGTCATAATCTCGCTGTCTTCATTCGAATCAGCTTTAAAACCATTTGTTTACTGGAAACGTCAGAAAGGCTTTAATGTGATTGAAAAGTATTATACGTCGGCGCCAACCACAAGCACGGTCCAGACATATATCCAGGGACTTTATGATGCCGGCACCGCCAACGACCCCGCACCCACCTTTGTCCTGCTGGTTGGCGATGTCGCACAAATACCTACTTACAGCGATAACTCCTCGCTGGGGACCCACAAGACCGATTTGTATTATTTTACTATGGATGGTTCTGGTGATAACATTCCGGACATTTATTACGGACGGTTCAGCGCTACAACTACCACCCATGTTACTAACCAGGTAAACAAAACCCTTCAGTATGAGAAATACACCATGCCGAAAAAGACTTACATGGACACCGTGGTTATGGTGGCAGGTAATGATGATTCGTATGATTTGACATACGGCAATGGGCAAATAAATTACGGAACCACCAATTATTTTAATGCAGCCCATGGCATCTATGCCCATGCTGTTCTTGGTCCCAATAATACCGAAGCAATTGCAGGGGCAAACATGAGAGCCATGTTGTATAAAGGGGTGGGTTATGCTAATTATACTGCACATTGCGGCTCGTCAGGATGGTCAGAACCCGGGTTTTCGACAACGCAAATTGCCAGTATGTATAATACCGATAAGTATGGCTTAATGGTGGGAAACTGTTGCCAGTCAAACACTTTTAATGATACGGAATGTTTTGGGGAGGCCTTGTTGAGGGCATATCCCAACAAAGGAGCTGTGGGCTATATCGGGGGCTCGAATTATTCCTACTGGAATGAAGATTATTACTGGGGTGTTGGAGCCCGCAGCAGTATCGTCGCCAATCCAACCTATACAGCCAGCGCCCTGGGAGCCTACGACTGCATTTTTCACGATCATGGTGAATCCAAGACCTCATGGGCTTACACCAACGATCAGATGAGGTATGCCGGATTACTCGCCGTTCAGGCCAGCAGCAGCTCCTCGGCGTACAAGTTGTATTACTGGGAAATCTATCACCTGATGGGCGATCCTTCGGTGATGAATTATTTCTCTGTTCCCGATCCCCTCACAGTAAGCTATACCAGCCCTCAAAATGTAGGCATCACCTCTTTGGTGGTAAATACCGAAGAAGATGCATTAGTCGCCTTATCAACCGCTGGCGTATTGCTTGATGCGGAACTGGCTCCTGCCGGAGGTGTCACCACGCTGAACTTCAACGCCATCACCCAGCCCGACACCCTGGATGTGGTTATTACCAAGCAAAACAAACAACCTTATATCGGAACCCTGATTGTGAATGCCGCCAGTATCCCGTTGGATGCCGAGCTGGTAAGCATTAACAATCCTACAGGAACATACAGTTGCACGGGTATAAATGTGGTGCCGCAGGTTACGGTGCGCAACGCAGGCACTAATACACTCACCAGTTTCAGGGTAACCTATCAGATTACCGGAGGCAGCCAGCAGATTTATAACTGGACAGGCAGCCTGGCCAGCTATCAAACGGTTACCATCGACCTTCAGGCAGTTACTATCCCTGCCGGAACAAGTAGTTTTACGGCTACAACTTCCCTGCCTAACGGCGCCGCCGACCAGAACACGGCTAACGACAGCAAGACCAAGGGTATCACTGCAAGCAACCTGCCCGTCAGCGCAGACTTCAGTGCATCGGTAACCAGTTCCTGCGGCGCTCCATTATCGGTAAACTTCACCAACAACAGCACCAACACTTCCACCTATTTGTGGAACTTCGGCGATGGCAGCACCAGCACGGAGGCCAACCCAACCCATAGTTATTCGGAACTCGGCACGTATACGGTAACGCTCACGGCCTCGGCAGGCGTGTGTGGCGATGACCTGGAAACCAAAAATGCTTACATTACTGTTGGTGCTGAGTTACCTGTTGGTTATGATGAATCACGCTGCGGCCCGGGAAGTGTCACTCTTAACGCGACAGGTGCAGGAACGCTGAATTGGTATGATGCTGCTACCGGTGGCAACCTGCTGACTACCGGGGTTTCTTATACGACACCTTCTCTTACAAGTACCACAAATTATTATGTTGATCAAACTATTGTTCCTCCGCTGGAATATGTGGGTAAGGTAAACAAAGAAACAGCGGCAACCTTACATACCAATAATAGTTATTGGCTTGTTTTCGATTGTTATTCACCGGTGGTTTTAAAATCGGTAAAAGTATATGCAGGTGCGGCGGGTAACAGGATTATTAACCTTAGAAACAGTTCCAACACCGTAATTCAGACTACTACAGTAAATATTCCTGCTGGTGAAAGCAGGATAAATCTGAATTTTAACGTGCCTGTGGGAACCAGTTTACAGCTTGCCACCGGCACCTCAAACCCAAATATGTATCGCGATAATTCAGGAGTTTCGTTCCCTTATAATTTGGCAGGTAAGATATCAATAACGGGAACCAATGCCGGTTCAAACTTATATTATTACTATTATGACTGGGAAATTGAATCTCCTTCATGCAGCAGCGCCCGCACAGAAGTTACTGCAACGATTTTATCTGCACCGCCTGTTGCACAATTTACCTATACTCAAAATGGCAGTACCATAAATTTCAACAACACTTCCTCCAACGGCGTATCGTATTTGTGGAACTTTGGAGATGGTACCAACAGTGGCGGTACGAATCCGGCGCACACCTACACCTCTGCCGGCACTTATGATGTAATGCTGATAGCGACCAACAATTGCACCAGCGATACTACCGTACAACAACTTACCGTTGTCATTACCGGCGTCGAAGAAAATGAATTATCAAAAATAGAGGTGTTTCCCAACCCCGCTAAGGACATAATCAATATCAACCTCAACGGTGTTAAAATTGATAAAATAATCCTGACGGATATATTGGGAAAAGAAATCTACACTATCAGCAACATAGGCGATAAGCCCGAAATGGATTTGTCGGCATTAAAGGATGGCGTGTATTTCCTTCGTTTTTATTCTGATGGTAAAACGTTGACCACGCGCCTGAATAAGATTGACTAATAATTTAATACTGTTGCCAAAAAAAAGATGGGCGTCCTTTCGGGCGCCCTCTTTTTTGTACTTAACTTATTCACCAATCCACGAAAAATCGGCTCCTTATTGAATGTACTTATTGGCAATATCATTAAAAGTATTGAAGTTTTTGCGGATGGCTTCTATTTCGGGGGCAAGAAACCTGTCGGTCCTTATAAAGTTGCCGTTTTCAAAGGCTTGGTTTGATTTTTTTATGGCGTAATAAAAATCAAGGCTTGCCGGCGACAGTACTTTTTCCGGAATATGGTCCATTTTCATTTCTTCAAACTGCTTCAGGCGCATCGTAAGGGCGTAAAACCCTGTCATGATGGCGATGGCCATTATTTTTTCGACATTTTCGGCAATTTGCAGGGCCTGCCTGGCTCCAATAGTGCCCATGCTGACATGGTCTTCGGTGTTTTCGCAGGTTGGTATGGAATCGGCAGAGGCCGGGTGCACCAGCACTTTGTTTTCCGAAACTATGGAGGCGGCGGCATACTGAGGTATCATCAAACCATTGTTTAATCCCGTGCCGAAAATAAGAAAACTCTCGAGGCAGTCGTTAGTATTGGCATCCACCATTTTTGCTATCTGCCTTTCGGTGATATTACCCATTTCGGCTAAAGCCAGCTTCAGGTAGTCCATAACCAAAGCGATAGGTTGTCCGTGAAAATTCCCGCCGGAAACTACCTTGTCGTCATCGGCAAATATTAATGGATTATCTACCGAGGCATTGAGCTCGTTATCGACCACCGAAATGATATGGTCCATGGCTTTTTTGCTGGCTCCGAAAACCTGCGGCAGGCAACGAATGGAATAAGAGTCCTGCGGCTTCCATTTTTTTCGTGCAAAGCTTAGCATATTTGCAAGCTTATAGTTTCCTTCGGCTTTCATACGGTCGATGGCCGAATTGGAAATTTGTATCTGCTCATCAGCTTGTTCAACGGCCAATACTTTTTTGACATCATCGAGAATCCCTTCAGGGATTTGTTTTTCTGCAAGGAGTTTTTCCAGGATATTTTTTTGAGTGATGTTTATGAGTTTTGAGCCGTCAAGAAGTTGGGTAAGCCATTGGGCAATTTCTGTTTGTCCCGAATGATTACGTGCCTGGTGTATTGGCATGTATGCAAATGCGCTGTCTCGCGCACACAGTCCTTCAAAAATCAGTGCTGAAGAGAGTGTGCCTACCTTAAGCAATTGTTCTGCTTTGTGCAGAGCCACCACAGCAACAGCGGCAAGTACCGTAGTCCCGTTATTCAGAGCTAATCCTTCTTTATAACTCAGCTCAATTTTCTTAAACCCTATTTTTTTAGCTTCTTCCGACATTAAAAAATCAACCGTATTGAAGGTGTCGCCTTTATATTCCATCTCTCCTTCGCCTATCAAGGGAAGCGCCATGTGAGAAAGAGGGCAGAGGTCGCCACTGGCGCCCACCGAGCCTTGTTCCGGGATGACCGGATGGATTTCATTATTCAGCAGAAACTCCAGTTGCCTGACTGTGCTTTCCTGCACACCCGAATTACCCCGGAGCAGGGTGTTTAGGCGGATTACCATGATAGCCCTGACAATTTCTTTTTTAAAAGGAGTGCCCACCCCGCATGCGTGCGAACGCAACAGGTTCAACTGAAGATCCAGAGTGTCTTTTGTTTCAATCAGCTTATCGGCATTGGAGCCAAAACCGGTGGTTACACCATAAATGATTTTTTTCTGAGTTACCTTGTTGGTGATATAATCCCTGCTTTTACTAAGTTTGCTTACATCAATAGCTACTTTGGCGTTATTATAAGCGACATCAATTACCTGTTGCCGGGTTAAGTCGTTTCCGGTGAGTTTTATTTCTTTCATAGGATTAAACTGTTTTTTTTGTTTTGTTGGGTTGGTTTTTCGTGTCGGGCTTCTGATAGTCAACTATCACTTTTTCAGATTGTTGATAAGGTAGTTAACCAATTCGTCGAGCTGTACTTCTGTTTGCACTTTTTCTTTCCACACTTCCTTATCCTGGATATCGTTTTGTAATTTGCCCAATCTTAAATCTTTTACCGTGGCAATACCTTTGGTAATTTCGTTTTCGCCAATCAGAACGGCAAAGGGGCTATTACGTTTATCAGCATAAGCCAGTTGTTTTTTCAGGCCTTTCTGGCTGCCATAATATATCTCTGCTTCAATGTTTTGTGCCCTCAGACTGGCTGCAATCCTTTGATATTCCATGGCCAGGGTATCGTCGAATGCAGCAATAAATACCGGCCCGTTAAAATCCGACTGGCACTGATTGGTTAACTGTAGTAATTCGGCCAGCCTGTCCACGCCAATGGAAGCTCCGGTGGCAGGCACTTTTATCCCGATGAGGCGTTCCACCAGCCCGTCGTATCTTCCGCCGCCGCATATCGAGCCTACTTTCCTTTCCAGTCCTTTGCTGTCGATAAAAGTTTGTTTTGATTCCACTTCAAAGACAGGTCCCGTGTAATATCCCATGCCCCTGATGAGGGTGGGTTCAAACATTATTCTTTCTTCATCAAAGCCAAGACGGTTGAGTATTTGGTCAATTTTGCCCAATTCTTCAACGCCTTCTGTACCTGTTGGGGAGTTTGACAGGTAGTTGTACAGCCGGTCAAGAATTTCGCTTCTTGACCTGGCATCGTGAAATTCATTCAGAAAGGAAAGGATGGCGTCTATCTTGTCATTGGGGAGTTTCAGCCCTGCGATAAAAGCCCCCGACACATCTTTGCGGCCGGCACCCAGCTCTTCGGTCAGTCCTTTGATGCCAATTTTGTCGGTCTTATCAATGATTCGTAAAATAGATTGTTCTTCTGCTTCGGTATGGATACCTATGCTTTGCAGAAATCCCTTGAGCACCTTACGGTTGTTTACTTTTACCAAATAGGTGTTTCTCTTCAGCCCTATGGCTTCCATGGCATCAGACAATATCATGCAGACCTCGGCATCGGAGGCCACGTTGGAAGTACCCACCGAGTCGAAATCCAATTGCCAGAATTCACGAAACCTCCCGGGATCGAGCTTGGTTTCGTAGCGGTACACCGGTCCATACTGATATCTTCGGAACAAAGGAGCATTTGCCGAGTTGACATTTCCTTTCTGGCTGTCGAGCCAGAGTTTTTCGGCGTATAGCCTTGCCAGAGGGGCTGTCAGATCATACCTCAGCGATAAGAAATGGTTTTCCATGATAACCTTGTCCCATTCATCCCTGAGTTCTTTGCCGTCGGTTTTTAGCACCGGTTCTTTTTCGGGATTTCTGAAAGAATACACTCCTTCTTCGATGGTATCGGTGTCGGGAAGGTACTTGCCTAAATTATCAGCATATTCAAGTATGGGCGTGTCCCAGTGTTCAAAACCATAAAGCCTGTATATGCTGCTGGCGGCGTGAATGATTTTCCATTTCAACTGATTAAGGTTGGGATCAATATCTCTGAATCCTTTTATTTTTCTGGGTATTATGCCTCTTTTGTCAGCCATGGTAAAAAATTTTTTACGAAGATAAAAACAAAAAGCACCGCACCAAAAGGTGCGGTGCTTTTTTTGGTACCACCTATGAGATTCGAACCCATGACCTTCAGATCCACAATCTGACACTCTAACCAGCTGAGCTAAGGTGGCATTTTGGAATGCAAAGATACAACTTTTTATAAAAATGAAATCGTTGCTGTTTTATTTTGGAATATTTTTTTTCACCAAAGTGGAAAAGTCATCAGGATTACCCACACAGCAAGGCTTTTAATGTTTTCGGGTCATCGGTAATGATGCCGTCAACCCCGTTTTTTATCAGCCGGACCATATCCCCGGGCTTATTTACTGTCCACACATAAACTTTCTTTTCCATCTGGTGTATCAGATCAATCATGGCGGCGCTGGCACTGCGGCGGTTTATATTTATTTCACTGATGAAGCTGGTATTGGCTGCGGATTTTTTTAAAGTGTCCGGCTTAGGTTTGTCAAGCAGCAGTCCCAGGGTGATTTGGTCGTTGATTTTATGCAGGCGGTACAACGATTCGTATTCAAAAGATTGCACGGTGCACCATGCCAAAGCCCGGTGCTGCTGTATGAGGTCAGCCACATTTTTTTCCAGGCCAATATTGATGTTTCCGGGATTTTTAATTTCCACCAGCAGCTCACATTGCCCGTTGATCAGGCACAAAACCTCATCCAGCAAAGGGATCTTTTCATTGCTGAACTCTTTTGAAAATTTGCTTCCGGCGTCCAGATCTTTCAGTTGTGCATAGTTCATGTCGCTGATAGTGCCTTTCCCGTTTGTGGTACGGTTTGTTTTTTCGTCGTGTATCACCAGCACCACGCCATCTTTGCTTTGCTGTACGTCAAGTTCTATGCGGTCAACGCCCAGCGCCAGGGCCTGCCGGAAAGCGGCCAAGGTGTTTTCGGGAGCCAAAAGGCTTCCTCCGCGATGCGCTACTACCAGGGTTTTTTTCATAGCATTTGTTTTTGATGGCAAATTATTGACAACTTATACCCACTTCGTCAAAAATTCTATGCAGAAATGATGTTGCCTCCTGACTGCCTTCTTCGGGTGACCAGGGTGCGAAGATTTTATCGGTCACGGGCGAATAGGGACCTTCTTTTATTTCGTAAACCACCGTGCCGGCATCCAGCGCGATTATGGTGTGATAATGCTCCGGAGGTATTTCGGCCGCATAGTTTTCACACGTTTTGTCCAGAATAAAATTGTCGCTGATGTTTCCGTCCTTATCAAATTCAACCACAAGCGCTTTCCCGCGCAGGATGATGAAGACTTCGTTTTTTCCGGGATCCGCATGTTTGTGCGGACGGATGTATGTGCCCGGACACAGGGCGTTGAGCATACGCTGAAGCACTTCGTGCTCACCCCGGTGAAAGTTGTGGTTTTTCCTTTGACGAGCCGAGCCGGCCGCAGCGGTCGAAAGATCGTCAAGGATTTTTGCGCCTGTCTTGATCATTTCAAAATTTTGTGTGTTTAAAATTTTCAAGCCACTTTACCGTTTCTTTTGGCTGAAAGGTTTTCAGGCGTTCAATCAGTTCTTTTTCGTCATCACTGACAAAAAACAATTCTTTGTGTTCCGGTCTCATAAAGCGTTCCTCAATAAAATAATCCAGCATGGCAATCATTTTGTCGAAGTATCCCTCGATATTGAAAACGCCTATGGGCTTTTTTATGATTCCTAATTGCCCCAGGGTCAGCATTTCAAAAAACTCATCCAGGGTGCCCATGCCTCCGGGCAGGATGATAAACGCATCGGAAAGCTGTTCGATAAGCATCTTGCGTTCGCTCATGGTGGCCACGATATGCGTGCGTGAGATGTGCTTGTGGGCTACTTCCACATCAACCAGACGCTGCGGAATGACACCGATCACTTCGCCGTCTTCTTCAAGCATGGAGTCGGCCATAATGCCCATCAAACCTACATTTCCCGAACCATACACCAGCGAAAAACCATGTTTCACAAATAGTTTTCCTAATTGCCTTGCTTTTTCTCCATAAATTGGCCGTCCTCCTGCCGATGAACCGCAAAAAACAGCGATGTTTTTCATAATAAAGATTTTATATCACAAAATTAAACTTATTATGAACAACTCAAAATTCAATTTCTTAAGCCGGAAGCCAGAATTCTTATTTCCGGCTTCTGACTTCTGAATTTGTCCTACCTTTGCGTGTATGAAAAACGAAAAAGAGTTTGATTTTTATAAGCTGGACAACGGGTTACGCATTGTTCACAAAAACAGCGATACGCCCATCGTGCATCTTGGGCTTTTTATCAATGCGGGCTCACGTGACGAGATACCGGCACAAAAAGGACTGGCACATTTTATTGAGCATGTTTTTTTTAAGGGGACCGAAACGCGCCGTTCCAGCCAGATTTACAACAGCATTGAAAATTACGGCGGCGAACTCAATGCCTATACGGCCAAGGAAGAAACCTGCATCCATTGTTCCGTGCTGAAAGAGTACTTTGAAAAAGCCGCCGAGGTGCTTTCCGACGTGTTGTTCCATTCCACTTTTCCTGAAAAAGAACTGGCGAAAGAAAAAGCCATCGTTCTGGACGAATATTATTATTATAAAGATATCCCCGAAGAAGTGATACTTGATGATTTCGACGAATTGGTTTTTAAAAATCATCCCCTGGGCTGGAACATTCTTGGCGAACCGGTCAGGATTAAAGGGTTTACCAAAAATGATATAAAAACCTTTATGGACAATAATTATCATCCGGAAGAGATGGTCATAAGCCTTATCGGCGGTCTTGACTCCCAAACAATCCTCAGGGTATTAAAAAAATGGTTTGAACAGGGGTATTCATCCGGTAGAACGGCCACCAAAAGGAAAGCGTTCAAGGGATACAAGCCGGTCAGGCAGCACCTGGTGAAAAATATTTTTCAGTCGCATTGTGTTATGGGAAGGCCGGCCTATACGGTGTACGACAAACGCCGGCTCGGACTGGTGTTGCTTAATAACCTGCTGGGCGGCCCGGCTTCCAATGCCCGGCTAAACATGGCTGTACGCGAAAAGCACGGCCTGTCCTATAATATCGAATCCAGCTATTCGGCTTTTTCCGACACCGGATTGTTCCGCATCTATGTGAGCACAGAAAATGGCAGCATGGACAAAACCATCGCGCTGATTTATGCCGAACTGCGTAAACTGCGGCAGCAAAAACTGGGCGCTGTCCAGCTTGCGCTGGCAAAACGCCAGTTGATTGGAAACATTGCCCTGGCGAACGAATCGAAGATTGCCGAGATGCTGGCCATAGGAAAAACCTATCTGGTATTTGATAAAATCGACAGTATCGCACAAATAAACCGTAACATTGAAAAAATCAGCGCTTCGGAATTGTTGGATATTGCTAACGAGATATTCGACACCGAAAGTTTTGCACAAATAATTTATCAATCAAATGAATCCTACCGATCCAAAGATAATTGAGTACGCGGAACAAATTTCCAAACCAGAGTCTCCATTGCTTAATCGTATTTTCCGCGAAACGAACCTGAAAGTCATGAACCCGATAATGCTCTCGGGCCATCTGCAGGGAAAGTTTCTCAGCCTGCTGAGCCGCATGATAAAACCTTTATTTGCCCTGGAAGTGGGTACTTACACGGCTTACTCGGCACTATGTATTGCCCAGGGGTTGCAACCCGATGGTAAGTTATTTACCATTGAATCCAATCCGGAATTAGAGGACATCTGCCGGAAAAACATTATGGATAGCGGATTACATCACAAAATTGAACTCCTGATGGGCGATGCCAGAGAATTGATAAAAGGTCTGCCTCAGTCCTTTGACATGGTGTTTATTGACTTCGACAAGGAAATTTATCTCGACATCTATAAGCTGGTCTTTGAAAAACTAAACCCCGGCGGATACATTATTGCCGATAATGTACTTTGGCACGGAAAAATCCTCGACGAGGAGGAACAAAATTACAGGGGTACTCAATCTCTGGCTGCTTTTAACGAATACGTCAGAAACGACGAAAGGGCAGACAATTTATTGCTGCCCTTTCGTGATGGGTTGATGATTATACAGAAACTCTGATTATCTCATCAGCGTAATGGTTCCCTGCAGGTGGTATTCTTTCAGGTCGTCGCCAACGGCATCTAAAATATAGTAATAGGTTCCGTCGGCACATTTTCCTTCACTTTTGCTGGTGCCATCCCAGAGGTCTGTCTTAACCAGTGATGTCGAAAATTCAGTATAACTGCCGTTGAATATTTTCTTGCCCCAGCGGTTAAAGATGGCTATCTCCAGGGTGTTAATACCCTGCGACTCTACCTGGAAGATATCGTTGTGGCCGTCGTCGTTAGGCGTGAAAATGTTGGGGACCAGTATGCTGGAGGGGTGTATGACTTCAATTTCCACCTGTTTGGTTTCCTCACAGAAATTGGGCGGCCCGCTGCTTACCGACAGCGTGGCAGTATATAATCCTTTATCGGTATAAGTGTGTTGTGGATTGGCAGCCGTACTGCTAGTTCCATCACCAAAGTCCCAGTAAAAAACAGTGGCTCCGATGCCGGTATAGGTAAACTGCACTGTCAGCGGGACAAAACCGGAGTCGGGAGTAGCGGTAAAATCTGCTGTTATCGGGGTCCCGGTAATTATGTCGGCACTTTCCACCACAAAACAGTCATGGATTGAATAGGTAAATGTCACGGTATAAGTCCCGGGGCACAAATTGTTGGCATTGGGGGTGTTTTGCGCCGGTGTGGTGCTCCATGCCCAGTTTACCGGTTGCGAATAGTTCCCTGTCACCTGTGTGGCTATGGACCCGTTACAAAAAGTGTAGCAGGTTTCGTCCGTAGGGCTCAACAGCAGCCCTATTTCAGGCGGATCGTTCAGGATGACAAAGTTGCCGGAGGTACAACCGATATTGTCTGTAACCGTTACAAAATAAGTGCCTGCTGCAAGATTGCTGGCGGTGCTGGTAGTATCGTTGGTGGGCGACCACAAATAATGATAGGGTTCCAGGCCGCTTGTTGCGGTAACGGTTGCAGAACCGTCGCTGTATCCGAAACAGGTTACGGAATCTACATTGGTGATGGTATTTTGCAGGTTGCTGATACTTACCATAACGCTGTCAACAATATAGTAACTGGCAGAGTCATTGAAAAAGAAACAGGCATCAGACACCGTTACATAATACATGGTTGGAGTGGCAGGATTAACAACTACTGCTGCCGTGTTTCCTGCGCCGTTGCTCCACTCATAGCTGAGTCCGTGGGCGGCAGTTGTGTAACCGCCGCCGGCTGTGATGTTGATGTTGGCTGCCTGGCCGCCGCAATTTTTTACTTCGGGTGTGATAGAAATGGTGTACAGTGGAGTGTAATCGTTTATCAGAATCATAATGGTGTCAAGGGTTCCGCAAACAGTGTTCACATAAGAAATAATCACTGTTTCACCGGGTTCGGCGAGGCCATCGGCGATAGGATGAATGACAAAGTACGCGGAATCCTGGCCAGCAGGGATGATAAGACTGTCGGGAACGTTGGGATAGTCAACGCCTTCGATGGCGGTACCGCTCACGGTATAGTTAATCACTGTCGGGATAACGTCAGGTTGGCCAAGATGAAAGGTAACGATGGCATCGTTACATCCTTCGACGGCTACCGTATCGACCTGTGAAGAGAAAGAGGTGTTGTAGGAAACCCCGTTGGATGAAAAACTGTTGGCTTCAAGAAAAACTCCCGAATCCAGAATGTGGTCGCCGGCATCGCCTACGGCCAGCTTGATATGGTATGTCTGGCAGGGAGTAACAAGGCTCCATGCAGTGTACACATATGTCATCCTGTCGTACTGAAAATACGTGCCGCCTGAATTCAGCCAGGAGTAAGTGGCGCCGGCAGTACAAATGTTGTTAATGGTAACATAGTTGGCGGGGTTGTTAGGCATAACGGCTATGTTTTTGGCATTGCCGGTAAAAGGTCCGGTGATGCCAGGGCCGCTGATAAAAAAGCCGAAAACGTCGTTATAACTGGAAGCACAAAATTCGTCAAACTCTTCGGATCCAAACACATACCGGAAGCGGATGGTGTCGGAAATTGGCACAAAGTCGAATTCCAGCACAGCTTTGTCGTACACGGTGGTGGACACTAACAGTTGCAGGTCGGGATCGGCAGTCAAATTGGTGTTGAATCCTGCACCCGAATTGGTGTTTGGCCCGATGGCAAGCGAGGCCTGGCCGGAAGTAAGCAAAATGCCTCCTCCAAAACCAAGCTGTGTCCCGGCAACAGAGGCCGCGGTAAATGACCCGATGGCATTGGAAGAAATTGATGCTGCCGAACCGTTAAAAGTAGCATTACTTACCGTTACGCCACTGCCTACCAATACTTGTTGTACTAATTGCAGTGGTGTCATATTGAGCGCAGCGCCTTCAACAACGGTTAACTGCGCCTGGGCTGCCTGATGCGAAAAAACAAAAAGTATTGCTGTACAGATTAGTGCAATAAAGAATATGGATATTTTTTTCATTATTTGATTTTTTTGTTCTTGCTTTGGGTTACGAATAATACCTATTTAGACATCAAAATAATATATTTGGTTGCTTGATTACGCTAAATTAATACTTTTGTTTCAAAAAAATGTTAATAGCAGTATTTTAATAAAAAATTATAGTGAACGAATTTGTCCGTAAAATATTTTCCGATTTTGTACTTGCACTGGCTCCAATGGAAGATGTAACCGATACGGCCTTTCGCCGTATATGCAAATCCTATGGCGCCGACCTGGTGGTTACCGAGTTTGTGGCTGCCGAAGGGCTGTTGCGTTGTGCAGAAAAGAGTAAAAAAAAACTAATTTTTGACGAGTGCGAGCGGCCAATAGGGATACAGCTTTTCGGGAATAATAAAGATTCTATTGTGGCCGCAGCCAAAATAGCCGAAGAGGCTAATCCCGATTTTATTGATTTGAATTTCGGATGTCCGGTAAAAAAAATCGTGGACAAAGGCGGTGGGGCCGCGCTGTTGAAAGATATCCCAAAGATGCTCGACATAACAAGCGCCGTGGTCAACCACGCCAGAAAGCCCGTGTTCGTTAAAACACGCCTGGGCTGGGATGAAAAAAATATCGTCATGCCTCAACTGGCCGAACAGCTTCAGGATGCCGGCATCAGCGCCCTTACTATCCATGGGCGGACAAAATCACAGATGTATAAAGGCAAAGCCGACTGGTCGCTCATTGGCGAAGTGAAAAAGAATCCGCGTATAGTCATCCCCATTATTGGCAATGGCGATGTGGATAACCCGCAGTTCGCACTGGAAATGAAAAACCGTCACGGAGTTGATGGTGTAATGATTGGCAGGGCAGCTATCGGCAACCCGTGGATTTTTAAAGATATCAAAGAATATATTAAGTTTGGGAAACTCCCCACACCGCCGCTGATTGAAGAAAGGATAGAAATGGTTACCGGCCATCTGCTCAGCTCTGTAAACAACAAAGGAGAGCGCACCGCCATACTCGAAATGCGGAAACATTACAGCACCATTTTCAGGGCGCTGGAAAATTTTAAGCAGTTTCGTACCAAACTGGTTAGTACCAACACCCTCGATGAGACTCTGGCCGTATTAAAAGAAATCCTGGAATTCTACAAATAATTTTATTATCTTTGAAATAAAAAATTGCCATGAGGACTAAAACCATTTTTTTGATAGTAATTACTACTTTGTTTGCTGTGGGCTTTTTCAGTTTGCAGCTATTTTCTTATCCCGGAGGCGCTCCTGCAGCAAAGACCGGCTCACCGGCCGATGCTAAAACATGCATGGCTTGTCATAAAGCCACCTTGAAAAAGCAGGAAGGTATGATTACTTCCGATGCTGAAAACAATATGTATGAACCCGGTAAAACCTATACCATACAGGCAGCGGCCAAAGGTTCGGCCAATACCGTGCGCATTGGCTTTGAGGTGTCGCCGCAAAATGCGGCCGGAGAATTGCTGGGAACGCTTATCCTTACAAATCCCGATGAAACCAAGCTGATTGGCAAGGGAAAATACATTACTCATACCGACCAGGGCTCCAGGGCACAGGGAAGCAAAAAGTGGTCGTTCAATTGGAAAGCTCCTGCGGCCGGTACAGGCGATGTTACGTTTTACGGTTCGTTTATGGTATCCGAGTCTTCGCAGTTGGTTTATACTTCCACCCTGACGCTGAAAGAAAAAAAATAGTCCGGTAATTATTTCAAAAAGCCGTCTGCAAAAAGATCGCTTACATCCCTGCCTTTTTTGAGGAAGATGGTTTGTATGCCTAAGTTTTGTGCCGGAGGCAGGTTCTGTTCCGAATCGTCAATAAACAGGGTTTCCGATGGCTCCAGCTTGTTTTCATTCAGGATTAATTTGAAAAAAGAGGTTTCGGGTTTGCGCATACCAAGTTCGAAGGATAAATATACCTTATCAAACAGGCAGCCCAGCGTGTCGTAGCCGAATTTTTCTTTCAGTTCAATGCTGTATTGGTCGAAATGGATGATATTGGTATTACTCATCAGAATCAAGCGATAGTTTTTTCTGATTTTTTCCAGCAGGCGTATGCGGTGTTCGGGTATCCCCAGCAAAATGGCGTTCCAGGCATCATCGATCATCTGCAGGGTGGTTTCGGGCGGTACGAATCGGGTAAGTTCTTTTCGAAAGTCATCGGGGTTTATCAGTCCCTTATCAAGTTTGTCGAAGACCTCAATCTGTCCGGCCTGGGAATATATGCCGTCAAAATCTTTGGCTCCCAGACTGATAAATGCGTTGATGCTTCTCCAATAGTCGATATCGATGATGACTCCACCGAAATCAAAAATGATGTTTTTAATTTTTTGTGCGGACATAAAAAAATTATTTGGAAAACTGGGTGCAAAGATGTAATTTTGCCGCCACAAAACCAAATACGTTGCCTGATAAGCAATAGGTCCTATAGCTCAGTTGGTTAGAGCACCTGACTCATAATCAGGTGGTCCCTGGTTCAAGTCCAGGTGGGACCACAAAAACAAGCGCAAAACCCTTGAAAACAATGATTTTTCAAGGGTTTTTTTGTGGTACAACATAGGTGTCCAAAAACTATAAAACAAACAATAACCTGTTTTATCAAACGGTTTGTCCTAAAAATAAAGCTGCTACAATACAAGTGTTCCTCTTTTGTGCAAAGTTTTGACTATATTATTTTTCCAATCGGCATAATTTGTAGTTTATTTTTTCTTTTATTCCAGGAATAACATTTACCCGGTGCGAAGCTCGGAAACTTCGCATTAATGGTTTCAGTTTAGAAATAGTTTTTTTAACGATTTTCGTGAACTGATAGTGTGGAGTTTCATCCTCTATACGAGGCGCTTTTGGAATAATTAAGATACATTTTTTAAAAATATGAATAAACAAGTTTAATATTTATAATTTTTTCTCCTCAATATAAAAAATTTCATTAATTTGCATGCATTAATTCCGTTCGAAATGGCCTTGTGGGTAACATGCTACTTCGCTCTGAAATTTAGAGTTACGGAATTAATGAAAATATCATGCATATAAATTATTAATAATCAGTTGTTTGTGTCCTTGTTGCGGTCCGCCATAACTCATTTTTTTCTATTTGATGAACAGCTTTAGCAAACAAAGAAAACAGCAGAAAAACAAAAAAACAAATTCTTGTATGCTAACACCTAAAAGAATCCGAAAAGTCATCAGCCGTGTTATCTGTGTTTTTCTGCCCGGCATCACCCTGAAGCGCTTGTTGGCTAATACCGTTCACGCAGTGTGGATGATTGCATTCTCGCTGCTGTGGCTGTCTCATGTCAATATGTACGACGGTTTCGATTTTATGAACGAGGTGATGGACTACAAGGAACTGTTGAGTAAACATATTCTGAACAAAAAACCTGAACTGTTGCCCACAGAAAAATATTTGCTGCTCAATACATCAAAAAATAATGAAATACTTCCTGCCGACAACGATAACACGCTCAATACTGTCATCACCGACAGAGAAGCCCTGCTAAAAAGCTTGCAGCTACTTGACAGCAACTCGGATAAAATTTCTCTGGTCATCTGCGATGTGTTTTTTGAAAGCCCATCCTCAAACCGGCTTGCCGACAGTCTTCTGGGAGCCGTCGTTCAACACCTTGATGCGAAAAACAAACTCATTTTGCCTGCACTGTATTACGATGATGATGCTTCCCTGCAGTTGCCATTATTTTCATGTAGAACCGGGGTGTCGCAATACCGGTCTTCTTTTCTAAATGAACAATTCCTGAAGTATTCCTTTATGCTGGATGACACTTTAAAACAATTGCCACTCATAGCGTATGAAAATATTACCGGGCATAGGATGGAAAAGAAACGCCGGCTTTGTTTTCCTTACTATACCATGAACGGTAAATGGTGCCTGAACACCATCATACCTGAAATACGGTATGCAGCAGATGCTTTGGAAGAGGATGTTTCTTATCATCATATCGGCACCTTTAGCAGGGAAATGCTGAAGGATAATCAGATTGTTGTCATCGGCGATTTTGAGGGAAAGTACGATGTGCACAGCACCATAGCTGATAATATTTCCGGGGCGCTGATACTTATCAATGCGTTGGAAGCCCTGATGAATGGCGATAACATCATCGGGCCCCGTTATCTGCTGATGCTATTTGTTTTCTTTTTCTTTGTTGGCTATTATACTTTTTTCAATAAAGATCTGGAACATCAAAACCAAAAGTTTATTAATAAAAGTCCCTTTTTCCGCTTTTTGGTGGTTCAGTCCAATTATCTTTTACTGTTGCTGCTGGTGTTGATTTCGATGTTGTATTTCCATCATTATATTCACTTTCTGATATTGATGAGTTATTTTATGGTGATTGACATTGTGTTATACCTGATCAATCAATGTAGAAGTAAAAAACAAAAAGTAAAAAAATCATGTTGACAAGACTTTTTCTTTACGGACTTTTTTTGCTGATTATTTGTCCGGCGACAGCACAGACTGACGGCCTTCAATTTAAGGTGATGGCTGTTCACGGCAAGGTTTTTCATAATGGCAATCCCCTCAAAAAAAACGATGTCTTCACCGTTTACAAGGCAGGCGAACTGGTTACCGGTTTCGGTTATGGAGGGCCTGACGACTGGCTCAAGGTGATGGAAATAAACAGTGGGGCCACTCGAACCTGTTATGCCCAGCAACAAAAGGCCGGCAAAGGCTATTACCTGTTTACGCGTTCTTCGGAAGACATTACAAACGACAATGAATTAATTTACTTCTTTAACCGGCCTTGCATTTTTTTATTTGAAGACGACACCCTGTTGTGTTATGGACTCCGTAGATTTAAAACCGACGGGAATCGCCTGCTAAACGTGCAATACAAAGCAAGGGGAAACAGCATAACAAAAACCATTGGAAGAAATGACAGCCTCATTCTTTCCCGGGAAATTTTTGCTACAGAAAACGGCCGCATTTCATCCGCCGGTGTCGACAGCATACAACTCACGTATTACGATGCCTCAAGCAATAAAACCACCTGTCCTGAAGTGAGTCCGTTCTGCATTTATTTTTTTAGCGATATCGTGTTGCAATTGAAGCAGATGGGCTTGAAGCAGCAAGAGGTGTTTGATGAACTCACCGAACATTTTGTGAGCCTGGATGAAATAAAGAAAGATAGAGGGGTCAGGAATAAAGCCGAAGCAGAAGCCTGGCTGAAGGAGGAAATTGAAAAAAACTGGAAAAAACCAAAACGGTAAAACCTGAAAAACCGAAAAATATTGTCATTATCAGCAAGCAAATGCTCAACAAATGAAAAAGTTATTCCTGTTAATCCTCATAATTATACAATGGCCACTGATAGTGTTTTGTCAGTCTCCTGAACTTGTTTTACCCACAGGTCATTCCGATGGCATATTGCACGCCGCTTATTCAAAAAACGGCAAATACATTATGACGGCATCAATGGATAAAACTGCCAGAATATGGGATGCCTACAGCGGGAAACTACTTTCGGTACTTTATGGACATACTGATTATGTAAACAGGATTCAGTCGACCGATGATTCGAGGCTGGTAATTACGGCTTCCAATGATAATACTATTAAGGTTTGGACCTTGCCTCAGGGAATCCTTAAATATGATTTTAAATGTGAGAGTTGTTTCAGTGGTGTTTTGGGATCCGATCCGCAAAATAACGCACTGGTGATAGCTACCGGAAAAGGAAATCTGGCTGTTTATAATCTCAAGACAGGGTTATTGGTAAAGGAACTCAAATGTCATGATAAAAGGATACGAAGGATAGTATTCAGTCCCGATAGTAAAACATTATTGACCGCTGCTTACGACGAAAAGTTTGTGAAAGCCATCAACATCGAAAATGGAAGCGTGTTGTTTGAAATCAATTATCAGGAATGGGAACCAGAATTTGATTTTATTAATTCGGGTAACGAAATCTTAGTAAAGGGTGATCAGGGACGCGTGTACAATGCCCTCACCGGCACGTTTTTAAGAATGGACGAAAACTATAAAAAATCTCAGGAACCAATGGAAGCATTTAGTCCTGATAATAGATACTATGTTTACTATGGAATCCCTGAAGCAAGTAATTTTCAAAACTTTGCAAGCGTGCACGATACGAAAACAGGCAGGGAGCTGAGATTATTAACCGGCAGGGTGCCAGAAATTACCGACATACAATTAAGTACAGATAAAAACTTTCTTGCTTCGTTGCATGATGATAAATCGGCAAGGGTTTGGAATATCACCAACGGGACCCCTGCTGCTGTCCTTCTGGAAGATTCGGTGTGGAGACCAGAAGTGTGGGGAGGGGCTGCGGCATTTTTCCGTGATGGAAAAAAACTTGTTACCGTTTTTTATGATAGCTGCAAAGCAACGGTATGGGAGGTTAACAGCCAAAGCCTAGTTCATACCACGCCGGCCGTGGATGATGAGTTGCTGCGGAATTTCGACCTTCATTTCACCAATTGTGCTTTTAATGAAGACAGCAGCAAACTGCTGATTTCAAACTGGGGTTGCGTTTCGGTGATTGATGCAAAAACGTACAAACAATTGTTCCAAAAAAGCGAAGTACATCTTTCATCCGCCGAATGGACAGATCATGGAAAGAAACTGGTAATTAAATATATAGGCCTGGAACCGGAAGTGTGGTGTGCCGAAAAATGGGTGCTTTTACATCGTTTCAATAATGAAATGAAAGACGAAGGCGGGTATATTGAAAATTTCAGGGTGTGCAAAAACGGAAAACAGGGAGTCAGCCTTTCTTCATCAAAGAAAGTCGGCCTTTGGGATATCAATTCCTGGAGATTAGTTTATTCTACCCCGGACAGCCACACCCTCACTTTTGTAGATTACAATGAGGCCCATAATTATATTATTACCATTGATACCGGGCATAACATCCAATTGATAGATCCCGAATCGGGAAAATACATCAGAACTTTTTCAGGCCATCAAGGCATAGCGTACACTATCGAATTCAGCAATGATGGCTCCGAAATGATGTCGTTTTCCGAAGATGCAAAAGAAGTGATACTTTGGAATGTGGCGACAGGAGAGATGATCAACAGGATTAGCCCGTCAGAAAGACCTCATTGTTTTTTCTGTTACGAGGATAAATATTTTGCCCATAATCAGCTGGAAATTTTGTGTTATGAGAAAAAACAACATGAGATAAAATTCCGCATGGCGGCTATTCAGGATCATGGCTATGTGTGCCTTTTGAAAAACGGAAAATACCGGTGCAGCCGGGACGCTTTAAAATACCTTGCCTGGAAGGTCAACGACAGAATTTATGGTTTTGACCAGTGGGATGTAATCTACAACCGGCCCGATGAAGTTATGAAAGCACTGGGGTCTTCAGAAGATAATTTTATCCAGGCATACTATCAGGCTTTTCTGAAACGGCTGAAAAAGATGAATGCCGACTCTTCTGCAAATCAGATTGGCAAAGACTATCCCGAAATTATTGTTTTTAACGCCGATGCTGTTCAGGGCATGTCTAAAGATTCCCTGATAAATCTCGAAATCAGGGCTGTTGACAAGTCCGACAAAGGATTTCTTACTAAAATTGTCGTTATGGTCAATAATTGCCCCATCGGCGACCCGGATAAAAAACTGTCATTCACTGAAAAACAAAAGGATGTCCGGGTTACTGTGCCCGTAAGCCTGTCGTATGGCGAAAACACAATAGAAGTATTCTCTCTGAACAGCCGAAACAACAGTTCTCTGAAACAGCGGATGCTAATTGATTACCTGCCGGCTAAAAAACCGAAATCGGTAAAACATCTGATCATTATCAGTGTCTCTGCCTATCAGGATACAAAATATAACCTGAAATATGCCGTGAAAGACGGCCGCGATATGGCTGCGCTTTTTGGCGGCAGGGGCGCCGTTGTGGATACCCTGTTCGACCAAAATGCTACCCGCCCGGACATCCTTGCCCTGAAACAAAAGCTACTACAAACCGGGGTGGACGATGAGGTGGTTTTATATGTATCCGGCCATGGCCTGCTGGATAAAAACTACGATTTTTATTTTGCTGCCTATGATATGGATTTTGCGGATCCTGCAAAGCGAGGTGTGTTGTACGACGACCTGGAAGCCCTGCTCGACGGCATTCCCGCCCGCAAAAAGCTCTTGCTGATGGATGCATGCCACAGCGGTGAAGTTGACAAAGAGCAGTTGTCGGTTAATGTTCCGGTGACCAATCCCGGCAATAACAAAAGAGGCGATATTAAAACCTACGGCTACAAAGGCGCCACTATCGAGGAAGAAGGTTCCGGCCTTGGCCTGCAAAACAGTTTTGAGCTGATGCAGGAGCTTTTTGCCAATTTGTCGGCAGGCTCAGGCGCTGTCGTAATTTCTGCTGCAGCAGGCACGGGATATGCTCTGGAGTCGCCGGAATGGAACAATGGGGTGTTCACATATTGCATACTCAATGGACTGAAAAACCTTGCTGCCGATGCCAGCGGCGATAAAATAGTTTCAGTTTCAGAACTAAAAGACTATGTAAGCAAAGAAGTGGAACGCCTGACCAATGGAGCACAAAGGCCGACGAGCCGTAAAGAAAGTTTAGAGTTTGACTGGAAGTTATGGTGAAAAAGTTTGATGAATACATTTTCTTTTTCATTCGTACGTAATGAAAATAAATCTTAAAATTATTTTAATTGGTAACATTGTAAATGAAAAGTACTATATTTGAAAATGTTTTCGGAAAAGGATTGCCGGTTTCTTCCAATGTTCGTGAATCATATAAATATAATAAAATACTTTTTAAAAATTTTTAAAATGAAAGCTATGAAAAGAACTGTTTTATTGAGTGTACTGATGATTGCATTTGTTTTTGCAACGGCTAACAGCGCCTCAGCTCAGAAATTCAAAGACCTTGTTAAGCAAAAGGTAGAAGGTACCCGTGGCGCTAATTCCGACCTTAAAGACAAAGTCCCGTGCGAAATGCCTGATGTGGTGAAATCCAAAATCAAAAAAGTGAAAGGCTCCTGGTGCACTATTCAATTTCAAAATTGGACCGGTTATTATATCCATATTTGGGTTGACGGCTATTATCAGGGACAATTGGCACCCTGGGCCAAAAGCGATATAGATGTTGTTTCCGGTTGGAAAGATGTATATTGCGAAACCAGCGGAGGAACTTATAGCTGGGTTTCTGAAGGCGATTGCGACGGCACTCACAGCTTCAATCTGCAATAAGTTGCTGCGTTGAGGGCATAGTGAGCCTGCAACGCGATGCTCCAAAGGAAACAGGTGTGTTTTTATGTTTCACAAGGAAATGAACGCATTGGTCAGGTTTTTTTATGCGAAAAACATCTGATACTATGCTAAACAAAGTTGTATGAAAAAGTTTGTCATATTCTTTCTGATTACAGTATTCGGTTGTTCAGGCTACGCACAGAATACCTCGGATATGCTGGAAACGGTGTTATCATCGGTAGTTACGGTGGCTGTTTACAAGGTTGAGTCCACCAGGCAGATTCTTGGCTTCCGGGGTAATTCCGATATCGCTTATGACCAGGCTCTCGACCTGAGTAACTCAGTTGCGTCGGGATCAGGTTTTATTATCGAAAAAGGTGGAAAAAAATATGTCATTACAAACGCTCACGTGGTTGAAGATGCTTCAACCGATAAAGGCAGTATTTATGTCTATTCAATCAATCGTTCAAAATATGAGGTTGCCATTCTTGGAGGTGATTCATTTTATGATATTGCTGTTCTGACCTTTATCGATACCCCGGCGGCTGAAGTATCTGCACTGCCTATCCGTACCACCGAAGCCCGCATTGGAGAGACAGTTTACGCCATTGGCAATCCGCTTGGCGAATATCCCTATACAATTTCTGACGGAATTATCAGCGCCAGGAACCGTGTCAGGGGCGGAGCGACAGGAAAATTCGGCTTTCTGCAAACTACCGCCACAGTAATCTGGGGCAACAGCGGCGGCCCGTTGGTAGATACCAAAGGCGAACTGGTAGGTATCAACTCTCAGATTGCCTTTGCCCAGGCAAACGATATGCTGCTCTGGCAACCGCAAATCAATTTTGCTTTGGAGGGCCTGCTCAGCAACAGGCTTATTGATGAAATCATCAACAACGATGGCCGCGTAAAGAGGGCTTTTATCGGTATCGAAGTGTCGCAACGTTACGAAACTGTTTTTGACCGTGTTACCAGTACTGACCAATGGCAGCTTAAAGATATGGAACCTGTGATTTCCGGCGTGATGCGTTCTTCTCCAGCTTTCAGCGTTTTGGCTGATAAGCTTGGCGCCAGGCTGCTTGAGGTCAATGGCGCGGTAGTGAGAAATATACAGGAAGTGCTTGGCGAATTTGAAAAGGCCAAACCGGGAGAAACCGTTTCGTTGCTTATCTTCCATGACAACGCAGAAGAAAAAGTTGAAATCAAAACCCAGGAACTCAACGCCCGGCATCATGAACAGATTGCCCGTTATGTGATGGAGAAAGAAGACAGGGTGAGTATTGTTTTCGATGACAATAAGGTGTTACTCAACATTGGGAAGGAATATGCCAACAAAAAGGTGCAGTCGAAGAAAACCAGCACGCAGGAAGATTCGTATCAGGTGCTTACCGTCGGATTAAGTGAAGAAGATTATGACGTTTTATGGCGGCTCAACAGTTTGAGCGATCTTGGTGCGGCACTTCGCTTTACGGGGCCTTATGGCTTTTACGACATGGTAGTCGTGGACCAAAAAAAGCCCAGGGCCAAGCCTGAAAAAATTCGTATTAGCCTTGCCGATAGCGAAAATTTACAAAAATTGACTCTTTGGTATTGAAAACAGCCTACTTTATGAACAGGATATTTTTTTTGTTACCGGCTTTGTGCTGTATGTTTACGTTCAGCGGACTACAGGCCCAGAACAAACGGGCTCTTGTGATAGCTGTTGGAGATTATAATTACGCAACAACCCGGTGGCGCCCCATTTCATCGGCTCAGGATGTGCCACTGATTAAAAATGCACTCCTTACCCAGGGCTTTAAAGAGGCCGATATCCGCCTGCTTCAGGATAAAGACGCTGATAAGGCCGGGATTGTAAAAGCTTTCGACGATCTTGCGGCCAATACCCATCCCGGCGACGTGGTTTTTGTGCATTTTTCAGGGCATGGACAGCAAATCGAAGACAATGATGGTGATGAAATCGATGGCTTCGACGAGGCGCTCATCCCCGTCAATGCCCATCAATTTTTTAAAAAGGACGTTTACGAGGGGGAAAATCACCTGAGAGACGATGAATTTGGCAAGCTGCTGAATACAGTCAGAGAAAAAGCCGGGCCTAAGGGCAATGTGATGGTAGTAGTTGATGCCTGCCATTCAGGAACTTCAACCAGGGGGGAAAACAACACGCGCGGGACTTCCGAGGTTTTCGCCAGCCCCGGCTACAAACCAGCAGATAACAAGGCGGCACCGGAGAATTATGGGGTTTATACCGAAGATGACAAACTGGCTCCGATGGCCTGCTTTTATGGTGCATCAGCACACCAGCTCAATTATGAGTATAAGGTGAACGACTCCACATATGTGGGCTCCCTGTCCTATGCTTTTAGTAAGGCTTTTGGCGAATCCACACCATTAACAACCTATAAAGGCCTTTTCGACCGGATTCGTGTTATCATGGCAAGCGTTGCCCCTAATCAGGCGCCACAGGCCGAGGGCACCCTCGACCAGTATATTCTGGCCGGCAAAATAACAGGAGCACCCGACTATGCAATGGTGCAGGGTTTTTTCGACGAAAAAAATGTCTCCATCAACAGGGGATTGTTGCATGGCGTGAATAAAGGCACCAAAGTCGGATTCTATAATGTGGATGAACGCGAATATAAAAATGCCATACCCAAAGCCACCGGAACGGTTGTTTTCAGCGATTATACCTCTGCTGATATTCTGCTTGATCAGCCGCTGAAAGAAGATATTGCAGTCAATTCATGGGTGTATATCACGGTACAGAATTTCGGAGATATGGCCTTACCTGTCAAACTCGACCTGAGCAACCAGGACCTTCTGACCGCCATCAGGACAAAAACAGAAGAATACCCACTAATTCAAATTAAAGATACTGATTATGAGTTGCTTATTGAGGAAAATAACAGGTTTACACGCGGCAATAACATCATGATAAGTACCGTTAAGGATATTGAGTTGTGGTCTTCGACAGCCGAAATCATCGATGCGGCAAACGCTGCCGGAGAGATTACAGAACGCCTTATTGCCTATGCGCAGTCGCGTTTTCTGCGTCAGCTTGAGGTGGACGACAGCAAGCTCAGTGCCGACCTTAAGATTATCCCCTTCAAGGTAAAACAGGAAGGAAGAAATGTTGTGGAAGATGGCGAAATGCCCCTGTCGGAACGCACCGATGAGACCGGAAACCTATTCCTGAAAAATGGAGATGTGTGTAAAGTCCAGATTACCAACACGGCAAGCCAAACTATTTACTTTACCATCCTTGATATTCAGCCCGACGATGTCCTGAGTATTTTGTTGCCCGTGAAAGGCCGTTTGCCCCAGGAATACCGTATAGAACCCGGCCAAACATTTACAAGTCCCTTGATTAAAATTGGTCCACCCTATGGCAACGAGGTGTTTAAACTCATAACCTCTGCTACGCCGCTTGATTTGACAACCGTGGTGCGTACCCGTGGTCAAAACCCCGAAACCAGAGGAGACGAAGTCAACCCCTTTCAAAAGCTTATTGCTGAAACATACCGGCCCGACGGCAATACCCGCGGCGGGGAAACCATGAGTCTGCCTGCCGGTTCGGTATATGTAAAATCATTTGTATTTCAGATTAAGCCCGGCAATTAGGCCGTTTTGACGTTTTTTTAAACGTCGGGGTTGTTTCAAACATTCTTTTATGATTTTCTGCAAAGGGTAGATTTGAGTATGCTTCAGAATTTTTTTTATCCGGACAATTAAAAATGTTTAGTTAGCCTAAATATTTAATTAGTTGCTCCTTATGAACTTATTTTTCAGGGATTGGGTAACAAAAAAAAGTTTGAAAAAATAAACGAAAAATTAGACACAAAAAATCTTCTTTGAGTTTTTGCATCATTTTCTTCAAATTCCATGCAGTTGCAGCCATAAAAGCATTGATTTGTAT
>Ga0209097_10000325_pt1 | contig 49924 bp, 32 predicted proteins | sample AD_UKC052_MetaG_FD_184419 | JGI IMG/M metagenome (GOLD analysis project Ga0209097, IMG submission 184419) | Active sludge microbial communities of municipal wastewater-treating anaerobic digesters from USA - AD_UKC052_MetaG (SPAdes) (version 2) | ecosystem: Engineered > Bioreactor > Anaerobic >... | reverse complement strand
CGGAGCAAGCTCCGCGGGGGAAAAGCGCAAGCAAGCTTGCGCAGTCCACGTAGCGCCTTGCCCATCGGGCCACTATCGGCTCATTCACGGTTGGCCTCCTGCTCCTCCAGCCTCTCCTCCTCCAGCCCACAACCTCACGCCGCGGTCTATTTCACAATCGCAAACCGTCTGTCGCTGAAATCTCTGATCGCGCTATCCGTAAACGACTGTATGCGCAACCGGTAGTTCGCCGCGGCAGGCAGGTCATCGGGAATGGTCCAGTTGAATTCGCCGTCATTCGAGGTGCGCCGGGTGATCCAGCCGAGAAAGGTCGCGCCTTTGTGCAATCCCAACCGCACATCGGCACCCACGGCAGGATCGTCGCCCAACCACGCGATGGCCTGGATGTCCACGGCCTGCAATGCCTCGCCGCCGTTGGGTACCGTCAACGCCAAGGCTGGCGGTGTGATCGAGAACGTGTCATCGCTGTAGTCGACAATTGAGTTGTCCGTGAAGGACTGGATCCGCAACCGGTAGTTATCGCCCGGAGTCAAGTCCGGCGGAATCAGCCACGCATGCTCGCCGTCATTCGGCGTCTGCCGGACAATCCAGTCGATGAACGCCGCGCCCTTGTGCAACCCAATCCGGACATCAGGCCCGGCGACCTCCGTATCCCTCTGCCACGTAATCGTCTGTACCGTCCCCGCTTCCCACACCTCGCCCAGATTCGTCGACGTCAAGAACAGCGGATTCGGACAGCCCTCGTTCAGGATTGGCGTAACGGGTACAAAGTAGTCCCATGCCGGGTCCGGTATGACACTCGGAATGCACTCAATTGCCAAGCCCGTTCCCAGGACGAAGAAACGCGTGCTCGTCGATCCCACAAGAACAACGGCATCTGTCTGGTCTCCCGCTCCGTACGCACCGATACCGACACAGCCGTCCGGATCTTGCAGCAGAGAACTGAACGGGCCACGGTCAGCGGTGGCGGTTTCCCCATCCGGCGTGGTGACAGGCACCCCCACTGAGTAGTATCGCGCAAAGACGATCGGCATCTCGTCCGACGTGCCTGGCAAAGCGGCCAGCGTTTGCAGGTCCTGCGCCGAATACAAGATTCCTCCTATCCACACTTGGTATTCGACCCACGACACAAGAACCGTGCTGCCCAAGCGTCTCTCGTACGAGACTTCCCACACGTCGAAACCGTTGACTACGTGACGTCCCGTGACCTTGATTTCACCTATGAAGGGTCCGCTCATGTCCGCTCTCCATAGGTTCCCGACGGCCAGCGGATAGTAATCGCACATGTCGATGGTCTCAGCATGCGCTGGCGCTGGAACACAGGCCAGCACGCAGATGATCGCAGCCACAGTGACCCACTGCCAGCCAACACGCGCTGTCCTTGAGTCTCGGACTGCCGAGTCGTTGGTCATCATGTCGGTATCCTCCCGTGTTGGGGCGCCATCCCGGCGCGTCGCCGGCTGGGAAAGCGGGGACAGTCCCGTCTCGCTCGAAGACTCGCTTGCTTGGGACAGTCCCCGTTTTCCCATCGCTGTCCGTTGTGTCCGGATCGCAATCGAGTTTCCCGCCGACGCCGACTGGTCCTGCCGATTACCGGAGTTTCCCGGCGTGTAACTAGAGTTCATCGCGCGTTCCTCCCGACTAGTTGGAGTACTTCTCTCCATTCATCCAGGCGCATCCCACAGTTTTCAGATCGCCGTTCGCGTCAATTAGCAGAACACACTCTTCGTCGCTGTAGATTCTGAAGGCCGACGAGCCCGCAGACGACGGGGGTCCAGACTGCTCGGTGTCGATGCCGCCTTGCAGGCCTTCGTCGGCATACACGATGCCTACGCCACCCCCCACGGCAATGAGCACCATCAGCAAGACGCTAACGACGCCTTGCATCTGGGCCTTTCTTCTGCGCACCCGGACACACTCAGTGGACGTTTGACGGCCCGTTATGCGTGCAATGCCTAGGTCGCGCGGCGTATTAACGGAGCAGATGCCCTCCGACACCCGGGAACGCGGAGTCTGAATGTTGTCAAGTATTTACCGCGATCTATGATACGGCAACGATACTGGAAAGTCAAGACATTCGCATGTAGATGTAGCAGATAAGTTGTAGGCGCGATGGGGAAAGGGGATTGCATCGGACGTCGCGGCGCACGCATAATTTAGGGTGGGGCGCGGCGCGTATCGTTCCGGGCGCCGAGTCGACAACAGTGGAAACGGGCTCAGGCCTGAACGGGTGATCACCATGGCACTGCCGGCGTTGCGCAACGTGGACGGCACGCCCGTCGAGCACGAGGGTCAGACGCTGATCTGTCTGTTCGACCCGCAGGGCGTGGTCGAGGATCAGCTCCTGCTCACCCCGGCGGCGTTCTTCGTGTCGACGTGCCTCGATGGCGTGAACGATATCGTGGACATCCAGGCCGCCTTCGCCCGGCAGTTCCAGGGCACGCTTCTGCCGTCGGGCGACATTCGGCAGATCGTGGACGTTCTCGACACGCACGGTTTTCTCGACAGCGAGCGGTTTGTTCGGATCCGCGATGAGGTGGCGCGGGCGTTTCGAGCAGCGCCGACGCGGGAAGCCCATGTGGCCGGCAAATCGTATCCGAGCGACCCGGTCGACTTGCGGGCCTTTCTCGACGACATGTTCACCGCGGACGGGGGGCCCGGCGCGTGGCAGGCCGAGTCATCGTCAAGAGCGCCGGCGCCGTGCCTGGTGGCGCCGCACATTGATTTCGAGCGCGGCGGGGCCGCGTATGCCCATGGCTATCTCGGCTATGCCCGGGTCGGCCGGCCCGAGATGGTGCTTGTCTTCGGTGTTGCGCACGCCGGGTCGGAGACGCCGTTGATCTTGACGAAAAAGGACTTCGAGACGCCGTTTGGGGTTCTGAAGACGGACGTGCGTGCCGTCGAGCGCATTGAGAAGGCGTGTCCGTGGGATCCGTACGTGAGCGAGCTCGTCCATCGTACGGAACACTCCATTGAGTTTCAGGCTGTGATGCTGGCGTACCTCTTCGGTACGGACGTCCGAATCGTTCCCATTCTCTGCGGCCCTTTCTCCGAGGATGCGGAGGCGGACGATCCGGCGGCATTCGACGCGGTGAACGAGGTCCTCGGGGCCTGTCGCGAGGTGTTCGAGTCGTCGGAGGGCGCGAGTGTTATTGCCGGCGCCGACCTGGCTCATGTGGGGCGTCGGTTTGGCGATCCGTTCGAGATCAACGAAGCGGTTATCGGCAAAGTCCATCGGCGCGATCATGAGGATCTGGCCCATGTGACAGCCGTTGCGCCCGAGGCCTTCTATCGTTCCGTGATGAAGGATGGCAACCAGCGCAAGGTGTGCGGCCTCGGGTGTATCTATGCGGCGCTCAAGTGTGTCGAGGGGCGTGCCCGCGCGGGCGAACTCGTTCATTACGGCTACGCCCACGATCCCCTCGGTGGTATAGTTTCGTTTGCAGGGGTTGTTTTTTCGTGAAGGAGGAGTTCGAATGGGTGATCAACTAGCCATCCACGGCGGCGAACCCGTTGCCAAGGAACCATTTCCCAGCACCAATCTCGGCCCCTCGGCCATTGGCGACGAGGAGATTCAGGCCGTTACGGACGTGCTTCGGAGCCGGAACGTGTTCCGATTCACGAACCGGGAGCAGTCGCGTTGTGCGGAACTCGAGCGGCTTTTTTCCCGCATGACGGGTTGCCCCTACGCCTTGGCCGTGGGAGGCGGTACAGGCGCCCTGATCGCGGGCCTTGTGGGCATCGGCGTCGGTGAAGGCGACGAGGTCATCGTGCCGGGCTATACCTACATTGCCTCGGCTTCGGCGGCGCTCATCGTTGGCGCGTTGCCCGTGATTGCCGAGATCGACGAGACGCTGACGCTGGATCCCAACGACATCGAGCGCAACATCACGTCGCGCACGCGGGCGATCATGCCGGTGCATATGCGCGGCATTCCGTGCGATATGGATCCCATCCTCCGGATCGCGCGGGCGCACGGGCTCAAAGTCATTGAGGACACCTCGCAGGCGTGCGGTGGGTCCTACAAAGGGCGGCGGCTTGGCGCTCTGGGCGACGCAGGCACTTTCAGCTTCCAACAGTCCAAGGTCATGACTGCCGGTGAAGGCGGTATGCTCGTGACTCACGACCGGCACGTCTTCGAGCGCGCGGCCATTCGGCACGACTCGGCGATGTGTTACTGGGATCCCGAGAACACCACCGTGCAGCCCTTCCCCGGCGAGAACTTTCGGATGAATGAGCTCGAGGGCGCCCTTGGGTGCGTCCAATTCGCGCGGGTCGAGACCATCCTGGCCCGGACACGCGCGCTACAGCAGCGGATTCGCGAAGGTATCGACGGACTGCCCGGTATCACGCTTCACCAACCGCCGGATCCCGAGGGCGATTGCGGCATCACGTTGACCATGTTCTTCGCCACAAGCGACAAGGCCCGGGAATTCGCCGAGATCATCCGTGCCGAGGGCATTCCCGCCGGCAGCATGTATGACCAGGGCATTCCGGACCGCCATGTCTACTGCTACTGGGAGTACGTCATGCAGAAACTCTCCGGCGATCGCCACGGATGGCCGTGGACCTCGCCCCGTCACGATCAGAATCGCACCTACAGTGCCGACATGTGTCCGCGTACCCTCGATATCCTCGGGCGCGCTGTGGTGCTGCCCATCTCGCAGACCTTCGAGGATCGCCATGCCGAGATGATGGTCGAGGGCGTGCGCAAGGTGGCGATGGCCTTGGCCACGTGATGGGCGACGCGGGTAGCCGCGCCGCATGCTGCGAAGGAGACAGCTCTCGATGCGCGTAGCGGTCGTAGTGGTGTTGGCGACTCTTGCGATGACCGCCCAGGGAGAGGAGGCCGTGCAGGAATCGACGCCGCCGGGTGCCAGAGTTCGGCTCGGCCTGATGCGAAGCGTGCCGGTGAAATGGGATCTCGAGACCAATTTCAAGACCTGGCTGCGCTGGCTTGACGAGGCCTCGGCCGAAAAGGTCGAGCTATTCATTACACCCGAGGGCTGGCTCGATGGTTACGCCGCGCCCGATAAGGCCTCGACGCCGGACCGGCTCGGCCAGGTGGCCCAGGACCCCTCTTCAAGCCCCTATCTCGCCAAGGTCTCCGAAGAGGCCCAAGCCCGCCGCATGTATCTATGCTTCGGTTTCACATCGCTCGAGGATGGTCGAATCTACAACGCGGCCGGCCTCTGGAACGACTCGGGCGACCTCATCGGCATCTACCACAAGACGCATATTCAGACCCACGACCACCAGTACACGCCCGGTGAGGCCCTGCCGGTGTGGCCGAGTCGCTGGGGGCCCATCGGGATCATGATCTGCGCCGATCGCCGATGGCCGGAGACGGCGCGTTGCCTGCGCCTCCAAGGCGCCCGGCTCATCCTCAACCCGACCTATGGTTTCCGCGGCGACCTGAACACCGCCATGATGCGCACCCGCGCCTATGAGAATCAGTGCTTCATTGCGTTTACCCATCCCGAGGAAAGCCTCGTGACCGATCCACGTGGGGGTGTGGCGGCTGTGGCGGCGGATTCCGAGGGCGTGCTGGTTTGCGAGGTCGATCTGTCGAAAGCCAAGGATGATAATCACCTGCGCGACCGCCGACCCTCGCTCTACGGCGTGCTCACGGGCGAGCGATGAAAGGAGATCCGGGCGTGGGCAACCTTGGATTCCTGATTGTGGCCGCGCTGGGCGCCTTTGTGCTCGCGCTTCCATGCCACGCCGAACGGTCCAGCGCTGTGGTTGTTCCGCGCTGGCGGGTCGGCGCGCCGGTGCTGCGCCCGGGGCCGAAGGGTAACTTCGACGAAACCGCCGTCAAGGACCCCTCGGTGGTGCGTTTCGACGGGCAATGGCATGTGTTCTACACCGCGTGCGGCCGCGATGCCCACATGATCGGCTATGTGGCCGCCGATGCGCTCGAATCCCTCGACGCGGCCCCGCGCTTCGCCTTGACCCGGCTGCGCAGCGCGCGTGAGGTCTACGCCGCCGCTCCTCAGGTTTTTCTCTTCGCGCCGACGCAGACCTGGTATCTCGTGTATCAGACGCGCGATAGCAACTACCAGCCGGTGTACTCGACGACGAAGGACCTCCGCGATCCCGAATCATGGAGTCCCCCCGAGCCGCTCGTCGCCAAACACGAAGACGCCAAATGGATCGATTTCTGGGTTATCGCCGATGATTCCCGCGTCTTCTTGTTTTACACGCGCAACCACGGCGACCTCTACGCCATGACGACGTCGCTCGGCGATTTCCCGCGTGGCTTCAGCCGGCCGAAGAAGGTCTTCTCGCCTGTTCATGAAGCGGTGCATATCTATAGGGCGTCCGGCAAGGATGAATACCACATGCTCTTCGAGCGGCGGACCTACGAGGACCTACGCCGGTTCGGCCTGGCGACGGCCCCGCGGCTCGAAGGGCCCTGGATCGAGGTTACCGACCGGTTCGCGGCTGTCGAGCAACTCGACTATCCCGCGGGCGTTGAGCGATGGACAGACGAGGTCTCGCACGGCGAGCTTCTTCGCACCGGTCACGATCAGCGCCTCGAATACGATCCTGCGAGCGTGCGTTTTCTCATCCAGGGCATGCGCCGTGGCGAGCACCGAGGTCCCTACGTCGAACTGGTCTGGATTCTCGGCGTAATCGAGAAGGAGGAAGTTCCATGACCATGCTCCCGATTACCGTGCCGGACCGTTTCCGGATCATCGCCCATCGCGGCGCCTCGGGCTACGCACCGGAGAACACGCTGGCGGCTTTCCAGTTGGCGCTCGACATGGCCGTTCGCGAGATTGAACTCGACACCCAGCTTTCCTCGGACGGTCACGTGATGCTGTGCCACGACAAGACCCTCGCGCGCTACGGCCATGGCGATCGTGGCGTGCGCGACATGACGGTTGCCCAGCTCGATGAGCTGGACATGGGCTCGTGGTTTTCGCCCTTCCTGTGTGGTGGCGAGCGAATGGCCACCTTGGATCACGTTTTTGCACGCTATCGTAGGAAGTTCACGTATCATGTCGAACTGAAAAGCGATCAGCCGGCCTTGCCGCGCGCGGTCGCCGACCTGATCGCCAAGCACGATCTCGCGGACTGCTGCATCGTGACGGCGTTTGCCTACGACGCGCTGGCGGCGATGAAGAGCGTGGCCCCGGAACTGCGCCGCGCATGGTTGGTGAACACCATTGATGCCGAAGCCCTGTCCGGCGCCGAGCGTCTAGGCGCGTTTCACTTGTGCCCGCGCGCTTCGGACCTCACGGCCGCCGGTGTGCGCGATGCGAAAGACGTAGTACCCGAGGTCCGCGCCTTCGGATTGAGCGACATACGCGCTGAGGCCTTGGAAGGTGTCCAGCGCGTTCTCGATACTGGTTGTGACGGGGTCACCATCAACCAGCCGGATTGGCTGATCCATGCAGGCGACGCGGCCCGCCGACGGGAACGTGGCCGGCGTAGCGCGGATGGCCGAAGGCATAGGCAAGGAGATAGTCCATGAGCGAAACGCTGACGCCCCCCATTCCTCCCTCGCAACGGATGCCCCAGAAGCAGAAGTCGGGTCACGGCTGCCTTTATGGCTGTATGGCCGTGGCGGGCATCCTGCTCCTGCTCATGATCGTTGTGCTCTTCGCCGGTTACCGGATGGTCAACCATTTCGTGGAGGAGTTCACCGATACGACGCCGGTGCAACTGCCGAGGGTCGAGATGACCGAGGAACGCTCGAACGCGCTCACCAAACGCGTCGAGGACTTCGGCGATGCGGTCGAGCACGGTTTTCCCGTGGAACCACTTGTGCTCACGCAAGATGACATCAACGGCCTCATTCAGACCAATCCGGATCTGAGCAAGGTCAACGGACAGGTCTATGTCACGCTTGCGGAAGACACCGTGTCCGGCCAAATCAGTTTGCCCTTGGAGGCATTCAACATCGGCATGCTCGAGGGCCGCTATCTCAACGCCTCGGCCAAGTTGGAGGTGGACGTCGGCGCCGGCAGGCTACAGGTTTACTTGGCCGACGTGGAAGTGAATGGGAAGTCCTTGCCGGCCATCGTCAAGTCCGAACTCGAGGGACAGAATCTCGTCGACGAGTTCAACAAGGATCCCGAGTCGGCGAAGTTCTTCGAGCGTGTCGAGCGCATCGAGATAAGGGACGGCGAGATTGTGATTACCCCTCGTCCGCCGGCCGAGATGCCGCCGGTCGTCACCATCGTCGAGCAGCCGGCCGAGTCGACTCCCTAGAAGCGGAAGTGGACGAAGATGCGCCCGAAGTTCTTGCTGTCCTTCTCGACCCGGTGGTAGAGCGCCTTGATATCCGGGCGTTCCAGAAACCGGAGCACGCGTTTCTTCAGTTGGCCGCTGCCCTTGCCGGGAATGATCTCGACCAGCGCGATGCGTTTCTGCACCGCCTCGTCGATGATACGCGTCAGGGCGGTCTCGATCTGGTCGCCCCGGTTGAAGATATCGTGCAGGTCAACCTTCAGTTTCGCCATACGCCCTCCCGGCGTCGGTGCGGAAAGTCTTGCCAACGGGTCTATAAGGAATGCCCGGCCACGGCAGGCCGGGCATTCCCCGATAAACTGGTAGTTGCGCGGGCCAGCTACGGCCGGCAACCCCTCCCTGGATCCATTCCTATCATACAGTCTGGATCCGCCTTCTGGTCGCGAGTTGCCGCGCAGCCGGCCGCGTGCCGGCTACCAGTCCCCGGTTTTCCGGGTTCTACCATCGACGGATCACCTCCTTTCCACCTGCATGCGTTTCCTGCGGGCTCCCCATCGAGCCGCTTCGCCGCGCGCCAGGGATTTCGGCACTTACAGTAGCCCAAGCGAGGCGATGTTGCAAGCATTTTCTTCGTTGTTCGAGGCTTTTTCACCACAATAGAGTGAGATCCGGGGCCGATCGAGGCCATCATATTGTGGTGTTTCGGGCGTGACTTCCTCCGCTGGCGGCTGGCTGGGCCCAGCACCAACCCGGTGTGCAATATGGTACAGTTTTTGTGTTGGGCCTCTTGCGAAGGGCAAGAGAGAGCCCTGGGGTAGGGAGTGACACGTATGGTGCGAGTCGGTGCGTTCTTGTGTGTTGCGTGTGCGGGCCTTGCCCTGTTCACCGCAACCGCTTTCGACCACACGAGAGCCGACGATCCCCTCGGTGTGGTCGTTTCGCCACACACCTTGCGGTTGTCTTCTGAGCAGGGGGGCGAAGTGGTGGTTCGTACGAGCATTCGCTATTCGGATGTTGATTGCACGACCCTCCGGCTTGGCGGCGTGGCGAGTCGGCGTGCCGGGTCGGACTCGCGCGGCAACCTGATCGCCGTGTTCAGCGAGGCGGCCGTCGAGGCCGCCGTGGCGCCACCTTCGACGACGTTGGTCCTGACGGGGGAGTTGAAGTCCGGTGAGGGATTCAGCGGCTCCGATACGGTTCTCGTCGCGCGCTGAGCATAGAAGTCCGGCCGGTCATCTCGGGCTGACCGGAGGCGTTTGGGCCCGGGGGCGGCCGGTCTCGGAGTCGGGGCGTTTCAAAAGCGGAACTCAAATCCGACGCAGAGATGCGGTTCGAGGGGTGGGCGCTCGATGATGTCGTATTGTTGCTTGATGATCGCCCATTGCTCGGGCTGGCAGCATCCGTAGACGTATTCGATGCCGAGGCGTTCCTTGCCGAGTGCTTCGGCCACGCTCTCGGGCGCCCGCATTCGGAACCGGTAGTGTCGGCCGATCTCTTTGAGGCCGATCCGGCGGTAGAAGCGTTGGGCGGTGCGGTCCTGACTCCAATACTCGAGACGGTGGAATCCCTTCGCGGTGGCGTCGGCCGCCGTCGCGTCGATCAGCTTTTGCCCGATGCGCAGGCCGGCGAATTCCGGCAGCCGGCCGAACTCGAGCACGTAGCCGCCTCGGCTGTCGTCGAGGAGGCACAATTCGCCAGGCTCATTCTCGTACTGGACATCGGTGAGGCCGACGAGGCGTCCGCCTACCTTGGCTACGAGTTGCGTCGATTCGTATCCGGCATAGCTCGGGCGCTCCTGGATGGCGTAGTTCCACGCGTGCGAGATTGTCATGATGATGGCGTGCATGCGGAGCCACTCATCGCGGTCGTCGGGCCGGTAGGGGCGGATGGTGACTTCAGTCATGGATTCTCCTCGGAGCCGTCGGCCGAAGGGCCTCGGAGCCACTGGGCCAGTTTGTCTTCGCGCCCCAGCTTCGTAGCGAGTTCGCAGAGGTTCTGGCGGGCTTCGGTGTAGTCCGCCCGGAGTCGGAGCGCGCGCACAAACTGGTCCACGGCGCGCTCCGGTTGCCCTAGGTCACACAAGACCACGCCCAGATCGTTGAAATTGATCTCGAGAAGCGGATGCGCCTCGATGGCCTGTTTGAGAAGCCGCACGGCGGCCAGAAAATCGCCCCGTGCGCGGGCGGCACACGCTTGCGCGTTGAATGCCAAGGACGCCTGGGCCGCTTCGTGTCGTGCCTCCGCCGTCAGTCGCCACTTCTTCTCGAAGCGCCGCTGGTTAGCGTCGATCAGCATCTGCCATTTATCGCCCGTGACGCCCATGCCGAGGAAGGTTCGGCTGCCGTAGTGGAAGACGAATGCGTCCTGAGCGATGCACAGACGGTATCCTGCGGCGCGTAGTCGGAGGCAGTAATCGTCATCCTCGTAGTTGCCGATTCCGAAGGATTCATCGAAAGGCCCCACGCGGGCCAGGGCCGACTCGCGGATGAGGCAGCAAAACCCCACGAGGCGCGTCATGTCCGTTAACGCGCCGGATCGGCGCTTAGCGAGGTCGTGGGCGAAGGCGTTGATCTCGTCCATGGAGGCAAACTCGAGCCCGTCGATCTGCTGCTCGCCCGAGACGCAATTGCTCCTTGGCCCGACCATGCCGATGTCCGGTGCCGAGAGGAGGGCCGCCTCGAGCCGCTCGAGCCACCCTTCGGGAACCAACGTGTCGCTGTTCAGCAGGACCACGTGGCCCCGGGAGCGCTCGAGGCCGCGATTAACGCCGCCGGCGAATCCGGAGTTCGTGGCGCAGTGTACGACCTCGGCGTTCGGAACCGAATCGAAGTACTCGCGCACACCATCCGTCGAACCGTTGTCCACCAGCACCAGTCTGTAGGAATGGCGTGTGTTCGCTCGGATCGAGTCGATGCACTGGCGGCAGTACTCCACCTGATTGTAGGCGGGGATCACGATGGAGATAGGGATTTCCATGGCCTACTCGAGCTTCTCGCCGAGCCTTGGCCGCGTCCATGGGGCCGGCCAGAGCCAGGGCAAGGGTCGGGCCGAATGGGCGAGATCCACCACAAACACGCCGCGTCCCGTCGCAACCCGAATGGGGCGCCGTCGGTTTAGCGCCGTGCCGGGGGCCGCGTCCGCGAGACTCTCGTCGCACCAGAATCGACTGAGGCGGACGATCCGTCCGCGGAACCGGAATCGGGGGAGGAGCATGGGGTAGAAGGCCCGGGCGCGTCGCGCAATCTCGACGGCCGGCTGGGACCAATCGATGAAGGCGTCTTCCGCCGTGAGCTTGCGATCGTAGGATGCCACCGCGGGATCCTGGGGTGTGCCGCGCAGGCCTTCCGACTCGACGCGATCCATGACCTCGACGATGCGGTCCGCCGCTGCGGCGGATGCCCGATTGTACACATCCAACGCCGTGTCGTCCGGCTCGATGTCGAAGGCGACTTGCTCGATGATATCGCCGGTGTCGATGCCCTCGTCCATGATATGAAACGTTACGCCGGCGCGCCGGTCGCCGTCCAAGAGCGCCCAACAGAAGGGATTCGGTCCGCGGTGTTTCGGCAGCAGCGATGAGTGCACATTCACGCACCCTATTCGAGGGAGGTCGAGAATCGGTCGCTTCAGGATGACGCTGAATCCCGCCACGAGCAGCACGTCGGGCGCGAAGGCGCGCAACGGCTCGAGGTCTTCGGCCATTCGGTCGATCCATACGACGGGCAAACCGGCGCGGTACGCGTAGCCGGGCGTTGTGCGGCCTCCCCCGAGCACCCCCATGTACATCGGGAGAATCCGGCGAAACACCCCCTTCGTGACTCGGCCGTTCAGCACCACGGCAACCACTTGATGGGATGACTCGCGGAGGGCATCCATGATGCCCGTCGCCAGTTGCCCGCTGCCTGCCACCGCGATTCGCATCGTCTCCGTCCTCAGAAGGTCTTCTTGGTGTCGATGAGAAGCGTCACCGGGCCGTGGTTCACGAGGCGCACCTCCATCGATGCCCCGAATTCACCCGTCGCCACCATGAAACCATCCTGTCGCAATCGTGCCACAAACGCTTCGTAGAGAGGCACGGCGATCTCGGGCGGCGCGGCCTGGGAGAAGGAGGGCCGACGTCCCTTGCGGCAATCACCGTGCAGGGTGAACTGCGATACCACCAGTATACCGCCGCCCACGTCGCGTACCGAGAGGTTGAACTTGCTGTCTTCGTCTTCGAAGCACCGAAGCCCCGCCACCTTCTCGGCCAACTGGGCCACATCCTTCTCCTGGTCGTCTTGGGCGACGCTGACCAATACGAGCAGCCCACGTTCGATGGCACCGACGATGCGTCCGCCTACCTCGACCGAGGCCTCGTTCACCCGTTGCACCACGGCCCTCACCAATGTCTCTCCTCTACGGGTTGTTATCTTGTGAGAGTCTAGCAAGCCGGCCCGAACCGGTCAAAGACGACCGCCATCGTCTCGGTGCCCCCAGGCCCGCGCCCCCCTGGGCGCTTCCGCGTTCGGGATGCGTCCCTATGCTAAGATACGAGCCCCGAGTCGACGAGGAGGATGCCATGCTTCGCTTCACTGTTGTCGGCGCGATTCTGGTTGCGGCCACGGCCGTGAGTTTCGCGGCCCCGTTCACCTTGGCCACGGGTGGCCGGCCTGCCGCGACCATCGTCATCCCGAAAGAGGCCGACGCCTTTGTCCGCACGGCCTCGGAGGACCTGTGTCACTATGTCGAGTCCATCTGCGGGGTCAAACTGCCCTTTTCGGAAGCGGGCGCGGCGGTATCAGGGCCGGCGGTATACGTCGGCGCGTGCGCGACGACGATGGAGAGCGATCGGCCGCCTGCGGACAGCCATCCCGAGGCCTATGCGGTGCGCGTGCGCGACGGAAACCTGTTTCTCACGGGCCGCCATTCGCCCGCGACGGCCTTTGCGGTGGTCTCGTTCATCGAGCGCGAGCTCGGCGTCCGTTGGTATGCGCCGGGCGAGTTGTGGGAGTACGTGCCTCGAAGCACGGCCGGGGAGTTGTCCGTGGATGTGGCGCCGCGCGTAGTCGTGCCCGACTGGTCGCCGCGCGTCTGGTCTGGCCACGCGTGGACGGACTCCTGGAATCGCTGGTTGTTGCGCAACAAGGCAATCTGCGAGCCGCCGGTGCCGTTCAGGAACATGCAGAACCACATCTACCAGGTGTTTGCGCCCGAGAAATACGCCGAGCGCCATCCCGAGTACTATCCGCTCATCAATGGGAAACGCTGGATCCCTTCTCCGGATGATCATGCTTGGCGGCCGTGCGAAAGCAATCCGGACGTGGTGCGGATCACCGTCGAAGCGGCCCGCGCGTATTTGGATGAGCATCCGGAGCATAACAGCTTCTCGCTGGCCATGGACGACATCACGCACCTGTGCGGATGCGAGAGTTGCCGCGCGTGGGACGCCCATCCCGACGACTACGAGAAACGGCATTTCTCGGATCGCCACTATAGGTTCGTGAACGCGGTTGCGCGCGAGTTGGCCAAGACGCATCCCGACAGGTTCATCGGAACGCTCTGCTATCACATCGCGCGCGAGTTGCCCGAGACGGTTCCCGAGTTGGAGCCTAACGTGTTCATCTCGATGACGCAGTGCTGCGCCCAGTGGTGGCGGCCCGGACTCAAAGAAGAGGATATGGAGCTTACGCGGCAATGGCGCGCGCGGAGCACGCACATGAGCCGATACGACTACATGGGCCTCGGTTTCCTGACGCCGCGCGTGTTTCCTCACGCGATCGCCGAAGCGATGAAGTTCGATCATGGCCTTGGTTTCGAGGGCGTCTACAACGAGTGCTACGTGATTCTGCCGAATGCGGCGCCGATGATGTGGATGGTGGCCAAACTTCAGTGGGACACCGATCTGGCCGCGGACGCTTTGCTAGACGAGTTCTATGCGTGTATGTTTGGCGCCTCGGCGGCCACGATGAAGGCCTACTTCGACCTGCTCGAGAAGTCTTGGATGACACCGAGGCCGGGTCGGTTGACCTGGGGCCATCGCGATTTGGTGAGCCAATCCAACGCCATGGCCGTCGAGGATGTCGAAGCCGCCGAGGGACTCCTGGCCAAGGCCGCGTCGGAAACGAAGGATGCCGATGCGCTCCGGCGCATCGATGTGGTGGCGGCCGCGCTTCGCTACGGGGCCTACATCATCCGGGCCGGCGCGCTGTCCAAGGGGCTGCGCGTCGGTCAGATCAAGACGCCGGATCAGGCGCGGGACGCCTTGGCGCGGATGGGTGCGGTCGACACGCTCCGCCGGGAACGGGAGGCGTTCTGGGCGGAAGCGGTCGAGCGCGATGACCTCCTGGGCGAGACGCTGCGCGGCCTGAAAGGCCGGCAGTACTTCGTGGCCAACCAGATAGGCAATGTCGAGGCGGCAGGCAGCTCGGTGATGATTGGTGCCCTCGATACCCTGTATGCCCACTCGAAGAAGGAAGCGGCGCGAGCCGTGGCGGCCCTCGGCAATGGGGATACCGGAACGCAAGGGGCATTGGCCAGGGCTTGGCTGGCCGTGCGGCGCGACGCCGTGGGCAATCGGCTTCAGAATCCCGGATTCGAGGTTGTGAGCGAGAACGGGCAGGCGGCCGAGGGCAATGAGCAGACGACAACTGCTCCGCCCGGTTGGTCCACCTGGGATAACGGTGCCGGGGCCACGGAGTTTCGGAGCTTGGCCGAGGGGGGCCGCGACGGTTCACGGGCGGCGGCCATCGTGGGCGCCGACTCGGCATGCTATCTTCAGGGCGTTCCGGTCGAGCCGGGTGCCCTGTACTTGTGCCTGGTCTGGGCGCGTCAACTGCGGTCTCTCGGAGAGGGCGGCGGTCTGCTCGGAGTGCGCTGGCGTACGGCCGATGGCCAATGGCATGGCGACCATTCCGTCGAGCCGACGGTGGCCCTGTCGCAACCGACGTTGACCTGGCAACCGCTCGGGTTGATCGCCGTTGCGCCGGAAGGCGCGAAAGAACTCGTGTTCATGTTGAGTGCGAAGAACCAAGAGGCAGCAGGCGGCGTGGCGTTTGATGAGGCCGGTCTGTACGACCTGCCGAAAGGAGAATGACTGCGGTGCGACTGAGCGTTTTCGAACTTGACTGTACACCGCCGGTGGGCTTTCCCATCGGTCTCGGTATGGGCGATACGGCGGGCACCGTGCGCGACCCCCTTTGCCTGCGAGGAACGATTCTTGAGGAGGGTGCGGAACGATGCGTGGTGGCGAGTCTGGACTACTGCGCCCTGATGAACAGCGCGTACGACGAGTTGCGCACTGCGTTGGCCGAGGGCGCGGACACGCCCGAAGATCGCGTCGTCGTGCATTGTATCCATCAGCATGACACCCCCTTGATCGATTTCGAGATCGAGCCCTACCTCGGGGTCGTCACCTTTCCTCGAGCGTGGTGGCGGGGCCTGACAGCGCGGGCCAGCGTGGCGGCGCGTCAGGGCCTCGAGAGGCTGGGTTCGGTGGCGCGCGTCGGGCACGCCGAGACGCGCCTGTACGGCTACGCGTCGAATCGGCGCATCCTCGGCCCGGACGGAAAGGTGCGCGGCATGCGATACAGCAAGTGCCACGATGAGGCGCTCCGAGGCGAGCCGGTGGGCGTCATCGATCCCATGCTGCGTACCGTCGCGTTCATGGATGCCGAGGGCGTCCTGATGGCGTCGTGGAGTTTCTACGCCTCCCATCCGCAGGTGGCCAACGGCCGGCGCATGTACAGCGCCGACGCGCCCGGCGAGGCCGTGCGCCTCGTGTCGGACCGCATGCCGTCCGGCCTCCATGCGTTCTTCACTGGCGCGGGCGGCAATGTGACGGCGGGCAAATACACGTCTGTGACGGATTTCGAGGAGAACATCAGGGTATTCGGCGGCCGTCTGGCGGAGGGCATGGCCCGGAACCTCACGGCGATGATCTGGGTTCCGGCGGCCGGCATGGCCTGCGATACAGCGGCATTCGCATTCCCGGCGCGCGCGGTGGATCGCGACGCGCTGACCGCCGGGATCCGCGATCCGGCCACCCCCGCCGAGACCAAGGTTGTGCGGGCCGCTGTACTCAGCGCGGCCGAGTATCCGCGAAACCGTAACTACACGCTGACGCGCTTGGCGCTCCCGGGTGCGCGAATCCTCTTCGTGCCCGGCGAGCCGTTCGTGGAGTACCAGTTGTATGTGCAGTCGCTCGCGCCCGACGAGTTCGTTGCCGTGGCCGCGAACTGCAGCGACAACTTCCTGTATCTTCCCATGGCCAAGCACTTCGCCGAGGGCGGCTACGAGCCGACCTCGTTTTGCTGGTGCACGGGCGAGTTCGAGACGGCCTTCAAGCAGGCCGTTCGCGACCTCCTATGATTTCCGCCGCAGAATGATCACGGCGCCGCCGAGCGCGCACGCTCCGGCGAGCAGACCCAGCGCCACGCGGCCGGCCGCCGGAACGGGGGATTCGTTGAGCACCACCAGCTCCGCTTCGCCAGACATTTCGAAGCTGTAGTCATCGTAGACCTTGCACTGATACGTGCCGGCGTCTGCCAGTTGGATTGGGCCAATGTGGAGGACGGCGGAGGTCTGCGAATCCAGCGGCTCGCCGTCCTTGTACCAGAGGTAGCGGACCGTGCCCGAGTCGCTCTCGCCGGCCACCATGAAGTCGTACCGCTGCGTGAGGAACCTCGTATCGCCAACGGGATCCATGGTGACCGTGATGTGCGAGATGTACTCGTAGGCGCCCAGGTCGACAGCGCTTCCCAAAATCCGCGCCTTCCGATCGAGATCGGTGTCCGTGGCCTCGGCCACGGTATTCGTGCCGGCGTCCACGCACGGCGAGGCCACGGGAATGTGGTAGTCCACCAACTGGAATGCATCGCCCTGGGCGACGTAGCCGTCCGCGCCGGTGGCCGCGGTGACGTTGGTGAACACCGACACGGCATTGTCCGAGTTGGCCATGATGAGAACCTGGCGACGCTGCGATGTGTCGGCGTTGATCAATTGATAGCGAAGATTCATCCCGGCGAACGGCTGGCCGGTCGTGGTGAGTAGGGTCGTGTTCGTTGCCGCATCATATACCGGTGCCTCGCTCCACGTGCCCGAGATGCCCATGAAGAAGAGGGGATCGGGGCTTCCGAGGATGTTGTCGTGGCATCCCGCTACGTTGGCGTTGATGCTCTCGCCGCCCGTGTAGTAGCCCTCGCCGCCGGAGAACTTGTCGCGGAAATCGCCGTCGCGATTATTGCTGAAGAGGCAGTTGACGGCAACCACGTTTGAGTCGTCGTTCTCTTCGAAGATGGCAAGGTGCGGCAGACTGTCGAGGATGCAGTTCGTGAACGTAGGACACGATCCGGTGTTGACGACGATGCCGCTCAGGCTGTCGTAGCCGCTGTCCGAGTTGTAGCTGTGGTTGCTGCTGATGGTGCAGTTGTTGAGCACCGGATTCGAGGTGCCTTGACAATACAACGCGCCCGCGCCCCAGTTGATGGCGCAGTTGCCGCTGATCACACAATTCACCAGGGTCGGACTCGCTTGGTTGTGTGCGAACACGCCGCCGCCGCCGGAACCGTGACGTGTGCCGCTTTCGGAACGGGCGGCTGTAGCGGCCAGATTGCCGCTGATGATGCAGCGAATCAAGGTCGGAGAGGCCATGATGCAGCCGACGCCGGCGCCGAATCGGCCGTAGTTCGCGCAGATAATGCAGTCCGTGATGGTGGCGTTTGAGGCCTGATCGCACATCAGGCCGCCGTCGAACTCGCCGAGTCCGACGTGCACGTTGCCGATAATCACGCAGTCCGAAACCGGGATCATCGAGGCCCCGCCCAGGTAGATGCCTGACCCTCGGCCGATGGCTTTGTTCTCCCGCACGACGCAGCGCCGGATGAAGTTTGTCGCGTCCACGGCACGGCACGAAATGCCTCCGCCGGTGGACGGACTCGATCCGTTCCGAATGATGAATCCGTCGATGCCCGCGTAGGTGGTGGACTCGAAGGTCACGATGCCGAACGCGTTGCCGCCGTCAAGGATCGTGGGCTTTCCGTCGGGATCGCGGTCGGCCATACCGGCATCGCCGGCGCGGAACCCACCATACAACTCCACGCCACTGGCCATGACGATCGGCTCCGTGTACACACCCTCCGCGACCCACACCCAGCGGCCGCTCGGTGCAGCGGTATAGACGGCTTCCTGGATGCTGGTGAAGGCATCCGGCCACGAGGTGCCGTCGTTGGCGCCCGTAGCGGCAATGTCCACGCAGACGACCCCGCGGATGCGCAGGTAGACGGCCCGCGTGGTCGTGCCGCCGTGGGTTTCATTGGTGACGTTGACCGTGGCCTGGTGCGAGCCTTCCGCGAGGGCCGCCGCGGCCGCGTTCGGCGATACGGTCACCGTGGCTGACGCGCCGGCCGCCAAGGTGCCGCCGGCCTTCCCGGCTTTGCTCGGCGTCGCGTTCAGCCACACCGGTGTGGACAGGGACCAGGCCACGGCGCTTGGCCCATTGTTCGTCACTGTGTAGGTGACATCGGAAGGCGTGAAGGGCCCGCCGGACGGACCTTCGAAACAGGCCGTCTCGTCGCCCGACGGAACGATATCGAGGTGGTCGAGTACATTCAGTCCAGCCCCGCGCACGACGGTAGCGCCTGAGGACGTATCGGAGAATCGCAGATTCGCGAAGTAGAGTCCCGGGTGGAGCGCTTCGGCCACGGCAGACTCCAGGTTCGCCGAGATGATGGCCGATTCGCCGGCGCCTAAGGCTGTTCCGTTGGATGGACTCACGCTGAGCCACGGCGGCACATCCGTCACCGCCCAGTCGATGGGCGATGCGCCATCGTTCGTCAACGTGTATGCCTGCAAGAGCGGCGCAAAGGGGCCTTGCTGAAGGCCTTCGGCTTGCCACGGCGCTGCCGGGGAGACCGACAGCGTACCGCCCAGGCTCCAGTTGATTAGCGTTGCCGGGGGCGCCATCCCCAGGATGTCGAGTACCGGCGTCGGCAGGCCGTCCAGGTACTCTGCCGCCGCGATCGCTCCGGCGTGATCGGTGTTTTCGCGTTGCGCGCAGAAATGCATCAGTACAATGCTCTCGCCGGCCGGAACCACCACCGCATAGTCGACGGTGTACGGTGCTTGAGGCGCTTCCGGACCGTACGGGAAGCTCACGGCGCTCGGCGTGACGGTACCGCCTTCGCCCCAGAAGTTAAAGGCAAGCGTCGGGTCGTGATTCGCGCCGCCGGTGGCGTCATCGTCGGCGATGAGCCAGCGATCACCCCGTGTGAATAAAGCGTCGCCATCCGAAGTCGTGATGCACTGCTGGCCGATGTCACCGCCGAGCTCGCCGTACACCGTTACCGTCGTGGCTACGGCGTTCCCGCCGGGATTCTGAAGGTACTCGAGGAAACAGGCATATCCTTCGCCCGGCGTGGCGGGCACGTAGCACCGACGCGTCACGATCAGGTCGCTCAGCGCTTCGGGCCCGGTCACCAGCATCCGGCCCGCGCATTCGAGTCCCTGCATCGGGGACGTGAAGTCCCGGCCGCCCACTTGAAGGCGCACGGCGCGGTCGAACGCATCCACGCTCTCCGCAACGGTCGGACTGCCATCGGCAACGGATCCATCCTTGATGAAATCCCACCAGTAGCCCGTGCCATCCTCGAGGAAGCACTGTGCATGCCATGTGTAGACCTCGTACTCCTCCTCACCTTCACCTTCACCTTCACCTTCGCCCTCGCCTTCACCCTCACCTTCACCTTCACCTTCACCTTCACCTTCACCCTCACCCTCACCTTCACCTTCGCCCTCGCCCTCGCCCTCGCCCTCGCCTTCACCTTCACCTTCACCCTCGCCACCAAGCACGTCGAAGAGGTTGCTGTCGCCTAGGCAATTACCGTCACCCACGGCATGAAGATAGACACTGGTTCCGCCTCTTCCAACAGTGATATCGCCACTCCAAACGCCGGCCGAGAAAGGCGTCGTTAGCGTGGGGGAGATGACGATGCCCTTGGCAGACTTCAGGGTGATATTCGGCACATTTCTGGATCGCGATGGGCTTGCCGTGGCGCCGGCCCACGCGAGCGGATCGCCGAAGTCGGTGTTCGTGTACTTGTAAACGGTGCGGTACTCGGTGGCGTAGGTGTATCGGCTGTAGCCGTAGCTCGTATGGCCTTCATTGCTGAAACTGAAATCGACCATCAGGTTGTCGACGCCGTTGTACGCAAAAGGAACGGGGAATACGAACACGGCCCATCCGGTCGTGGCGATGGTTTCGTTGTTCTGATAGACCGTTGTCCACCCGGAGCCATCCCACAGGGCGGTATCGTGGGTGCTCAGGGCCGTATGCTTCATCCGAATCGTCCAGTTGTCGAGTATCTGTCCGGGCACCGTGGTCACGTCCAAAGCCAACGACGTGAACTTGCAGGCGGGGCCGATCTCGCTTTGGAGGTAGATCACCTGAGTCCGAACATCGTCGTAGGCCGTGCACAGGGGACAACTCCACGCTGACGTGCCCGTGCCGATGACCGTATCGCCGAGGCTTTGAAGCCCGATCAGGTTGGCCGTCCCGCCGAAGGTGGTTACCGTCTGGCCTTCGGAGTCCACGGCGCGGACTTCCACCGGGAACGGCACGTCCGCCGTTTGCGGCGACGCGACGGTGTTCCAAGCGAACGCGTTCACCGGCCGCACGGCGAGTGACACGTCGCGCCCGATCTGACGTGTCAGGGTCATGTTCGTGAAACGCACGGTGTCGGCGTAAGCGCCGGCCTCCCGTGCGTAGCCTGCCGCCGCGATGCTGAGCGTTACGGTCGTTGGCGGACTGCCGGCGGGCAGCGTTCCGCTCGATGGCGAGACGTCCAGCCACGGCGCGTCCCATGTCGCGTTCCAGGACAAGGTGGTGGCGCCGGTATTGGTGAGCGAGTAGGTAAGGCTGGCCGGGGTGAACGGGCCACCCTCGGGACCGCCGAAGGCCGCGTCTTCGCTGGGCGATACGTCGAGGTCGTTGGCCACGTCGGCCAGGAACAGGATGTCGTCGATGTTCCAGCCCGGGTAGTTGGCGATGCTGTCCGTGGCGCCCATGAGCCAGCGCACGTACACGGCCGCGTGGCCCGCTGCCACCGCGGAGATATCGTACGAAAGCTCCACCCATGCCGTGTCCGCGACACGGCTGCCCGGATTGGACCACACCGTGGTCCATGCTTCGCCGTCGTTACTGACTTCGATCGCGGCATAGTCCGCCGAGTTGCTCTCAACGCCGAGCCAGCGCTGGAACGTCAAGTAGACGACCGCCGCGCTCGAGAAATCGAGGGGCGTGGTCGTCAACGCGTAAGGACTCGGGAGGTTATCCTCATAATCGCCTGCCAGGTTATAGCCGTAGACGTAGTCGCCGGTGCAGGCCGAGGCCGGGTCGTGGTTATAGCTGCCGCCGCCGGTCGGCGCGCCGAAGGCCCACTGGCCCTGGACGGACCAGCCGGGATCGCTGTCGAGCGGAAACGCATAGAGAACGTCCAGTGTCTGGAACCGGTAGTCAATGCCGCCGTTGTTGTCGGTGGTTTCGTTAGCAACGAGGTCCCAGGCGTCTACGACAAAGTAGTACGGCGTGGCCACGTCGAGATCGGTGACCTCGACGATGTGCGTGGTGCGTGCCAGCGGATCCTCGGCGAGGATCGAGTACGGCCCGCCGGCCGTCAAACCGCAGCGGACGCGCGCCGTTGCCGCGCGGTCGGTCGAGAAGGCGATCGTTGCGCTGTGGGCGGTTTCTTCGTAGACGTGCACATTTGTGATCGCGGGCCCGTGGCACAGGACCTGAGCGGTATCCTGTGCCGTGGCGGGATTCCCCGTTCCGTCGTCTGCATCGGCATAGGTGGCCGTGACCGCATCGCCGTCGGCGACTTGAACGACGCCATCGCCGGGCGTTACCGGATACGGGCCGGTCTGGATTGCCGCCGTGAACACGCCCGTGGATCCACCGACTTCGGCCAGTATCAGGGTTTCGCTGTCCAGGGCCGATGACGTCAGTGTTACCGAGAGCGGATTCGTCGTCCCGGCCAGGTCCGTGTCTGCCACGCGCACGGTGAGTGTGTCATCGCACGTGCAAAGCGCCTCCTCGATGAACACCGCGCCGGCCGTGCCGCCGTTCACGGCGATGGTTCCCTCGTGCGGATAGTAGTTCAGCGCGGTAATCACGATGTCCATCGTACCGGGCGTCGTTGGCGCCACAGGGGCCTCGAAATGGCCCGAGGCGTCTGCGTCGCCGTACACGTAGACCTCGTCGCCCTTGGATAGGCACACCGTTGCGCCGGCAACACCGGTCTCGACGGCCACGACCTGGGCGCCGAGCGAGATGGCGGTCTCAAAGGTCGGATCGAGGTATTTCGGATCATACGTGTATAGGCACATCTCCGGATCGCCCATCAGGTTGAGCGAGAACTGCACCCACCGCATCGAGCTGCCCGTGCTGCCGCAACTGCCGATCCAGTACTCCTTCATGCGCGTGTAGACGGCGCCGACCCGCTGTTGATGCGCGGCCGGATCGCCCGTGAACAGAAACTGATAAAACATGCGGTCGTACTGAAACGAGGTGCCGTGACTGGTCATCGTCGAGACGCCCCAGCCTTCGCGGCTGCCGCCGATGTACGACACACCGCCACCGTGGGGATTGCGGATGAATGCCTCGCTGAAGCACGGATCGTTTGTTGGCGGGTCTTCGACGTCGAATGCGTTGGTGCTGCACGCCATCGTGAGCACGTTCGTGTAGCGATTGGTATTCGGCAAGTACAGAATCGCGCCCACGTTGTAACCTTCGCCGCTCTCTGACTTGACACCGGTGTAGCCGCCGTGCGTGGCAATGTGGAAGAAGTTGAATCCCTTCATCAAAAGCTCATTGGTATTGGGGATGGTGACATCGTAATACGGCCCGGCGAGCGCGCCTTGGCCGTTGGTGGGCGCACCGCCCGCGAAATCCGTATTCGTGTCGTAGAACCGGTACTTTTGGCCTTCCCAATATGGCTCGACCCAATCCGACCACATATAGTCCGATTTGCCCTCGGCATCCCCCATGTTCCATAGCAGCACACCGTAGAGCAGCATCTTCTCGACGAAGTTGTGCGCGCGCACGTGCTTCTCGTACTCGATCGTCTTGCTCACGATGGCCGTGGCGTCGGCCTCGGTGCGGATCGGTATACGGCCGACGTACACGTCCGGCCCCATATCGATCGTGTCATCGCTGGATTCCGCGCACATGTCGTCGCCGTCATCGTTCCAATTCATGTCGTCCAGGCCGGCGTAATAGAGGTCCGTCGGGATGTTCTTCGTGTTGTCGTACGATCCGTAGCAGTCGCGATCCGGGATGATGGTGCTATCGCCCGCCAGGGCCACCCACAGCGTGCCGCGATTCTGAACGTAGTCCTTGATACAGGCCTTGATCCGTTCCTGTTCATCCGCGCCGGGGTAGTTGACGTAGACCCACGACACGTCCACCGCCTCGGCCGGCACGCCCTTCTTCCGTTTCCATTCGAGGAGGGGCGCGAACTCGTCGAACATGTTGGGATCGCCGATGAGGAGATACTGAACCTCACGATCCGGCGTGAGACCGGATTTCGCAGCGCCATCGTAGCCGAGGGATTCAAGATCGTCCGGATTGATTACGTCGCTCCGGACCAGGCTCTCGAACAGCGCCGGGCGCCCGGCATAGGCGCCGGAGGCGCCACCGCCGGCCCGTCCAGTGCCGCCGCCCACATACGCGAGGTGAATTGTGATCCGATTGCGGAGGATCACGGAACGCTCGGCCGCAAGGTAGTCGACCGGATACAACTGGAACACGGCCATGCGGTAGCCGCGGACGATCACCGTGTCGATCAGGCGGGCGACCTCGGTATGGAAGGGTGACGTGTTGGCATAGGCTGCGGCATCCGGTCCGACGAAGGCGGCGTCGTCCAGGGCATTTGTCGGAACGGCCGGCTGCGCCGGATAGAGGTAGTAGGGCCTTTCGAGCACCGTCTCCTCATCCACCGTGACATGGACCGATCCTACCTTGGCGCCCTCGGGAATCAGGATGTGCACGTTGCGTACAGGCAGCCAGGGCGCCCCCGGCGCGCCTTCGAGGGACGCCTTGTCCGCCTGGATCTCGATGAGGTCATAACCGTCCGGTTTGCTGAAGACCAGATCGTCCTCACTCGTTACAATGGTGAAGCTCTGCGGCTGACCTTGCGCCCAGAGGCCTACGCCAAGAATAATCAGCGTACTACAGACACACCGGAGGGAAAGGTTCCCTGTCATACCGCTTCTCCCAGTTATGAATTCCCACATGTAGGCCCACGCCCTGCGGGCGCATTACGGAAGTATGGTGGAATGCCCTGAACGGGTCAAGAACGGCGCCGTTATAGGGTCCCTGGGTGTGCGTTCGACGCCGCTCCGGCCCGCCTTGCTTCAGTACCTTATGGCGAGACCACGTCGCCCAAGGCGAACACGGCGATGCGTACGCGCGGTGTGTTCGGTCCGGCCGAATCGCACTCGAACCGCAGCGTGTTGCTACCCGGCGCCAAGATGGGCGCATCCCCCTGGGGAACGGCCTGTCCGATGGTCTCGCCCTGTTTGCCGTAGACGACGCATTCGCCGGCGGTGCGGAACTCGATGTACGCGCCGGTTTCAAGTGATGTGGGGAATGTGACCGTCTTGTCGCCGATGGTGATTCGAGGATTCGCGATCGTCACCGGTGCCAACGGCAGGGCCTTCACGGGACCGATGCAGCACGACGCCTCGCCGGCCGCGGGCAGGTTGTTGAACCAGAACGACAGGCGTTTGACCTGGCCGTAGTCCACGTGCTCGCGGTAGACCGCGTAGGCGCCACCGTAGGGCCATGAGTAGTCCTCGATGCGGCCAGAGTCGGGCTCGACGAGTTCGAAATAGCGCCAGCCGGTGAAGTCGATTGGGATGTAATGGTCGCCCAGGCCGAGTTCCGTCGTGTGCTCGGGACTTCGAAGCTGGACGTTCAACAGTTCGCCGCGGCCATCGCCGTGGACCCAAAGACCGAGCGCTTGCTTGTCGCGGATGTCGAGTGGGGGAGAGAACACGCGACCCATCTGCGCCCACGCGCCCACGCTCGCGTCGCGGGTATTCGCGGCCGTGAGAAGGCCGCTGCGCTCGCCTACCTGGACACAGTCTGTGGACTGCCCGAGCGAAACCGTCACGCCTTCGCGGCACGGCCGCTCAGAGTAGGCGTCCGGCGCGCCGAAATCCTCGATGATAACGCCGTCCGGCGAGTCGTATGGCGCGGCGGCCAGCAGGGCCTCGATCCGCACCTGTACCGGCTGCGCGCCGAAGGGATTGTCCACCGTCCATTCGCCGGGGCCGTCCGGACGCACCGCGACGGTCTGCTTCACGCAGGCCACGCGGCGAAACTGCCATCCACCGTCGGCGGCTTGCTCGAGGGTGAATTCCTTACCCGGCTCACGCAGCGCAGCTTTGACCGACTCGGGGAAATATCCGGCATGGCGCAGTTCCTCATACTGCCGAAAGATGGGGGCGAGGCGCTCGTACGCCGGCACGGAATCGATGTTGCCGGGATTCACGCCCATGAGCGCGAAGCCCATGTCGTTGCCGAGGCACTTGGCCATGAGGTACTCGATGTCGTCCGGGAACGTCGGGTCGATCTGCGTTACATACGGCCCGTCGCTCCAGGCCTTGACGGCCCACCAGCCGAGCGTCATCGGCAGGAACATGCCGGCGCCACTGCGATTGGCCGCGCAGTGCACGTCGACGAACCGCTTGTGTGCGCGCGATGGATGATCCCAGGCCCCCATGCGCGCGCGGACGTACCAGAGGTGATGATGGAACGTGCTCATCTCGAACAAGGCGGGTTTGTCGAGACGCGTGGCGATCTCGAACACAAACTTCGAGCCGTAGTGCCACGCGTTCTCGTTGCCGCCGAGGATGCCTTCGCCATCGAGGGCATCCAGGTAGATCATGTCGAAGCCGCATTCGTTGTAGGTGTCGGCGGTGTTCTGCGCGACCTCGGCCAGCAGTGTCGAATCCGCGTCCGGCGTGAAGAGGCCGAAACATTCCTTCAGGTGCTCGACCTTGGCGCCCTCGGCGTGGGCGGCGGCGGTGGTGCCGAAGGCGCCGCGCGTGCAGCCGGTGAAGGCGTACGGCGCCTCCTTCGAAATAGCCGAGTACGTAATCAACTCGTCGTCAATCTGGAGCGTCACGCTGTTGCGGACAAAGAAACCGGTCGTCGTTGACATGGATTCCGTGGACTCGGTTACCGGTACCTGGTCGCCCGCAGCGTCGAGTGCGGCGGCCAGCGTGAACGTGGCGTCCTTGCCGAGGCGCGGATCCGGCACCGGCGTGACGTACTTCGAGTTCTTCGCGATGAAGAACGCGTAGGTGTGGAGCCCGGCCGCAATGCCGGCCGCGTGAAGCTTGTCGAGGGTGGCCTTCACGCTGGCCCGGCCGTTCGGGAACAGCGTGGCATTCGGCTCGTAATCCCCAAAACGGAGCGAACCGCCCGTGTGGAAGTCGATCTGATTCAGGCCCAGCCGCTTCACCAAGGCGATCCAGCCGTCGGCCGTGTCCTCGTTCAGGTTGCCGAAATCGAAGAGGTACGAGCCGCGATTGATCGCCGCGTCCAAGGCCCACGGCCCGCCTATGTCGGTACGCGGCAGCTCCTCGGCCGCGGAGACCACTGCTTTCATCACGTCTCTCAGCTCGCCCGGCGCGCAAGCGATCACCGCCACTTTCGCGCCCACAAGCCCGAACTTCGGATAGCACAGAGCCCGCACCACCTTGTTCGGCCCGGGAATCTCGCGGACATCGGTTTGTAGGTTCAGCGCCAGAGCACATACGACGAAGGGCGCGTCGAGCCCGCCCGTGGTCAACTGCGCGCAAGGCAGCGCCAGTTCCTCGACGTTTTCGCCCGCTACGTCCAACACCTCGAAGGTGAGATAGTCCGGCTTCGTTTCGACGCCCACGATCGCCGTGATCGCGCCGTCGCCGAACCGTACCGTGAGTTGCCCGTCCGCGTAGGTGACGCCGGACGCCGGGAGCGTTGCCCCACCGGCCTTGGCCTGGGCGAAACACGGCGCTGCAGCGAGATCGGCGTAGTCCTGGCCCGTTTTCTTGTCGATGAACGCAGCATTCTTGCCGTCCGGAGCGATGCCGTAGCAGAACCGATCCGTTTCGAGGCGAATCATCGAAGGCTCAGGCGCAGTGGTCATGGCGGCTTCCTCCTCTCCGTACGCTGTTGGAAACAGCGTTACAGCCGCGAGAAAGGCCGTGAGGATCGCCAGGCAAACGGTTCGACTCATCGTCTATTCCTCCCATTTGGCTACAAGACGCGCCCCAACCACACGTGATTCTCGCACAGGCCGGCGCCGGCGTCAATGTGCTCAGGGCGGCCCAGCGCGCGGACAGCTCACACCGTAACGTTCCGGCAGACACTGGGTATTATGGTTGCTGCTGATTCCCGCGCGAATCACGAACTCATTGTGGTATTATCCGCACAGGGCGTGGGGGCTTGTGTACGATGCGCGGCCCCAAACGGAGGGCTTCTCATGGGCGCGAATGCTGGCGTGTTTACCAACAAGCGGCGTGACGGGATGGCAAGCGGAGTGGCTGCAACCGCGTTACTCATCGGGGCCGTCTTGCTGACGGGATGCGAGAAGATCGAGATCCAGAGCGTTCTCGAAAGCTACACGCCCCCATACCTGCTCGACTTCACGTTCTCCCTGTTCGACGGACAGGGCCACGCCGTGGTCAGCGATCCCAGCCTATTCACGGTGACTGCCGAAGAAGACGGAACCCCGGTCAGCCCCACGGAAACAGCCATATTCCTCGGCCGCGCGGCCAACAAACAGTTCAAGTGCTTCCTCGTTCTCGATTATACAAACAGTGTGGCCTCCGTCGAGGCCAACGGCGACACGGACAACGACGGCAAGTCCAACGCCATCGAGACGATGGAGGAGTCCGCCAAGGCGTTCATCGACGCCTTGGCCATGGACGCACAGGCCGGCGTGTTCGAGTTTCACCGGGATGATTGGGAACCGATCCGCGTGATCGGTCTCACAACCAACAAGGATTTCATCAAGGAACGCATCGACCAGATCTGGACCAACCAGATTCAGGGATTCCCCGCGGCGTCCCGCTGTTGGGACGCCGTTTACGGCGCGGTCGAGGCCTTTGGCGAAGCCAACTCGGACGAAGGCCGGTACATCGTCTTCCTCTCCGATGGCCGTGATGAATCGAGTACCCAAGCTCCGGATAGCATCTCGTCCCGCGCCCGAGAGCTGGGCGTCAAGATCTACGGCATTGGGTTCGGCGCCGAGCTGGACCAAACGCAGATCGAGCGGATCACCTCGGCCACCGAAGGCGCCTACTATCCGGCGGCCAGCCTCACGGAACTGGCCACCCGGTTCGAGCAGATCGTGTTCGACCTCGGCGGCCAGTACACGTTGCGCTGGGCCACGCTGAAACGGGGCGCCACCGAATTCGTCCCGTCGTTCACCATCGCCCTCGGCAACGCCTCGGCTGAGTTCGAGGCACCGCCCTACAAACCCACGGACTTCCTCGGCGACCCGCTCCAGGGCCTACTGCGCATCCCCGAGTACACAATCATGGAGGGCCGTGCATCCGTCCTCGTCCGAGCCGTATACGTGCCGAGGTACGTGCGCATGCTTCGTTTCTACGTCCGGTCACCCTATGCGTTCACCGTCAAGAACGTCGGCGTCGCGGATGGCGGACTGTGCGCCTCGTGGCAAGAGCCTATCATGCACCAAGCCGAAGACGGCGGATGCTGGGTGACCGCACTCAGCAAGAATCCCGGCAGTCCGTCCACCTCGATTCCCTATGGCGCCTTCGGGCCGTTGCTCCGCTTCGATTTCACCAATCTGCCCGAGGGCGCTACGGCCCTCTTCGAGCAGTTCCTCATCGACAACTCCATCTACGCCGACACCGGAGGCCAACGGTTCACCGGAATCGCGATCAACGAGACATGGCCGGATCAGGCATGGATCCACGAAGACTTCGAATCCGGCGCGCCCGGCCCTGAATGGGACGCATCCGGCGGCCATATCGACGTCGTCGCGGATGAGGCCTACTCGGGCAGCAAGTGCCTCCGAATGCGTGGCGCGGACTGGACCGGCGGTAACGCCAAACTCCGCCTCAAGGAACGCGCCGCGTTCGACATAGCCCAAGTCGATTTCCGCTTCCGCGACATCCATCTCGACAGTGGTTTGGGGACGGATGGCCATGTCTCCTTGTATCTCTACAATGACGACGATGATCTGATCGGCACCGTCAATCAGTACTACGGCGCCAATCTCGACGTCGAGTTCGAAGGTCAAGACTACATCGCCTCGGCCACCAGCATTCAGTCGCTCTCCGGATGGCATCTCTTGTCGGTGCTGTATACCCGTGGTGAAACCTCCAACATCCGCGTACTACTGGACGGCTCGGAGATCATCAGCGCCAACAAGGCATCGGACATGGGCGCCTTCGGAAACATACGGTTCCTGTGCGGCGGCGAGTACTTCAATGAAGCATCAGGACACTTCGACGACATCGCCATCTATGACCTAAGCCCTGCCGGTGAAGGTGAAGGTGAAGGCGAGGGTGAAGGCGAGGGCGAGGGCGAGGGCGAGGGCGAGTAGACTCTTCCACACATCACAAAGAGCGGGGCACGACCTACTCCTGGACGCTCAGCCGGGCGGAGGTTCAAGCCCAACATGCCGTTGAGGCTCCATTATGTCCCGTGTTGCCCGGAAGTACAGCCTACCCGGGAACGCAGTAGACTCGAAAGCCAGCGCTTGGGCCGCTCCGGAAACTCATCCCTAGAACACCGCTTTCCTGAAGACCGGAGGAACAGACCCACTGCTTTCCCTAGGCGCCGACCGCCTGCGCATCATCGAGTATGAATTCGGCAGTGCGCTATCTAAATTAAGGAGTGCGAGCCGCTTCGTGACCGGATAGCCGAGATCGATGTGCACTTGGCCCAAGTGGTTGGGCTGCTCGAGATACGGCCTAACGAGTATCGCTCCTCGCCCCGGTCGAATCGCAGGAACGAACGCAACGGCTGTCACCCAGCAACCACTTCCCGTCGCAGGCAGTGGGGAAGTGGCCGCATTCCCGCGTGGTGCCATCGCTTCCCACCATTTCACCCCTTGGACAAGGCCGCGTTGATGCCTGCCGCGACATCACTTATGATAGCGATTGGCTGCCGACAACGGCAGGGGAGGATTTGTCATGCGGGGATCAGCGCGTCTGGAAAGAGCAGTCGTCATCGTCTTTGCCTGTTTGTTTGGAGCCCTGTCCTTCGCAGCAGCAGAGACACCGGCCGCACCGCTTCTCCGCATCGCCCCCGGCCATCCATGGCAGCCGCCTTTCGGCCTGGATCGTATTGGAGCGCCCATACGTGTTCTGGTCGGGCCGGCCGATGCACGCACGGAAAGCGCCGAACCCTCTCTGATCGCCTATCGTGAAGGCCAAGAACTGTCCCGCGAAAGACTTGCACTTACGGGTCAATCGCCCATAGCCCGAGCGATCGATGCCTCGGCGGATCGCATCGCGCTGCTCGCAGGACGGGCCGAGCTCGCTGTCCTCACGCCCGAGGAAACCGCGTTCGAGGCCGAGGTCTGTCCAAGGAGCCTCGTCAATCCCATCGACCTCGGCGCCATCCTTCCACCGGCGGACTGGCTGTTGCTCGCGCCTGGCCGTGCGGCGCGTCTACACGTCGCCGCGTTTTGCCGGGTGCGCGACGCGGCACCGGCCCGTGTCGTCGCCTGGTTCGACGCCCTGCCGGAACAACGCGTCGAGACTCATCTGGAGCTACGCCATGGCCGACGTTCCGACATCGAGATAGAACTCCCGGAACCGGCGTTTCGTTCCGCGCACGACACCCTTCAAGTATCGGTTCAGCATCAGGACGGAACGGAGCTCTGGCACAAGCAGATTGATGTCATGCTGATCACCCAGCCGCCGACATGGCCTACCTTCGGCGCCCGAGAGACAACCCTCCGCTACGATCTCCCCATCTCGCTCCGGAATCCGGAAACAGGCGCCCTATCCACCATGCCCTACAGCGAAGGCTGGCCCGACACGTTGAAGGACGTCGTCGTGTCGCTGCCCAACGGCAGCCGCTTTGTCTTCTGGCGCGGTTCAAGCTATGTGCCCTTCTGGGCGGGACGAGGCAACACCGGACTGAGCTATGAATGGGCGGAGACCGGCCCGCTGCCCGAGGGGTTCGTCGATTCCGTCGAGCCGCTCATGGACAAAGAACTTCGCTACGGCCGCGTGTCCATCCTCGAATCGACCGACGCCCGCGTTCACGTCCGCTGGACCTACCAATCGTGCGACTTCAACTACAAGGTCTGGGGCGACGCTGCCCAGGAGGATTTCTATTTCTATCCGGATGGCTTCGGCACGCGCGTCTTAACGCTCCTCAGCGCCACCGACGCCGACTACGAACTGAGCGAGTTCATCGCTCTGGCGCCTCCCGAAGGGTATCCGTTCGATAGGCTTCCGCAAAATCCCGTCCGGTGCGTAGCGCTGGATGGAACCACCATGTCCGTGCCGATCCCCTTCATCGCGGAAAGGATTCCGCCCGGGCCGAATCCGCCCATTCTCTACCGAGTCCAGTTCGGCAAGGACCAAGAGGAAACCGCCATCTACTTCAACCCCCGCGATCCTTTCCGCGTCGAGCAGTTGGTCACATTCCGTCCGTTCTACGACCAAGGGTGCATGGTCACCCCGGGATACTGGGGCAGCCATTGGCCCCTGGCGCGCGGCAAGACCACCGGAGGCGCAATCGACGACCGCATACTCGTCAGTCCGTCGCACAACAGCCTCATAAGCTGGGCGCGGAATCGCCCCGACCCCGTCGAGGACCGAACAGGGCCGGCAACCGACACGCTCGGACAATCGCGAACCATGCGAACGCAGTCTTGGGTATGGCTCATCGGCGTGACGGCGGCGGCCGACGGCCAACTGATTGCCCGGGCCCGCAGTTTCAGCGAACCCGCCTCGCTGGAACCGCACGGCGCCGATCTCGATGCCAATCCGTATGACTCGGAACGTCGCGCGTACCGACTCCGGGTGACCGCCAATAGGATAGACATTGCCATCCGGCCCACCGTGCCGTGCATCAATCCTGTGTTTGAGCTCTCGAATGCAACCAGGACCCTGAGCCGGGTGGCCCTGGATAACCGGCGACTACGGGATAAGGAATATGCGTGGGACGGCCGGACGCTCTGGTTGGACCTGGAGATCGACGCCCCGGCTCAACTGACAATCACCTTCGCGAAATGACTCCGCCAAAACCTGTCGCGCATCAGGCAAGGCGCCTTGTTCCGAACGAGAGGAGGATAACCCGATGAGAATGAGTTCGCACGTCCCGACGATAGTACTCGTCTCGACAGCAGCCGCACTGGCCGCCGTCGCGCACTCCGAGGCCCACACCGCGGCATCCCCATCCGTCCGCGACGCGCTGTGGGTGTGGGCCAACCCCGAGATGGCCAATGAAGATCCACACGACCTCGCTTCCTATGCGCAGGCCGGCGCTACAGAACGCGCCTCCCTACTCGGCGCACCCAACATCCTCATGGCCGGAAATGGCCTGCCACGCAACGATGATGACGCTTTGGCACTGGCCGCGGAGGTGGCGCATGCGCCACGTCTGGTGTGGGAAATCGGCTGCGATGACGAAACGGGCGGACCGCCCTTCGCCTATGACGAGACCGTGGCCCGAGTCGCGGGAGTGGTTGAGAAGTGCCCGCAACTCGAAGGCGTCCTTCTCGACGACATGACCAGTCAGATGATCCCGCGCGGCCTCGAACCCCCGCATCTGCGCTCCCTGAAATCGCTCCTCGGAAAGGCCTGCCCCCAGGTCAAGCTCTGGGGCGTGGTCTACACCATGAACCTCGGTTTCCCAAATATCGAGGACTACCTCCGCGAGCTCGACGTGATCAACCTGTGGGTGTGGCATGCCCGCGACTTCGCCCAAGTGGATCAGCACATCCAGTGGCTGAAGGGCCTCTTTCCCGAGAAGCCGATTGTGCTCGGCGTGTATCTCTACGACTACGGCGAAGGCCGCCCGATGCCGATTCCCCTGCTCGAACAGCAACTCGCCACCGCCCTGAGACTCCTCCACGAGGGCACCATCCGCGACATCGTCTTCCTCACCATCAACAACGATGAACAGGTGCTGACTCACACCGCAACCTGGATCGCCGACATCGCCTCGCAGCCCATCGGCCAGCCGCCGGGAAGCGATGCCGCACCGACCCCCGCCTCAGCCCCCAGTGCGCAAGCCCATGACACGCGCCTCGCTCTCGACGACCCCGCGAACTGGCACTTCACCGGATCCCCCTGGACGCAAGACCCTGAAGGCGTCATTCGCCCGCCCGACGCGCGGAACCTCCACAGCCGCGCATTCCGTCTCGGCGATTCCTTCGGCGATCTCGATGCCGAGTTCGAATTCAACGGCAACTATCGCGAGACCGGAACCGGCACGGCCGGACTGATCCTCCGCGCACAGGACGTCAACCGATTCTACCTCGTCCACTTCCCTTGGGGCGGACAACAGCTTCGCGCCAAGCACTTCTGGGCGCTCGTATCCAAGGCCGACGGTGATGGCTACCTCCGCAACCTGGCGGCGGAATGGGTGCCGGGCGTGCCCAGCGAAACCGATCGTTGGTACCACATCCGCGTCGTGGCCGCTGGCCCCGAGATCCGCGTTTCGGTGGACGGGCGTGAGGCCCTCTGCGTTCGCGACGGATCCTACCCCAGCGGCCTACTGGGCTTCGCCGGGTATGGTTGGTACGCCTTCCGGAACGCGAGCGCGTCCGGAGAGGCCGCTGCGGCACCCTTTTGGGACCCCTCGGGTCAGGTGCCGACACAGGCCTTTACCATCGGCCTTTCGAGCGAACAGATGCCGAGCGCGTGCATCGCGCCAAACGGCCATGTCCTCGTGGCCGCGGGAAATCAGCTTGTTCGCTCGACGGACAAGGGGCGCTCCTGGAACTCGCCGGAGAACCTCCCCGAAGCGCTGGGCATCGTCACCGATTACGGCAACGGCCTGTTCTGCGCATCCGAGGACCGCGTATCGGTCATGCTCTTTAAGAGCCGTAAGGACACCGGAGCGCCCTTGCCCGAGATCGCCATCGCTGAGTCGAACGACAACGGAACCACATGGTCGGCCCCGGCCCCTTCCGGTGTGGCCGACGGTTGGCCCGAAATCCCGGCGAGCCTCACCCCGTATGGCCCGGTGACCCCCACCGCCGACGGCGCCCTCCTGCGATTCCTGCTCGGGACCGCCAAGGATGAAGTCGCCACGTTCTCCGACGTCCGAACCTGGAGTGCCACCCACTGCAAAGCCTATGTCATCCGCAGCGTCGACGGTGGCCGGAACTGGTCCACTCCCATCGAGATTGACCGTCCCTCCTGGACAGACACTGCGCGGGGCGCCATCCCCGGGTCCCTGGACCTCACCGAACCAACCGCGGTCGTCATGGGAACCATGGTGATGGCCCTCGTCCGCCCCATCTACAGCCCGTACATGTGGCAATGCTGGTCATACGACGGCGGCGCCACGTGGGATGCCGCCAGCCGCGCCACCTTCCCCGGTTACGCCCAGTCCATGGCCCGGACCTCTTCCGGCGCCATCCTCTGTGCCCACCGGTATCCGCTCTACTCCGTGAACGTGAGTCGTGACAACGGCCTGAACTGGGACGCCGGAACCATCATCGATTTCCCCGTGTGGGCAATGGGCGTCGTGCTCGAGGTCGAACCCGACGTACTCCTCTGCGCCTACATGAACGCCGAACGCAATCAGCCGCTGCTGGCGCAACGCGTACGCATCACCCCGACACGCATTGAGCCCGCATCCAGCAGATGATCGATCGCCGCGCCGGCCGATGCGGTAACGATTTCATGGATTCGGCGGACGGAATGCCGTATTCTATCCCGACGTTTCCCATCTGCGGCGCAGTGTCCCCCGGAACGGCCGGGCCGGATCATGGGGATGTGTCCCGGCAAACGTATGGGTGCATGCTTGGAAGAAACACCGAGGTCATAATATGTCAAGGAAGTCTCTGGGGCGCATCTTCGCGCCCGCGCCCCCCATCGAGCGGCTCCCCGAAGCCGAGGTCCGACGCCGGTATCCGCGATTCCGCTGGCAGATTATGGAGGCCACATTCATCGGCTATGCGGCCTTCTACCTCGTGCGCAACAATCTCAGCGTTGTCGCCAAGGATATGGAAGAAGCGCTGGGCTACCAGCACTCGGATATCGGCAGCTTGCTCGCCGTCACGGCCATCAGTTACGGCATCGGCAAGTTTGTCATGGGCGCCCTGTCCGACCGTAGCAACCCCCGCATCTTCATGGCCGTTGGCCTTCTCGCCACCGCCGTCATCAACTTTGCCTTCGGCGCCGTGGCCAGTTTTCCCGTCCACTTCGCCCTTTGGTCCATAAACGGCTTCGTTCAAGGCATGGGCTGGCCTCCGTGCGGCCGTTCCATGGGCCATTGGTTCAGCGAACGCGAACGCGGCCTCACCTTCAGCATCTGGAACACCGCCCACAACGTCGGCGGCGGTGTGGCCGGCTACCTCGCCGCATGGGCCGCGAGCCGTTGGGGAGGATGGCAGTACGCATTCTATATCCCCGGCGCTCTGGCCACGCTGGGCGCGTTGTACCTGCTGTGGCGGCTGCGCGACACACCGCAGTCCGTCGGCCTGCCGCCCATCGAGGAATACAACAACGACTATCCCGAAAACCATCGCAGCGAGGACGCGGAACGGGAACGGTCCTTCCGCGAACTGTTCGTCGACAACGTCTTGCTCAACAAGTACATCTGGCTGCTCGCCTTCGCCAACTTCTTCGCGTACATCACGCGTTACAGCATGCTCGACTGGGGCCCCATGTACTTGCGCGAGATGAAGAACGCAACCCTGACCGGCGGCGGCCTCGCCGTGCTCGCCATCGAGTTCGGCGGCATTCCGTCCACAATCGTGTTCGGATGGCTATCGGACCTGGTCGGTGGCCGGCGCGGAATGGTGGCCGTCTTGTGTCTCGTGCCGATCCTGGCCGCATTCACCACGATCATCTTCATCCCGGCCGAGCTCATCTGGCTCGACATGACCATGCTCGCCGTCATCGGCCTGTTCATCTATCCCGTGATCAATTTCGTCGTCATCATCGCGCTGGACCTCACCGGCAAGAAGGCCATCGGTACCGCCGCGGGATTCATCGGACTGTTTGGCTACCTCGGGCGCGCAACCCAGGCCAAAGGCTTCGGCTGGATGCTGGACCATTTCACCGCCATCGCCGGCAAGGAGACCGCCTGGCACTTCGTCATTGGGGCGATCCTGGTGTCCACGCTGGCGGCCTTGGTGCTGTTGGCATTCACCTGGCGCGTTCGGCCAAGAGCCTAGGCAAGCGCCGTCTCAGGCAGCCCCGTGCGGGAACGCTCTCGCCGGGCGCGGGAGTGGGATAAGCGGAGTTGTGCTCCGCAGGAGGGAACGGTCATGAGAGCATTCCTGGCCTTCGTGGCCGGCGGGCTGACCGCACTCGCCGTGCTGGGCCACGCCAACGCGCAAGCCCAGCAAGGGGAGGCGGCCATGGACATGAAGTCATTAATCGACAGCATGGTGTCCCATACGCAAGGCTGGGGCGTCCTTGGGCTGAATGGCGCCGCCCACGCCCCTGACAAGGAAGCCGAGCCATTAGTCATCGGCGATCAGACGTACCCCGAGGGACTCGGTGCGCACGCGCCTTCCGAAACCGTCTTCATACTGGATGGCCAGTTTCTGTCCTTCGACGTGCGGTGCGGCGTACACCGCCAGAAATCCGATATGGGCACCGTGATCTTCAAGGTCGTCGTGGACGATACCGAGGTCTTCAACAGCGGTGTCATGCGCCAGACCGATCCCCCCCAACACGTGCATGTGTCCGTCAAGGGCGCCTCCGAGCTACGCCTGGAAACCGAAGACGCAGGCGACGGCATCACCTGCGACATGGCCAACTGGGCTAATCCAGTGTTGACACCCGATCCCGAGGCGGCGGCACTCGGAGAAACAGACAGCGTTGACATCGCGCCCTTCGCGTGCGTTGCGGCATGGGATCCGGCCCGCACCGAGGGAACCAAGGCCAGCCGGATCCAATCCATCCCGGAAGACGACCTCTTCACGCGGACCGAGCTGGTTCCCGATGCACAGGGATTCTACGAGGCCAAAGTCTACGCAGATGGCCGGGCGTGTATCGGTCTCGAGTGGCTTGAACGCCGTCGCCTCCGACGCCTTCTACTCGAATTCGCTGAGCCGTCTGCAAGCCTCGAAGGAGCGGAGGTCCAGTATTGGTCTATGACGCAGCGGGGCGGCTCACCGGGAGGATCGCGGTGGCAAGGCCAATGGAAACCGCTCGCCGGTGCTCAGGCGCTTGAGGGCAGTCAGTGGGTCATCACTCCCGACTGGAGCGGAACCCCCGAGGCACAAACCGGCGCTCTCAAGCTGCGCTGGATCGTGCCGTCCGCCGGCCCCGTCCGCGTGCGGGCGCTCCACGCCTACTCCGCCTCGCGCTGGCAGCAGAAGCAGGTCATCGTCGAGACACGGGGGACGTCGGGATCGCACGGGACCCTCGTGATGTACAACGGCGAACTGGTTGGAACCGCAGATCCGCACCGCATCGAGTTCGCCCTCGGCGAACCTATACAGGTAACGGTCCGCTGCTCAACGGCGCGCCGCTGGGAATTGGCCGACCGGACGGTCATGCGGTTCCGCCTGCCGGACGGGGCCTTCGGCGTGGCCGCGGATGATGTGATCGGGAAAGGCGCTGTCTACGTCGAGTACGCGGGCCTGCTCGTGTGCGACGCGGCCAAGCCCCAAACCATCGATGCCTACGTGGCATCCGTCGCGGATGAACAGACGCTCCTCGAACGTGTGCGCGACCTGCCCGATCAGACCGTTGTCCAGGCCATGCAACACATACACCGGCTCGACGGAGATCTCGGGCCAACCATGCTCTCCCTGGCTTGCGACAACCACAAGTTCATCGTCGACCGGGAAGGCGTCATCCAGTTCGATGATCGCCCCGAGGTCTACAACCACATCGAATCCATGTACGGCAAACCCTACGCCTGCCGCATGGCACCTACCTTGGGCTCCGGAAAGCCCGCCTGCGTCAGCCGTCAGCCCGAGCGCGAATGGATGCCGATTCCCGTACGGACCGCTGTCGAGGGCGAACTCGTGTACGGCCAGCGCACCTTCGTCGCGCCTTTCGGCAAGGCCGACGCGCCTGCCGAGGCCCCGTGGTATCTCTCCTACCGTCCCTTGGGCGTGGCCGAGCTCACCGCGACGAACCGAGGGGACCAGCCAGCCAACGCGTCGCTGGCACTGAACTTCACCGCCGACACCGAATCGTCCACGCCTGCCGAAGTCCGGATCGAGAACGCAACAGCTCTCGTCGAGAAGAACGGCAAGCTGCTGGCCCTCGTCCGCCTCGATGGCGCGGAAGGACTGGATATCAACGCGGAGCCCGGCGTCTTGCGCGTAACGGGAACCGTCCCTGCGAAGAAAGAGCGAGGCATCACGGTCTTCTTTCCGCGTTGGGAAGGCGCGCAAGCGGCCGACCTCGACGGCGCGCCAAGCCCCAACTTGCTCGTCTCCACCACAGAGGCCTACTGGAACCGCGTCATGGACGAGGCCATGCCCATCGACGTGCCGGACCACCTCTGCGACACGCTGATCCCCGCCTCGCAGATGCACTGTATGCTGGCTGCGCGCAACGAGAACGGCGTCCGGATCGCGCCCTGGATCGGTTCCTGGCACTACGGCCCGCTCGAGAGCGAGGCCCACTCGATCATCCGCGGCATGATGGCCATGGGACACCTCGACTTCGCCCGACGCAGCCTCGAGTACTTCATCGAGCGCTACAGTGACGACGGATTCCTCACTACCGGCTACACCGTCATGGGCACCGGATGGCACCTGTGGACCCTCGGCGAGTACTACGACTGGACCCGTGACGCCGAGTGGCTGCGAGCCCAGGCGCCCAAGGTCGAGAAGGTCTGCCGGTGGATCATGCGTGAGCGCCGGAAAACCATGCACACCGACGCCCGCGGCGACAAGGTGCCCGAGTATGGCCTGATGCCCCCCGGCGTCGGCGCCGACTGGGAGGTGTACGCCTACTACTTCTCCCTCAACGGCTACTACTGCGCAGGCCTACGGTCGGCCGCGGCCGCCTTGGCGGACATCGACTGGCTGGGCGCCCAAGAGATGCTCGAGGACGCCGCGGCCTACGAAGACGACATCCGCCGGGCCTATGCCTGGATCCAGGGCCAAGCCCCCGTCTTCCCCCTGCGCGACGGAACATGGGTTCCTGAGTACCCGACGCATGCCTTCGCACCGTGTCCCGTCGAGAACCTGTACGTCGGTGAAGACTTCGGTCGAAGCTGGTGCTACGACGTCGAACTCGGCGCGCATCATCTGGTTCCTTTCGGAATCCTCGATCCGAAGAGCCCACAAGTGGACTGGATGATGAACCATATGGAAGACTGCCAGTTCCTGCGCTCCGGCTGGTTCTACTTCGAAGACGAGAAGACCAACGAGGCGGACTGGTTCAACATCGGCGGATTTGCCAAGGTCCAGCCATACTACGCGCGTACCGGCGAAGTCCACGCCATGCGCGATGACGTGAAGCCCTTCATCCGCACCTATTTCAACAGCTTCATGTCGTTGCTCAACCGCGAAGACCTGTCGCTCTGGGAGCACTTCATCAACGGCGCCTACAACAAGACCCACGAAACGGGCCACTACTTGCACCAAACACGCCTCATGTTTGTGCAAGAGCGTGGCGACGAACTGTGGCTGGCGCCGTTCATCACGAACAACTGGATGCTCGACGGATTACGCGTGACCGTACGCCACGCCCCGACCCGCTTCGGTTCCACGGCGTACACCATCACTTCGCACGTCGCGGAAGGCCATATCGACGCACGCATCGAGCCGCCCGCCCGCCTCCTTCCCAAGGCCGTCATCCTACGCCTGCGCCACCCCGACGGCCGGGCAATGACGTCGGCTGACGTGAGTGGCGCGAAGGAATACCGTATTGATCCGACGCGCGAATCTATCCGCATTGTGCCCACCGGCGAGCCCGTTACCATTCGCGCCCATTACGAGCCGTAACCCCAACCTGCAACGGAGGAGGAGAATGGAGACCGAAAGCCCCCGTGCCGCGATCCGGCTGGGTAAGCGCCAACGGCGCATGAGGCGCCGGCCATGAGTTTCACGCTTAGTACGATTGATATCGCCATCATCGCCATCTCACTCTTATTGGTGTTGGCCGTTGGATTGTGGGCCTCGCGAAGGCAAGGGGGCACGGCGCGCGACTACTTCCTGGCATCAGGCAAGCTGCCCTGGTGGATCATTGGCGCCGCCTTCGTCTCGACCAGTGTATCGAGCGAGCAGATTGTCGGAACAATCGGTCAGGCCTACCAGCACGGAATGGGCATCGCCAACTGGGAATGGTGGCTGCTCCCCGTCTACAGCGTCCTGATCATCGTGTTCATACCCATCTACCTCCGAAACAAGATCGCCACCGTCCCCGAACTCCTTTCGCGACGCTTCAGTTCCGTCTGCGGCGACATCTACAGCTACATCATGCTCTTCGCCTACGTCTTCGTCTTCCTGGTGCCTGTCCTGTACGGCGGCAGCCTGACGTTCGCCAGCCTGACGGGATGGAGCTTCTACGGCATCCTCTGGACCATGGTACTGCTCGTGGCCGCATATACCGTCAAGGGCGGACTCATGTCCGTCGTCTGGACCGACGCCCTCCAATGCCTCATGCTCGTCGGAGGCGGATTAGTCCTCTTCTTCGTCGCACTGCATCAAGTCCCGGGTGGCTGGCACGCCATGGTCGAGGCCAATCCCGAGCGGTTCCACCTGTATTGCCAGCCGGATCACGAGGTCTCACCCTTCCTCGGTGTCCTTGCCGGTACCATCGGCCTCTTCGTCTTCTACTCCGCCGCCAACCAAGTGATGGTCCAACGCGTACTCGGAGCGCGCTCGCGGTGGGACGGAACCATGGGCATCATCTTTGCCGGGTTCATCAATTTCCTGCGCCCCTTGGTCACCTGCTTTCTCGGATTTATCGTCTACCATTGGATCCATGAGATGCACCAGGCGGAACCATTGGAAACGGTGGATCAGGCCTTTCCTTTCTCGCTGCGCTATCTCGCGCCGGAATGGGGCCTCCGCGGCATCGTGCTCGCGGGGTTCATCGCCGCCGTCATGTCCACCATCAGCGCCCTGGCCAACTCGACCGCGACCATCTTCTCCCTCGATGTCTACAAGAAGCTCCTGCGGCCCGACGCCAGCGAACGCGCCGTCGTTACCGTCGGCCGCTTGGCATCGCTGTCCTCACTGCTGATCGCGGGGGTATTGGCGCCGCAGGTCGAGCACTTCGGTGGCATCTTTATGTACTTCCAGCAGGGCATCACGTTCATCGCCACGCCCATCATCACGGTCATATTGGCCGGTATCTTCTGGCGCCGCGCCAATGCCCCAGGCGCCTTGGCCGGCCTCATCGCCGGCATCATCACCACCGCCGTACTGCTGGCATTGCTCGTCGCCGGAATCCACTTACCCTTGCACTGGCTTTACGTGGGCTTCTTCCAACAGATACTCGTGCTCGCCGTGGTCGTAGTCGTTTCCCTCGCCACTCCGGCGCCGTCACGGGAGCAAACCGCGCCCTTCCTGTGGCGGCCCGGCTTGCTCACTGAAACCGCGGCCATCGAGCCCCCCCACCCCTGGTATGCCCGCCTCATTCTTTGGTACGGTATTTTTGCGGCTATTTGGTTCTATTTGTACTGGCGATTCTGGTAGGGATGCCTTGTCTTCCTGCCGCATGCGCCTCAAACCACGGGGAGGAACAACGATGCGTATCATGGCTTTCGGAGCCCATCCCGACGATGTCGAGATATTCTGTTCCGGCACACTGGCGAAATATGCCGCCCAAGGCCACGCCGTGGGCGTCGCCGTCATGACCCGAGGCGACGTCGGATCGCCCACGTTGCCTCGTGACGCGATCGCCGCCATCCGCGAGCGCGAGGCACGAAACGCCGCCGCCGTCATCCAGGCCGACTTCTTCTGGCTGGGCTACGACGACGAGTTCCTCTACGACACGCCCGAGGTGCGCCGCCACGTCATCGACGTGATCCGACAATTCCGCCCCGACGTGGTCCTTTGCCCCGACAAGGACCACGACTACCACCCCGACCACATCCGCACCGGCCAGATCGTCTGGGACACGCACGTCATGGCCACCGTGCCCAATATCCCCACCGACCACCCGCCCACCGACCACATCCATGAGATCTGGTTCTGCGACACACTGGCCGGCATCCATTTCCAGCCCGAGTTCTACATCGACATCTCCGACCACTGGGAGACCAAAGCGCGTATGATCGCCTGCCACGAAAGCCAGACCGCATGGCTCATCAGCCAATACGGCAAAACCCCAACGCACTACGCCGAGATACAAACCCGGTTTCGCGGCTATCAGGCCGGTTGCGAATGCGCCGAGGCGTTCCGGCGATCCTCCACCTTCCCATCCGCCATCGCGCGCGAGGCCCTACTGCCTGGCACGAGGGACTGAACCAGGTCCTCTTCGCCCGCCAGGATCGCCCAAGACGGACCACGCTCCGTGTCGCTCAATGATCGCAGAGATTCTGCCCGGTTTCGAGAACACCATCGAGATAGGCCGACACGATATCCTCCGCAGACAAAGCCTGCGCGCCGACGACCACATCAATGCCCTGCTCAGCGAACAGGCTTTGGGCACGCTGGCCCATGCCGCCCGCGATAATCACGTTGGCGCCCTGTTCGTGAAGCCAGCGCGGCAGCACGCCCGGCTCGTGCGCCGGCGGCGTGAGATACTGGGTATCCAGAACCGTCTTGCCCGTCGAGTCAACTTCGACTATCGCGAATTGCTCGCAATGACCAAAATGGGCCGACAGTCTTCCATTGGCCATCGGAATGGCGATCTTCATGGTGGTGTTCCTTTGTGATTGGTCGAGTTGACGACTCGTATCTCCTGGTTCAGTCTGACTCACGAGAGGCTGAATGGCCGCAGCAAATGCTCGGGCCGCACGGCTCTCCGCGAAAGACTCGACGAAGGGCCGTCCACTATCCCCGGAGATGACAATCTGCGGATCGATCGGTATGCGACCCAGAAACGGCACGCCCATCTCAGCGGCCAGCGCCTCGGCGCCTCCAACACCAAACAAGTCAATGGACTGGCCGCAATGCGGGCAGACCAGACCGCTCATGTTCTCAATAATCCCGGCCACCCGCAAGTGCAACGCGCGGCAGAAGGACACGCTCCGCCGCACATCAGCCACGGCAACGTCTTGCGGCGTGCTCACGACTACAGCCCAGGCCCCCTCTCCCGCCATTTGCGCAACCGAAAGAGGTTCGTCTCCGGTGCCCGGCGGCGAATCGATGACTAGATAATCCAGCTCGCCCCAGGCCACATCCTTCAGGAACTGCTTGATGACGTTGTACTTCATCGGACCGCGCCAGATGACCGCGTCCTCGGCGCTGTTCAAAAGCAGTCCTACGGATACGACCGTCAGATTGCCGCTGACCCGAATCGGTTCTATCGCACCGGTGCTATCCGCACCGAGGCGCTCCGTATCCAGGCCCAGAATCTTCGGAATACTCGGCCCGTGCAGATCCACATCGAGCAAGCCCACCTGCTTGCCCGCCAACGCGAGCGATACCGCCAGATTCGCCGCGACGGTGCTCTTGCCCACACCGCCCTTGCCGGAGAGCACCAACAGCTTCCGGCCGATCCGCTCCATCCGCGTCTGGAGCTCAAGTTCCTCCAACTGCCGCTCGGATTCATCCCGCTCGGGCACGTGAGAATGCTGTCCACTCATAAACAATTCGCCTTTCGTTCTCCGTTAACAAGCGCTCTTGACCCACGACAATCGCCCAATGTGCAGCTTGAAGTCATCCAACACCGTCTCGAGTTCAAGCACTTGATTACGCAACACGGCCAGTTCCGCAACCATTCCTGCCGCCGGTACCAAGACAGGCCAGCCGGCACATCCCGCGTAACCCGTCACCGGCTCCCACAACTTCGCCGGTATTCTCAGCGCACAGAAGCCTCGACCGCGGCCACTCATCGGCCCACGACCCAACGGCCCCGTTCCGTCAAATCCAGGCATCAAACAACCCTCCATTCGTACACAATGCCTCCTCTTCAAAACATGACCAGGCACATGAGGCCAAGGCACCACCCACAAGTGGATGGAGGGTTTCCGTGGTGACATACTTGACTTGATCGTCATCGGTTCGGTCCACCTCGCACGCTGCGCAGGTGGCGATCGCCTTCAGCACCGTCGACGTGCCCGAGCCATCGGGACCAATCAGCACGTTATACCCCGCTTCGAAACGGAGACGCGCATTGGTGATTCCTACTTTCCGGATCCGTGAGGCGTGACCTATGCAGAATCGGATGCTCCTAATCATTCGGCGCTTTCCGCTCGGCCGCCAGCCGAGACCGACCGCTCCCCTTGAACAACCTCCGCAACAGCGGACGGCGTCTTCCCAGAACGCTGGGCAATCGCTCGGAGCGACTCGTTGGCCAGCGCCTCGATACCCGCCTCCCTAAGCCGCTCCAGCCCATCGGCCACGGGCACATTCGCCGACGCGCAGAGCTGTTGCACCGTCATGCGGCCGTAACCTTGGCCGACGCCGGATGCGGCGCCCCGGCTATGTCCGCCGCCTTGTCCAATTTTCGGCTCACCCGGCACGGACCGATCTTCGTCCGGCGGCGGAACCGAGGACGCCCTTCCGTGCCGACCTTGCGTAACGCTGGCATCGGCCCGCCAGTGCGCATCGATGGCCTCACTCCACTCGAGGAGCGTACTGAAGGGCGGCACACTGTACACCGTGCCGAACAAGACGAGCACACTTAACACCACGACCAATGCCATCTCGCGCTTGAGGTTGAGCGCAACCTCACGCCGCTTTCGTATGTACGCCCAGAAAACGGCCCAGTTGTAATACAAATGAAAGCCGGAAGCCACCAAAACAACCAAACAGGCGCTCATGTGGAGAATGGTCCATTGATCCTTGGAAAGCCCCAGCACCGCCCAGCCCGTCTCGTCGGCCACCCAGCATTGCGGGGCGGCATAGAGCACCACTCCGCTCAGAGAAAGCAAGACAAAGAAACTGAAAAGAAGAAGGCTGAAGAACCCTCGCCAGTTGAAGCGACATTTCCTCGTCTCGATTGCCATCTCGGGACCCGCATTCAATTCATTCGTTTTCATGACCCGGTATACCCTCGCTTCCCACGCTCCTCGGCGGTGTCCTCGTCCACCTCTTCCTGCCAGCCGTTTCGCGTCGTCTCGATGCAATCAAAACGACCAACGTACGGCTTGATGTCCAGGAGCGGCGTTCCGTCCAGAGTATCCAATCCGTCAACATATAGCACATTTCCCTCGCGCCGAAGTAGTTCGACAATGCTCAGCCCCATCGCGTTAGGGCGGCACGGCGCGCGCGTCGCAAATACGCCTCGGGCAACGTCCTGAAGAAACGGTTTCACCAACATCTTCGCAGGGGCCGCCGCGTGAAAGTGATAGAGAAGAAAGACATGCGAGAAACCGTCGATGTCGCGCAGGCCCTCCGCAAACTCGGCAAACACCTCGACCCGACCCTTACACCCCCGCGCATAGGCGGGTTGAATAGGCGTCCTCTCCGCAACGGTATGCTCGCTGTGGATGACGCCGATCGGGCGATACGCAACTGGGGCGGCACTCATACCCAGTGGCCCTCGACATCCGCGCCCGCTTGACGCTCGAGGACGCCTGCCTTGAACTGATCGAGGGCTTCCGCCACCGTCCCCGACGCGCCGGTGTACACACTCACACCGCCTGCCTCGAGTGTGGTGTAGGCCTTCGGCCCGACGTGGCCCGTCACAACGGATTCAACGCCAAGCTCGACCACGTTTCTTCCCGCCTGAATGCCCGCGCCTTGGGCTGCGTTAAGATTCATGCTGTTGTCGGCCGTGGTGAATTCACCCGTGTCCGTGTCCACTACGATGAAGAACTTGGCACGGCCGAACCGGGGGTCGACAGCCGCATTCATATCGGCGCCTTGAGCGGTGATGGCTATTTTCATGGTAGCTCCTTTCTACTGTTGGAGAAGACACGCAAGGCGTATGCCAGAATGGAGGAAACGTCTCTTCTCGATGCAATGCGTCTAATTTCAGTCGGTTGCCACGCACACGATGATCCGTAGCCATCAAGACTCGTCCCCAACCCGGACACAATCGTGCAATTTGCATCACAACAATTCCACACCGGTGCCCTTGGGCTCAGAAACGGGCGTTGCGGAAGGCGCCTCCAGCGTGCGATGCTCAAGAGGCCACAAACGACCAGCGCGGGCGTTGGCCGCAACCGGGCAATGGCAGATGGACTATTGGCCGCATTGACGGCATTGACGGCATCGACGGCGGTGTGGCGAGGCCGTTGGCGCACGATGATCGTGCGCTGGGAGATGGCGTGGGGCCGTCCAGAACAACCACTGAATGCACGGAATCCATAGCGCAGCGGAGCCGCAACCAAGCCTTGCGAGGTCCACGTATCCTACTCTTGCTACAGGACATACGCGAGAACTCTTTGCAGGAAGCAGCGATTCTTGGAGATAGTAGTACGGAAGTATTCCCGGGCGTTGTCCTGGGCTAGAGTCTTGTGCCCCGTTCGGAAAAGCGGGGACAGACAGCCCTCCTCGGGGGCTCGGAGGGAGTCAGTCCCTGTTTTCCGGTGCGTTGCACAGGGCGGGTGGGGTGTTGGTCGAGTTTGCGGAAATCGGGGACAGACAGCCCTCCTCGGGGACTCGGGGAAAGCGGTTTTCGCGCTCTCCGATTCCGTCGTTCAGGCTAACTCCGAACCGCGCTCTGAAACCGGAAGAAGTCAGTCCCCGATTTCTGAACCCTCCCCCCGTTTACAGGGGGATTGAGGGGGGTGTGCGTGCGGAGGGCGACCAAAGGGGATAGCCGGCCCCATTGCGCAGAATCAATCTACGCCTACTTGGCGCGTAGTTGGCGCACGATAGTCGTGCGCTGCTCCGGCGGGCGGGCGTACAGGACCAGTCCCTGGCTGGCGTGAGTCGACATCACACCCGTTGCCTTTTCCACAGGACTGTGGTAGAGTCTTCCCATGATCCGGGGACTATACACTGTACGTTACAGCGCTGGGCTGAACAGCGGTGACAGTGGCCACCATGATTTCGACGACGGCGACTACGACGGCTGGAGCGTTCTCAGCGGCACATGGTCGGCCGCGAGCAACTACCTCGAGGCCACCTCGGGCACTTGGGCCAGCATCACCAAGCCCTACGATCACGATGACGGCACGGTCTGGTTCCGGTATTGCCTCGACGACGATAGCAGTCCCTCGATGGTGGCCTATGTTTACTTCCGCTATCTCGATGCGAGCAACAGGGCCGCGATTCGCATCTATCCCTTCGGTATGACCTTGCAGGACCAGAACGGCGGCACGTGGACGACCTACGATTCAGACTGGTCATACAAGACGGTGGCCGAGGCGGATACGTGGTATGATGTCTGCGTCCAGTACGAAGGTTCCCACGCGAGCGTGTGGCGTAAGGAGAGCAGCGCAGGCACCATGACGAAGGTGCTCGAGACGGACAGCCTCGCGATGACGACGTCGGACGCTTTCGCGTTCAATCCGGTCACGCCCGCCGACGGCGTCCGGTTTGACGCAGTCCAGTTGGAGTGCGGCGATCCCGACTCGCTCACCCGTTATTACTACGATGACGCGAACGAGCTAACCTTGATGCAGGAGGATTACGGCGAGGACTACGGCTCGACGACGGCGTTCACGTATGATGCGTGGGGCCGGACGGTCACGAAGACCATGGACGACAAATACGAGGCGATCTTCATCTACCAGTACGGGGACAAGCTCAAGGCCGTGGCCAGCGATTTCCCGAACGAGACCAATGTCTCCTACAACTACGATGGCCTCGGTAAGCAGCGGAACAAGGCCCTCAGCCCAACGGACTGGACGTGGTACCGCTGGAATGGCTGGCACATGGTGAACCAGTACCACGACACGGACGAGGACTGGGATATCAACGACGGCACGCTCGAGTTGACCTACGTCAAGGGTCTGGCTGAGATCACCGGGTCCGATCCCGCCTCCGGCACGTACCGGTACTACTCAAAGGACCACTTGGGGAGTATCCGGAGCGTCCGCGCGGAGGATAAGTCGAGTCTCGCCTCCTTCGAGTACAAGCCCTATGGCACCCTGCACTCGAGCTCCGGCAGCCTCGACCTCAACCTCGGCTTCACCGGCCACCGCTGGGATCCCGACGTCCAGCAATACTCCGCTCCCTACCGCTACTACTCGCCCACCACCGCCCGGTGGCTCACCCGAGATCCCCTGGGAATGGTCGACGGGCCGAATGTGTACGGGTATGTCAAAGGCAATCCGGTATTGTTCTCAGACACACTGGGGCTCAGCATTGTAGAGACGCTTTGCAGCGCGGCGTGTGCGGGAAGTACCGGAATGATGTGCTGGTTGGGAGGAAGTATATACGGGCCTCTTGGCAATCTGTTATGTATCCTTGGAGCATGGGCATTTTGTACACTCTACTGTGATGCGATTGACCGTCCTGCGCCACCTCCTTCCGAAATCGACGAATGCCTCCCATGGTCTGATCGTAACCCACTGTGAGGAAACGGAGATGAATTGCAAGAGGCACCGAGTTGGATATCGCTGGATCATTGGTGTCAGCTCAATGACGGCACTCCTCAGCTTCCTCTTTGCATGCCTTGTTCGAAATAAAAGTGTGGGCGACTCAATCGTAATCGCCGTAGCGTATGGGATCGGGCTTCTGGTATCAGGACTTATATATATCCATGAGAGGCACATACACTAAGTAAGGTTAAGAACCGGAATAGATAAAAATAGTAGTAACCTTATATTTTGGGAATTAGCGGGACGCCATACTCAATTCGGGGAATAACCGGGAACAGTATCCTTTTCCGTCGCCGCTTCGTTGCGCAGAATCAATCTGCGCCTACTTGGCGCGGTAGTTGGCGCACGATGATCGTGCGCTGATCCGGGCGACTGGGCGCCTGATGCCTGGTCATCTGGTACCTGATGCGTTCTCGGCTCCGATCCGTGCCATCCGAGCCATCCGTGGTCAATGGCTTGCCGTTGCCACCACTGATTACACCGATTCCACGGATCCTTCGTGTTCCATCCCCGCCCCATTGCGCAGAATCAATCTGCGCCAACTTGGCGCGGTAGTTGGCGCACGTTAGTCGTGCGCTGATCTGGCGGGCGGCCGTGCAGGACCGGTCGCTGGCTGGCGTGGACCGACATCAAACCCGTTGCACTTTCCGAAGGACTGTGGTAGGGTGTTCCTATGATCCGGGGACTACATACTCTACGTCACAGCGTGCGGTTTGACGCAGTCCCTACTTTCTCTTTAGGAAAAGAGAAAGCAGGCAAAGAGAAACCGATTTCAGCAGCGTGTTGGGCTGGCGCTCCGTCCGCTACCTCGCAAGACATCGGTTCTTCTTTGGTTCTTTCTTCTTTTCGAAGAAGAAAGAACACTGGAGTTTCTCCCTTTTTAGCCTGTTAACCAATGGCCATCGTCATCGAGACGTCCCCGTCTGGGGTTGGGCTAAGTCGGTCTAGTAATTTGTGCTTGACATACCGACGCGAATATGTTCTAATCCT
>Ga0209097_10000324_pt1 | contig 49942 bp, 57 predicted proteins | sample AD_UKC052_MetaG_FD_184419 | JGI IMG/M metagenome (GOLD analysis project Ga0209097, IMG submission 184419) | Active sludge microbial communities of municipal wastewater-treating anaerobic digesters from USA - AD_UKC052_MetaG (SPAdes) (version 2) | ecosystem: Engineered > Bioreactor > Anaerobic >... | reverse complement strand
TCGATCTCATCGCCCTATTGCGAAAAGAGATGGACGAACACCCCGAAATCATCGAACCCCTCGGCATAATCACGTCCAGAACTCGAATGGCCGACGCCGCTGCCGCCTAATAATGGAGAAACTCCAGAGGCCCCATACGTCGTATGGGGCCCATAGGGCTTATTAGGCAGGACCGTCCCCGGTGGGGAGCCGGGGACGGTGTTGGTGGGTTTCGGACTGCGAGGGAGGAAAACCTACGACTCGTGGAGGTAGGCCTTTTTGAAATCGGCCACGAGGGCGCGCAACGTCGCGCAGTGCTCGAGGTCCGTGGTCTGTTTCGCTTTCATCACCGTGACCAGCATCTGGTGGCACTGCGTCACTTGCTCAAGGTAGTGTTCATACTCGTGCTCTTGCTCCGGCGCCACCGGCTTCACGCGCTGCTGCAGGAAATACTCGACCACGATGTCCGCGAAATGCTTCGCGTGGTCTTCCTTATTCATTACCCATCGCGCCAATTGGTTCGCGTTCTTCGCCGGATCCGCCGAAAGCTCGTTGATCTGATTCATCGATTTCTCGATGGTCGCAATGTGTTCCTCGAGCAGGCCGAACCGCAGTGGGTCATCGTAGATACCGCACGGAATCTGGCAATGCGCCGACGCGCCCGCCGCCCCCAACAAGCCTATAGCCGCGATCGCAATCACTCGCGCGTATTGTCTCATCGTTTCAACCTCCTTCTACGCCAAACGGCTCAGCTTCTCCTCGCCGCGTGTATACTGGAACGCGCTTCTGTTAAGGAGAACCTCATAGACACGCGCCTTATTCCACGCCGGAGGAATGAACCGAATGGCCGCTACGCTCACGAAACGCGAACGCGTCCTGCGCACGGCGCGATTCGAGGACGTCGATCGGATCGCCACCTACGACATCCTCGAGAACGACGCCGTCATCGAGCACTACGCCGGCGAAGCGCCCACCGTCGAGAACGGTGTGCAGGTGAAAGCGCGCGCCATCGCACGATGCCTCGACATGACGCGGATGCTCGGCGGCCCGTCCGAGCCGGGCGTGATTCGCAACGACGCCGGATTCGCCTGGCGCGTCGAGCGATGGACAAGCTGGATCGTCGAGCGGCCGTGGCGCGACTTCGACGGCTTCGTCGCGTGGCTGAAGACGCACGTCCGCGAACTCAAGCGTACCGCGCCCGATGTCGACAGCCTCCGTCAACAAGCCCACGACTACCTTCGCCGGCACACGGACTACATGGCCCAAGACGCCGACGATCCCAACGACCTGCCCGTCATCGCGCTCGAGAGCGGCGTCGGCCTCACCGAGATCTACGCCCTGCCGGGCCTCGAGTACTTCTCGATACTGCTCTGCACGCAGCCCGACTTGGCCGAGGACTGGTTTGAGGCGCGGAACCAAGCCGAGCTCCGCCGCGTCGAAGCCATCGCCGATCCGGAGCTACTGCCCGTCGTCCTAACCTATGATGACCTCGCGTCGAAGAACGGCCCCCTCTTCAGTCCCGATTGGCTCCGCACCCACTTCACGCCGCGCCTCACGCGGCTGGTCGAGGCGTGGCATGCCCACGGCGCCTTGTGCCTCTTCCACTCGGACGGTAACCTCATGCCCATCCTCGACGATCTCGCCGCCACCGGCATCGACGGCCTGAATCCCATCGAGACCTGCGCCGGCATGAGTATCCGCGAGGTCCGACGCCGCCAGCCGCACTTGTTCATAGCGGGCGGGATCGACGTGAGCCAGTTGTTGCCGCACGGCACGCCGGACGACGTGCGCGCGCGTTGCATCGAAGCCATCGCCGAGGCGGACGGACGCGGATTCTTCCTCGGCTCAACCACGGAGCTGTTCCCGAGCGTGCCGGCCGCGAATGCCGTCGCCATGTTCGAGACGCCGAAAGCCCTCGCCCAGCGCGATCACTTCTGCACGTAGCCGCCGTCCACCATGATGTTCTCGCCCGTGATGTACACCGACGCATCGCTTGCCAGGAACACCACCGCACCCATCACGTCCGTGTCGTTGGCCAGCCGGCCGAGGAAGGTCCGATTCGCGTAGTTGCGCTTGAAGACCTCCGCCTGCGCCTCGGTCTCATAGCCGCCCAAGGACAGACAGTTGCAGCGGACGCCGTTGCCCCCGTAGTAGCTCGCGATGAACCGCGTCAAATTGATCATGCCGCCCTTGTGGAAGAAGTAGTCCGGCGCCCAGGCGTGCATCGAAGTGCCGATGTAGTTCGTGGGATCCGGGCCGATAACGCCCATGATCGAGCCGATGTTGATGATCGAGCCGGTGCGCTGCGCGGCCATGACATCGCCAAACGCGCGCGTGATGGCGAACAAGCCCGTCGCGTTGATCCGCATACTCTCCGCGAATTGCGCAATATCGCTCTGGAAACCATTCTGGAGCGGGCGCGCCACGGCGTTGTTCACGAGCACGTCGACGCGACCGCTACGATCGAGGATCGCGTCGCGCAACGCCCGGATGCTCGGCTCTTCGCCTTGATCGTACTGCATCGCCGTGACCTTCAGGCCTTGCGCCCGGTGCGTGGCGGCCACGACCTCGAGCGCGTCGAGATTGCGCGACGCCACATAGGTCTCGGCGCCGGCCTCGGCCACGGCCTGAAGGATCTGGCGGCCGTACAGGCCCGCGCCGCCCGTCACCAACGCCACCTTGCCCTCAAGCGAAAACAGATCCAAAACGCCCATGACTGCTCCTCCGATCCGGATACGCCGTTACGCGATCTCGGCGATGGACACCTCGCGGCCACCCTCGTCACGGCTCCGCGTACCGGCGATCTGGATCTTCATCAACTCCTCGGTTTCGCTGAACGGAAACGGCAGCGTACCGGAACGCAAGTACCGCACGAAATCCACGAGCTGCGCCTTGAACGCGTAGTAGGTGTCACTCGACTTCACCTGAACCGAGCCGCGCGTACCGCACATCTGCAAGTACCCGAAACCGCCGTACATATCCTTGATGGCGACCACCGTCACGTCCACGCCGCGCCCATGCTTGAGGTGAACCACGTTGCGGTCGATGTCGCCGGTGTTGCGCGCCGAGAGGAAGCCGGGGCCGAGGATGGGATAGATGCACGACAGCGCGTGGATGCCGTAGCGCTCCCAGGTCTTGGCGGTGGTCACGCAGACGTGACGAAGCTCACCGAGTTCGTACGTCGACTCGCGGTACGGCGCGAACTCCTTCGTGTAACTCATCGCGCTACCGCTGAGGATCGCGTGGCCGTCGGCCATCCACCGCCGAAACACACCCAGATCCTCGGCATTGTCTACCAGCGGCTTATCGACGAACATCGGCAGGCCCGCCTCGACGAAGGGCCGGCAACGCGCAACGTGCTCGTGGCCGATATCCGTCGCGACAACCACCGCGTCGACGTGGCCGATGACGTCCTCCGGTTTGTCGACCACGTGCGGAACCAGCGACGCTTTCGCCACGAGCCGCGCGTCGGCCGGATCATCCGTCCAGACGTGCGTCACGTGTGCGCCCGGAATGCCGAACGTATCCTTCGGCTGCTTGCCGAGGTAATCCGGAATGCCGGCATAGGGACACGTGGTCATCGCCTCGGCGTTGTAGCCGTTGAAGATCGCACTCCACGAGTAAGGATGACCGTTGCCATCCACCATGCCCAGCATCGCCAGGGAGAGTTCCCTCTCGCCGTATCCGACAAAAGCCATCGCGCGGATTCCTTACTCCTCCGAGAGGCGTCGCAGCGGCCCTATCTCGTAACGGGGATGGGCCGCCATCTCAAGTGCCGCGTGCGCGTAAAAGGGATACACGCTCCACTCGACGCAGGCCAGTATATCCGGCAGGTTATCGCCGTCCAAATCGCCCGCCGAGACATGCGGGCCGTGCTGCGAGATCGTCAACGGCTCGCCGTAACAGCAGAACGCCCGAGGCGCCTCGAACACCGGTTCCGCGTTCGAGCCGGTATTCCGCAGCAGGTACACGCTCGCCCGCGACGGCGCCATGCCGGACTGCGAGTAGACAATGTCCATGGCGTCATCCCCGTTCCAATCGCAGCAATCGTAGGACTCGCACCACGTGTTCTCGCGGCCGGTAATCGTCCACTCGATAGGCCGGCCATCGTCAAGCTTGAGCACGCCGGCCTCTCTCAGGCGTACGCCGCCCTCGGCATCGCGATACTGGAGGAACAGCGTGCCCTGCCGCGTATTGCCGGCGGCCGTCACAAGGTCGATCAGGCCATCGCCATTCCAGTCCGCGAAGCCCGGCCCGGTGCGCCAGAAGAACGGGCGCGTCTCTTCGCGCGGATAGGTCGATTCGATGGCGAGTTCGGCCGATTTCCTCCGCGCTTCGGGAGAATCCGGATAGCCGTCCACGAGGATCTGCCGCCGTTCGCCAAAGGCCGGATTGACGCGCGTGCCGATGTTCTTGTACCAGAAGATCCGGTTCGTCTCGTTCGGTAGCACGAGATCCGGCAAGCCGTCGGCGTCCCAGTCCACGTACGCCGGATACGTATAGCCCATGTTGTGCCAGTGCTCCGGCTCGCCGAGGATCTCGTTGCGGAGCAGGCGGATCGGCTGGCCCTCGGCCTCAATGAACCGCGCCTCGGCATACACCGGATGCGCTGTCGTACCCTCGTTGATGACGATGCGTGGCCAGCCGTAGCCGCCGCCTACGAGCAAGTCGAGGTCGCCGTCGTCGTCCCAATCGCACGGCCACGGCCACGCCTGATCGCTCAGCGCGATCACGGCCGAGGGCGATTCGAGGCGCTCCCCCGTTCCGAAGAACGGCGGCGTGGTTGCCGTGTGTTCGTAGAACGAGACGTACTGAAACACATCGTGTTGAACCAGCAGCCCTCGGTGCGGCCCTTCGCGCACCGCCGCCAGATACGTCGGGTAGAACGCGTCAACGCCCGGCAACGCTTCCGGCGCGGCGAACGCTGGCGGATCGCCGCCCTCGTTGTGTTGCCAGACGATGCAGTGCTCGGACAGGCCCCGGCCCTCGGTCTTCACGAGCGACACGGCATCGAGCGCGCCATCCCCGTCGAGATCGATGAAGCAGACGCACTGCCGCACGTCGAGGCGAACGGGTTCGGCCAGTTCCGGCGGCCAGCCGTCGGGATTGGCATTGCGGAGGTAGTAGGCGGTTTCGGCATCGCCTTTGTACGTGCAACCGATGACGAAGTCGAGGGCGCCGTCGCCATCGAGATCCACGACCCGAAACGGATCCCAGGCCTCCTCAGGCCGCTTGAACGAGCCGGCCGCGTAAAAGATCGGCAGGCCGCCGCCGTCGACACGGCCCGCGTTGAGATACACGTGGAACACATCGCCGTTGCGCGGACAATAGGCGAGATCGATGCGGCCATCCTTGTCGAGGTCGCCCGTTGCCATCTGCATGTACGTCGACGAGACAAACGTCAGCTCATTCGACTCCTTAGCCGCCACACAGTGGAGGCGCGCCAGGTCGCCGAACTGGAACGCGGCGGGATCGCCTGTGCACGGATAGAACACGATGCCGTCGTCCGGCCAGCCGGGGCGGTACGAGTAGTTCCACGCGCCGAGCAAGTCGGCGGCGCCGTCGCCGTTGACATCAGCCAAACCGGCCAGGTAGGGCAACGCGATGGGTCGCGCGCCGCCGTTGTACCGAAGAAGATCCCCCACGCCGACGCGCGCCACGTAACCGCGCGGCGCCCACGGCGGGCGCTCGGCCGCCGTCCTAAACCGGATCTCGTACGCCTTGTGCGCCGCATCGGAAATCACCCACTCGACATGGCCCTTATCGCCGTATGCGAAATGCTCGGAAACGGCGCACGGCACCTTGTCGCCACTGAACGCATCCACGACGCAGAAGCTATTCGGATCGAGACGGCCCTCCGCGCCGATATCGGCAAGCTGGGCGCCAAGATCGAGTTCCGGACTCATCGGCACGCGCGGAAACGGCAGCTCGCTGGTGACGGTCAGCGTCACGGCATACTCCGCCCCGAAGGCCACGCCCGACACGATGGCGAGCGCCGTGCACAGCACCCTCCAGATCCTCATCGACATCCCATCTCCTCCTCACGCGCGTCAGGACCTCGGCCATGGCGCGCTACGCCCGGCCTTCTTGTACCGCGTCATGATGCCATCGAACCGATCGACACCCGGCGTCCTCGACTCCGGATTGTAGCCGCCCGGATCGCCGGACGCCAAACTCGATCTCGCCCAGCCCCAAAGGGCTATAATATGCGACAGGCGCCGAGGGTGGGCCGCCGGAGAAAGGAACCAAGGTCATGATTGAGCTAGGTGTGAACATCGACCATGTAGCCACGCTACGCGAGGCGCGCAAAGGCGCCGCGCCGGATGTCATCGCCGCAGCCAAGGTCTGCGAGATCGCCGGCGCGCACCAGATCACGGTACACCTCCGCCAAGATCGCCGGCACATCCAGGATCGCGACGTTGATCTTCTCGCCCAAACACTCCTCGTCCGTCTCAACCTCGAAATGGCCGCCGTCGACGAAATCATCGGCATCGCCCACCGCATCAAGCCGCACACCGTCTGCCTCGTGCCCGAGAACCGCCAGGAGATCACCACCGAGGGCGGCCTCGACGTGGCATCGCAGGTTAAGCGGCTGACCAACGTCGTCAAGGAATTCCACGACGACGGCATCAAGGTCAGCATGTTCATCGATCCCGACGCCGAGCAGGTCGACGCCAGCGCCGCCACCGGCGCCGACTCTGTCGAACTGCACACCGGAGCCTACGCGAACGCCGACGAGAACACCATCGGCGCCGAGTTCGATCGCCTCGCCGTCGCAGCCAAACTCGCCGTCGACAACGGCCTCCTCTTCCACGCCGGCCACGGACTGACCGTGCGCAATCTCGAACCTATCGCCGCGATCCCGGATCTCCGTGAGGTCAACATCGGGCACGATATCATCGGCCGAGCCCTATTCATCGGGCTCGAGGCCGCCGTCCTCGAAATTCTAAACATTCTGGAGAAGTACAGCTAACGCGTGGCGCACCGACCCCGCCACGCCAATTCGGAGGTTCATCCCATGCTCCACGCGCTTCTCGTCACTTCCGTATTCCTTATCGGCGCCAACGACGATCCCCCCATGGCCTTCGAGCGAATCAAGATCAGCGACGAACGGTTCGAGGCTTCCGGCGTCGCCGATTTCAACAACGACGGCCACAAGGACATCGTCTCCGGCGGATTCTGGTACGCCGGGCCCGACTTCACCACCAAGGTCCGGATCTGTGACGTCCCGGCCCAGGGCGAGTACTACGACGACTTCTCGGATTTCCCCATGGACGTCAACGGCGACGGATTCGTCGACATCGTCACCGGCGGCTACTGGAACAAGTTCCTGTGCTGGCGCGAGAATCCCAAGGATCCGACCGTCGAGTGGCAGACCCATAACATTGCCCCCGCCGGAAGCATCGAGCGCGGCTGTTACCACGACCTCGACGGTGACGGTTTCCCCGAGGCCATTCCCAACGAGACCGAATCGCTCAACGTCTTCCGCCTCGTCCGCGACGACCAAGGCAAAGGCACCGGAACGTTCGACATCTTCGTCGTCCGGCCTGGCAACCAGGGCCACGGCCTCGGCTTCGGCGATCTCAACCACGATGGCCGCCAAGACATCATCCTCCACGACGGCTGGTTCGAGCAGCCCGCCGAAGGCCTTGCCGGGAAGTGGATCTGGCACGCCGACTTCGAACTCGGCTCGGCCAGCGTCCCCGTCGTCACCATCGACGTCAACGGCGACGGACTCAATGACATGCTCGTCGGCCAAGCGCACAACTACGGCCTCGACTGGTACGAGCAGACCAAGGACGGCAAATGGCTCAAGCACGAGATCGATCCCAAGCGCTCGCAGTACCACGATATGATCCTCGCCGACATCGATAACGACGGCGAGCTCGAACTCATCACCGGCAAGCGCTATCGCGCCCACAACGGCAACGACCCAGGCGCCAACGATCCCGTCGGCGTCTATTACTTCAACATCAACGGCGGCGCCTTCGAACGCGTCACCCTCAACGAAGGTCCCGTCGCGGAGAACGCCGCCCTCGGCATCTTCGGCTGCGTCGAGGATGTGGACGGGAACGGCTGGAAAGACGTCGTCGCCCCCGGCAAAGACGGCCTCTACCTGTTTAAGAATATGGGCCCGAAGAAGTAGCCCATGTCGTACCTCACGCCGTACAAGCCCGAGCACGTCGCCCTCGCGCGCGCGCTCGTTGCCGAAACCCACGCCAACCATGGCCTTGCGCCCGTCGACCTCGATCGCTTCTGGGCCGATCACGCCGTGGCCGAGCAAGACCCCTGGGGCGCGGACATCCCCCAGGTGCCCTTTGGAGTGAGCCTCACCCAGGAATGCGTCTACGCCGAGAACGGCGTCGCCGAGGACTTCTGGCGCTACGATCACGACGAGGACTGGCGCATCGCCCTCAACAAGGCCTTCAACGACAAGGCCGAGCGCATCGTCGGACGCCGCCTCGTCTCCGAGGATCGCCGCGATCCCACCCTCCAGTATCCGCCCGTCAAAGGCCTCCACGACGTCTTCGAGGCCGAGAACATCTGGCACGACCAGTCCTGGTGGCTCACACAATCCGCCCACAACGAGGCCGAACTCGAGGCCCTGCTCGACCGCGTCGAGCGCCGCGACATCCGAGAGTTCATCCTGCCCGACAACTGGGCCGCCGAGAAACAACGCCTCATGGACCTCGGCATCAAGCCGCGCCTCTATCGCGGACAGCGCGGCCCCGTCACCTTCGCCTGCTCGATCTACGGCCCCGAGAACCTCATGGCGCTCATTCTGCTCGAGCCCGACCTCGCCGCCCGGTTCAGCCACGTCATCCTCAACGCCATGCTCGATATCGCACGCGTCATGGACGAAGAGGCCGGATACACGCCCGAGACCGCGCCCCACGGCTTCGGATTCGCCGACGACAACTCGTGCCTCCTCCGGCCTGACATGTACGAGCGCTTCGCCAAGCCCATCCTCGAAGGCATCTGGAATCGCTACAGCCCGGATCCCGGCGACAGCCGCTACCAGCACTCGGATTCCGCCATGAACCACATCGTGCCCATCCTCGGCAGCCTCGGCCTGACCGGCGCGAACTTCGGCCCGACCGTCACCGTCGCCGAGATCCGCCAACACTGCCCGAAAGCCGTCATCCACGGCGCCATGGCCCCCTTCACGTACTGCCGCAACGAAGAAGAGAACATCGTCCTCGAGTTCCTCCGCGACTTCGACATGGCCCGCGCCACCCGCGGCCTCGTCTTCGCCACCGCCGGCTCCATCAACAACGGCACCCGCCTCACCAGCATGCGCCTCGCCATGGCCGCCATCCAGCGCTACGGACGTTACCGGTAGAGCCGGTAGATCTAGTACAATGAGCGCTTGGTGGGAACAAGAATAGGACCAATTGGACCTATACGGCCTATTGAAGGGAGGGAATCATGAGCGATTCGCGGAAGGCTGCTCGCGGGCCTATCAGGCCGCACGGCGGATACCGCAGCCTGAAATCCTTCCAGTCGGCGGAGATCGTCTATGACGCCACGGTGAAGTTCTGCGATCGGTTCGTTGATCGCCGATCTCGGACGCACGACCAGATGGTCCAGGCGGCGCGCAGCGGGCGTCAGAACATCGCGGAAGGCAGCCAGGCCTCGGGCACGTCGGACAAGACCGAACTCAAACTCGTCGGTGTGGCGCGCGCCAGCCTAGAGGAGCTCCTCATCGACTACCAGGATTTCCTCCGCCAGCGCGACTTGTCCACCTGGCCCAAAGGCCATCCTCGCGCCCAGACGATTCGCAAGCTCGCCTACGCCCAGAATAGGTCCTATTTGACCTATAGGTCCTATATCGAACAGGAGTCGCCCGAGGTCGCCGCGAACACGATGCTCTGCCTGATCCACCAGACCAATTTCCTGCTCGACCAACAGTTGCGCCAGCTCGAGGCCCGGTTCCTCAACGAGGGCGGCTTCACCGAACGCCTCTACCACGCCCGCTGCCAGGCACGCGACTTTCCGGAAAAAGAATAGGACCTATTGGTCGTATTGGTCCTATAATGCGTCCCGGGCACGCCGCCCACGGAGGAACACCATGACAACGCGCGAATTGTGGCAAGCTATCGTGAACTACGGCGACTTCGACCGCATGCCGGTGCTGCATTGGACGGGCTGGACAGAGACCATCGAGCGGTGGGTGGGCGAAGGCATGCCGGCAGACTGCAACCAGGCAGCGTATTTCAACGCGGACCCGCTCTGGGCCGGTATCGGCGTCCACCTCGATCTCTTCCCGGCCTTCGCCGAGGAGACTATCGAGGACACGCCCGAGTACCGCATCTTCCGCGATGCCTCGGGCGTGGTCCAGCAGGACTGGAAGCACAAGAGTTGCATTCCCCACTACATCGATTTCACACTCAAGACCTCCGCGGACTGGCCCGAGTTCAAGAAACGCCTCCAGCCGCATCCCGACCGGATTCCGAAAGATCTCGACGTCCACATCGCCAACGCCGAGAACTCAGGCCTCCCCATCGTCATCAGCACGGCCTCGATGATGGGCTGGATCCGCAACTGGATGGGCGTCGTGAACATGTCCTACCTCATGTGCGAGGAACCCGACTGTTTCGCGGACATGGTGGACACGATCTCGGATCTCGTGTGTTGGGAACTCGATGAGGTCATTCCGCGCATGACGAGCAAACCGGACCTCGGCTTCGGCTGGGAGGACATCTGCGGCAAGAACGGACCCCTCGTGAGCCCCAGCATCTTCGACGCCTGCGTCGCCCCCGGCTACACCAAAATACGCAACAAGCTCGAGGCCCACGGCGTCCACCTCCTCGGCATCGACACCGACGGCATGATCGCCCCCCTCGTCAGGAACTGGCTCGACGCCGGTGTCAACTTCCAGTTCCCCGTCGAGATCGGCACCTGGAACGCTGATCCCATGGCCTTTCGGAAGCAGTACGGCAAGGAACTGCGCATCTTCGGCGGCATCAACAAACTCGCCCTCGAGCGCGGCCACGCCGAGATCGACGCCGAGATCGCCCGGCGCGTGCCGATCATGAAGGATGGCGGATTCATTCCCCTGCCGGATCACCTCATCACGCCCGGCACGCCCCTCGAGGATTACAAGTACTACCTCGCGCAAATCCGCAAGCTGCGCTTCTGAGGCCGCGCCGCACTCAGTCGGCCCGCTCGATGAAGAACGGCTGCGTCCAGGCAATGGCCTCGCCGGCGCCCCAGCACTCGAACCGCACGTAGCGTTTGGCGATATCCTCGGGCACGGTGAAGGTCATGGCGGGGCCATCTTCATGAGCTATGCGGTAGGCATAGTCGCCGTACGCGATGATCCGGTGGGCGTTGGCCGTCTCGATGCGGACAGTCAACCCGTCGACGGCGATCCGCGCGATCGTCACGCCCGTGCTGCAGTAGCACCGGCCCTCGCGCAACGCCGTCACAATACCGGCGACGCTCCTCGGCGCCTGCACCATCGTCCACGCAACCGCGAGGTCGCCGGGCCGGTGGCAGTCGTCCGTAGCGTAGCCCCATACGCGCCGGCCCTGGGCTAGGAGCCGATCCCACCGATCGGTCGCGAAGGGCGATCCCTCGAGATTACGGATGATCCCGTTGTAGATCTCGATGCCGGCGTAGCCTTGCCACCGATCCAGGCATTCCTGCGGACAGTGGTTGAACGACTTCTCCCAATTCGGATGATTCAGGATCGCGAAATGGCCGTCGCAGCCAATGGCATCGATGACGCGCTGGCGATCCGCGTCCGGCTCGAGTACCCGATCCGCGCCCACGTGGAGCAGGTGCGGCCCGTTCGCCGAGATCTCGTTGCCGGGAATCAGCGTCATGCTGCGATTATCGAGCGACGCCGGCTCGGTGAGCTGGTCGTGATCGCTGATCATCAGAAAATCGTAGCCCAGTGCCGCGTATGCGTCAACCGTGTCCTGCGGCGAATACGGCCCGTCGCTATTGGTCGTGTGCGTGTGTAGGTTGCCGCGCAGCCACGGAATGTCAGCATCACGATACGGCGAGTCGAGTCGTATGGGCATGGCTACTCCGAACAGGAAGGACTGACGAGAGGCTCAGACGGGATCCGCTTCCATCAGCTCTTCGAGGACGCCGAGAAGCTTGTCCGGGTCGATACTGTAGCTCTCGCAAACCTCATCCAACGTCTCGACCTGCGCCACGTGACACATCGCGCAGCCACCAAGATGGAACGAGGCAAATACCTCGCGCACGCGAGGATGCTTCTGCATAGCCTCGGCAATGGTCATATCCAGGGTAAAGTGCTTCCCGATCTCCGCCATACCGGATTCCTTTCCTCATGAATGGGTAGGCCAAAATCCCTATTATGCACTACCACGCCTATACGATCCAAAGTCAAACCACGCTTAGCAATAAACACGGAATCGCGCCCGTGCATTCCACTCCTCACGCCGTGGCGGGCAACACAATCACCGTCTGATTGAGCTCGGGTGCCGTGGCGGGCCAGAAGACCGACTTGTCCTCGGAAGTGATGACACGCACGTAATACTCGAAATCCTCCGTCGGCGAGATCGCCACCGCGTACACCCCCCGCGCCTCATGCGTGAGCGGAACATCCTCGAACCGCACCTCCCCCAGCGACCGCCAGAACAGCTTGGCCTCCTGCGGACCCTCCGCGTCAAGGAAGACAACCTTGATCGTGAGTCTCTCGCCGGGCTCCACGCTGCCGCGCACCGTCGGCACAAACACGCGGGCCGCGCAGTCGTAATCCTCCGTCAAGTACGCATCTTCCGGCAGGTCGCCCCCCGTGAGCTCGACTAGTTCCTTGGCCGGCGCGTCCAGAAGGTCCGGAAACGTGTGCTGCTCGAGATTGGCGATGGTTCCCATGGCGCCCGAAGTATTCACCGCCTCGAGCTGGTTTCGGTAGGCTTCATCGACCACGGCGACCAACTGCTGCCGGAGCGGCACGAGTTCCTCTCTGGCGCGCTGTTGGCGCACCTTCTTGTCGCTCACGGCCTTTACCTCACCAAGGGCCTTGTTGTACGCGGCCCAGACGCATCGCATCCGGCCCGTGGCGCGCAGGAACCGGAAATTGGCCATCCAGTAATCGAACCGGGCGAGATTGCCCTTACCCTTGACCTTTGTTCGCAGCGCAGCCAGTTCGTCCACGAACGCGTATTCCCCAGCCACCTCGTCCCATGGCCGTTCGTCCGGCGCGTAGCCCCCGGGCCCGCCGATCCAGTCAGACGGGCGTGGCAGGTGGCCGTCGATCCGCGAGAAGATCGCGGCGATATCCCGGGCGGCCTCCGTACCGAAGAGATGCCGAGCCCAGTCCGCGTAGAAGTCCCCCACGGGCCAGCCAGCGTCGGCGCCCTCGGCCGGCGGCCGTTGCGCCCAACTCGACTGATCCCACGCCGCCCCGGCCAGTGCCGAGACGTTCGGCCCGAGAATCCGCGTGCGCCAGTGAATCCCCATGAGGCCCGTACAGCCATACCGGAGGGCGTCGTAGGCATCGCGGCGCATCCGGCCCACCCAGAGCTGAGGCGACGTCATCGCCGGGTCGTCCTCGAGCCACGGAATAGCCCACTTCGGCCGGCCTTGGACCTCGGCGAATCCCGGCTCGACGGGCTCGTGGCCGACGCCCCGGCTGATACAACTCACCGGAACATCCTTCGGCAGAACCTTGTCGAACAAGGCACGATCGTACTGCGGCCCGAGCACCCAGCCGCACGTGGCCAGATGGAATGGCGCGCCGACGGCCTTGATCGCGTCGTAGGCGGTCCGGATATCGTCGATTGTCCGCTGTGCCTGGACCTCGGTGGTACCCTCCCATGTCCAGCCTTCGGGCGTCCACAGCCAGTAGTAGTCCAAGGGATGGGCGCGCATGATCCGCGTGAACATACCCTCGTACAACGCCCGCACTTGTTCGGGCGTGGCCGTTCCGGAGTCGGTGTCCGCCGCATAATCCCCGTAAGCCGGGCCGCCGCAGTTCACCTTGCACTGGAAACCATTACTCACCACGGCGAAAGCCGCAATGCACGGGTATTCGGTCTCGCACACGAAATCGATGTTGAGCTCGCCATCGGCCACGGCCACACCCTCGAAAGTATAGTCGAGAGCCCTATCCTTGCCGACCTTCGCGAAGATGTCGAGGGATTTGATTACCGGCTTACCCTCGAGGGCCACACCGAAGACACGGGCCCCGGGACCGCTGTGGGCCGGCTCGCAGAACTGGAGCGTCACCGTGTACGTGCCGTTGGCTACGGCAACGGTATAGCCTTGGAGGTCGTACCGGACGGTTTGGTACAGCGGATCGTCCTCGGTCCCGTCAATGGCCTGCGTAAAGGACGGCGTCTTCCCGCCGAGGGCGCGAAACGCACGGGCCGCGCCAGGGTCGAGCCGACCGATCACCCGTTCCGGCACCAACAAAGGCGTCTCGGTACCGAGGCACGTCTTGATCCCGAACTGCCCGGCCAGGCCGAACACACGGTCGAACATCTCCGCGGTACGGGCGAACACCTTGACGCAATCCTCGGCCGCATCCGGCATCGGCTCGAGGTCGCGCATGATCTCCGAACCGTATCCGTCGCGATCAAAAAGGAGCGACGAGCCGCAATGGTAGTCGGAGGTCTTCATGGGCCGGAGACCCCAACTCACCGGCAAGACCGTGTTGTAGTAGATGGCGGGATACGCGAACTTCACCGAACCGTCATCCCCGACGTCCTCCGCAAGACCAATCCAGGTCGTTGGCTCGGCGTTCGGACGTCTTTCCGGATAGGTGTGGAGCCCCAAGAAGTTCATGCGGAGCTTCGGCAACTGCCCCACAATCGCCAGATAGTCGTCGGGATTCCACCAATCCGGACCTTCGGGAAAGTCGTGGAACGGTTGGATACCCCGCAACGCGAACAGGGGCGCCGCATCCTCGGCCACATCCGGCAGGTCGAAGGACGCCCGCGCATCCGGGGCCACGTCTCCGTCCAGGTAGAACCGCATGCCCAGAAACTCCGCGAACCGGTACGCCCCGTACAGGACGCCCACGTCCCCGCCCACGATATACAGGCGCCGCAGGCCATCCGCCGCAACCGGTTTCAGCACATAGGCTTGGTCGCCGGCCCCCGTGGGGGCGATACCATGAGCCGAGGCCCGGCCGGTTCGCGCCACAACAATGGCCGCCTCGACCGTTTCCTCCTCGGCCGTGACGATGGGCAGGAACTCGCCCGTCCTGACATAGACATACCGGCGCACCTCCTTCGCGGCCAGTTGCTCGACAAACGACGCGTCCGCGTCGCATACAATGACAGGCCCCGGGGCGGCCGACGCACCGACGGCAACGGCCAATAGACCCGCCCATAGCCATAGCATCCGGATTCCGTGCGTGTCCATCATGGTTCTCCCTCTGCACGACGTCTCGCCACCCGGTTCATGCCCCGACCCACACAAACGACACGCTACCAAAAACGGCGAGCCCCGTCAATGGCCGACCCCTGGCGGCAACGGCCTCGGAAGGGTATAATCCCCGTAAGAGCGAGGGTCGGGGATGACACCGATCTGTCTGATCGGCCCGATCCGTCAGATCAGCCCCAAGGCACCCGCCAAAGGAGGAACCGCCAACCCATGTCCCCCGGCAATCCCCGAACACCGCGCGGCACAAGCGATTGGCGCAACCACGGGCAGTTCAAGAAACCCGAACTCGAAGTCCAGACCACCACGCTCTGGGACTACCCCTCACAGCATTACGGCCACGGATCCCAGGGCGACCAGGCCTATGTCGGGGCCACACCCTCGTACATCATCTGGAACCTCCTCCAGCGGTATACGCGCGAGGGCGACCTCGTCGTGGACCCCATGTGCGGCAGCGGAACCACTCTCGACGTCGCCCGCGATCTCGGCCGAAAGGGCATCGGCTACGACATCGCTCCGTACCGCGACGATATCCTCCTGGCCGACGCCCGGCAGTTGCCCCTCGATGATGCATCCGTCGACTTTGTCTTCGTCGATCCGCCGTACTCGACCCACGTCGATTACTCGGATGACCCGCGCTGTATCGGCAAGCTCGATGCCCTGGGCGAGGAGTACTACCAGGCCATGGCCTCCGTAATTGGCGAGATCGAGCGGATCCTCAAGCCGCAGCGATACATGGCCCTGTACTGCTGCGATTCATTCCGAGTTCGCAAACCCTTCTGCCCCATAGGGTTCCGCTTGTTTTCCATGCTCGAGTCGCACTTCCAGACAGTCGATATCATCGCCGTCACTCGCCGCAACCGAACCCTCATGCGCCGCCATTACCACTCCGAGGCCGTCAAGGGAAACTACTTCCTACGGGGATTCAACTATCTCTTCATTATGAGAAGGATCGCGCCCGTCAATCCCCAGCGCGCCGCCCACCCCAAACGCCCCGGACGCCGCCGTGCCCGATAGCAGCCGGCCCGGTACCGTGTCATCCGAGCCCACGGCGCGTGCGTTGAATAGACGGTGGAGTGGGTCCGGGCACCGGGGTGCCCGGCACGTCAGCACAGAGGTCCAACGTTCGAACTGCAACACATCGCAGCGACGGGAAGAAATGGAATGAAGCCGATGAATCCATATCGAGGAATGCTCCTAGGCGTGGTTATGGCGGTCGTGTGCCTTTGGGGCCTCATGGCCGCCGCGGAAGTGAAGAACATCGTGGTGATTGGCTGGGATGGCGCCCAACGCGACCACGTGAAGGAGATGATCGCGCGCGACGAGGTTCCCAACCTCATGGCGCTTGCCAAAGAAGGCAAGCTGGTCGATATCGACATCACCAACGGCGCCACGGATACCAAGGCCGGATGGTCGCAGATCCTAACCGGCTACAAGGCCGAGACCACCGGCGTATACCACAACGGCCGGTTCCAGCCAATTCCCGAAGGCTACTCGATATTCGAGCGGCTCGAAAAACACTTCGGGGCCGAACAGATTGACACCGTCGCGATCATCGGGAAAAAGGGCCACGTAGACGCCGAGGGACCGCAGCGAGTTCCCTTCGAGGAATGGGAAAAGAATGAAGCGCAGCAGCAGGCCATCGACCGCGCCAAACCGGGCCGAGGCGATATGCAAGGCGGCGAGGTCGTCGAGGAAAACGGCGTGAAACTCGTCATCGTCCCGGGCAAACCGTGGTACAACGCCAAGAAGTCCATGGACCTCTTTGAGAACGGCCTCACGGAAAACGACCGAGTCGGTGCGCGCGCCCTCGAGGAACTCGATACGCGCAAAGACCACCGGTTCTTCTTCTTCGTCCATTTTGCTCAGCCGGACCACGTGGGCCATAAGCACGGTGAAAACGCACAGGAGTACACCGACGGCATCAAATCCGACGATGAATGGACGGGCAAGATCGTGGCCAAACTCAAAGAGCTCGGCCTCTACGACAAGACCCTCGTGTATGTAACCGCCGACCACGGTTTCGACGAAGGCAAGAACGGCCACCGGTACGCCCCGTGGGTCTTCCTCGGGACCAACGACCCGAATGTCACCCGCGACGGCGATCGAATGGATATCGCCCCTACGATTCTCAAGCGCTTCGGACTTGATCTCAAGACCCTCGAACCAGCCCTCGACGGCGTACCGCTCGACGAGCCGGCCGAGCGTAAGGTTGCCCCGGCCGAGTGCCCCGATCACATGAAGAAACCCATCGCCCCTCGGCCCGGCCCAGAGGCCCGCAAGAAACGCGAACCCGGGCAGCGCCCTGCGGCCGCACAGAGGAAAGCGGCCCCCGCCAAGCGGCCCGGCGACGCACAGAAGAAAGCGGTCCCTGCCAAGCATCCGGCAAAAGACAAGAAGAGGGCCGCCGACGCCCCTGCGCCCGCCCCCGAACCCGCCGCCGCGCCTTGACCCGGCAGAACATCCCGTACCTTGATGAGCGCCAGGGAAATGGTTGGGATCGGTTGATACGGTCCTCGGAATCAGGGGGCCACCACTTCCGTTTCCTCCGACGCAGACACGAGGAGTGGATCTACGGTTCCGAGGCCAAAATGCGAGATGACCTCCGCAGGTTCGTCATGGCACGATTCGAGTGCATGCGAGAACTGGCACGGGCGCACCATGCCGACGTCATCTTCTGCAGCATTGCTCATCCTTCTTTCGACACCCTGTCGCCCGAAGAACGCGCGTACGTGAGCTATCGCACCCGAGGGTTCAGCGATTGTCCGGCCCGCACTTACGTGGATGTCGTCAAGACAATCAATGAGGAGCTCAAGAGACGATCTATCGAGGACGACTGGGGCTATATCCCGGTCGCCGAGAGCTTCCGCGGGGGCTTCGAGTACTCTGCCGACGTGTGCCACGTGCATCACGCCGGAATAGAGCGCACGGCAGAGATTATCTTCCAACGCCTCAAAGAACGGCTCCCCGAAGCCCTTGAATCCGTAGCGGCCCCCGCCGCTGACTCGGACGTAGTCTCTCCCGCGTCCGCGATGTAGCCGCCGAGCGCATATCCGATCGCCATGCGTTGTTTTGAACGGGGCCGAGGGGTATTCTGTTGCGGCTACTGAACACGGGAGACATTCCATGGGTACGCTTGCGGCAGCGGTGCTGTTTCTTGTGGCGGGAGGGGTGGATGTGATCTGGATGGATGCGCGGGAGATTCCCAAAGAGGGCGCGGTCATCGCCGAATCCGGCGAGTACACGATATGGGCGTGGGGGCCGGGTGGCGAAGCGCTCGCGATCTCGGTGGGCGGCGAGACGGTTCAGGGCGACAAGCCGGCTAAACCGGAGCCCGGCTATGCGTGGGCGCAGTTGGGCACGCGCTCGCTCGATAAGGGCCAAGTGCCTATCGTACTCCCCGACAACGTCGCCGGCGTCGTGCTGACGAAGGGCGGCGCGTTCTCTCCGGCCGAGGCGATGAAACACCGGCGCGTCACGGACGCTCCGGAGGCCGTCGCGGATCGCCGCGCGGATACGGCGAAGCATACGGACACGGTATTCACAATGCCGGACTTCCGCAGCGTGGCGGAGTGGGAAGCCTTTGCCGCCTCGCTACGCCGCCGGATACTGCTATCGTCCGGCCTGGTTCCGCTGCCGGAACGCAATCCGCTCAACGCCGTCATCTCGGGCCGTGTGGCCCATGACGACTACACGGTCGAGAAGGTATACTTCGAGTCGCGCCCCGGCTTCCTCGTGACAGGCAATCTGTACAGGCCCGTGGGCGACGGTCCGTTTCCGGGCGTCGCCTGTCCCCATGGTCACTGGAAGAAGGGACGCGTCGAGAACACGGACATCGGCTCGATTCCGGGCCGGTGTATCACGCTGGCGCGCATGGGCTGCGTCGCCTTCAGTTACGACATGGTGGGCTACCTCGACAGCTGCCAGTTCGCCGATCACCATTGGGTGTCCGACGTCGAGAAGCTGTGGGGCGTGCATCCCTTCGCCATGCAGCTCTGGAACAGCTTCCGCGTCGTGGATTTCCTGCAAAGCCTGCCCGACGTGGACCCCGAGCGGATCGCGTGCACGGGCGCCTCGGGCGGCGGCACGCAGACCTTCTCGCTCATGGCGGTGGATCCGCGCGTGAAGGTGGCCGCGCCCGTCAACATGATCTCGTGCAGCATGCAGGGCGGCTGCATCTGCGAGAACGCGCCGATCCTGCGCATGGCCAACTCGAACCAGGAGATCGGCGCGCTCATGGCGCCGCGGCCGCTGCTCATGGTGTCCGCTACGGGCGATTGGACACGCGAGACGCCGCGTATCGAGTACCCGGCCATTCGGAGCATCTATACGCTATACGACGCGGCCGAGCGCGTCGCCAACGTCCATGTCGACTCCGGCCACAACTACAACCAGTCCAGCCGCGAAGCCGTGTATCGGTTCTTCGGCAAGTGGCTCCTCGACAAGGGCGACAAGTACGCCGAGTTCACCGAACCGGCCTTCGAGGTCGAGTCGGACGAGGCACTCCGCGTGTTTCCGGATGGGCCGCCGGCCGAGTTTCCGTCGGGCGATGAGGTGAAACGGCAGACCATCGCCGCGAACCGCGCGAAATGGGCCACCATGTTGCCCGAGTCGAGTGATGACCTCGCCGCGTTTCGTACCGAGTACGGCGACGTGCTCGAGGCCGTCCTCGGCGTCGAGTTGCCCGCCGCGAATGCCATCGCGCCTGAGCGCACCGGCTTCGACGAGCGCGATGGCTACGTCATCGAGCGCTGGATCCTGCGCGCGCCCAAAACGGGTGCGGCCGTGCCGGCGGTCTTCTACCGCTCACGGGACGCCGCGCCTCAGGATGCCGTGCTACTCGTGCACGGCCTCGGCAAGGCCGCCCTCGCCGATGACGCGTCCGACGGCCCCGGGCCGCTCGTGCGTGGCCTCATGGCCGCCGGAAAGGCCGTCATGACTGTCGACGCGTTTCTTCTCGGTGAGCACCACTCGCCGTGGCACGCCGCAAAACGCGTCCGCGAAGGCCAGTTCATGGACACCTTTCAGCCCACCGACACGGGATACCGCGTCCAGGACGTCCTGACCGCCCTGAGCTATCTCCACTTTCGTCGCGATCTCGAGGTTGTCGACCTCATGGGCCTTGGTGAGGCCGGCCTGTGGTGCCTCTTCGCCGGCGCGATCGATGAGCGCGCGCGCAACGTCATCGTCGACGCCAACCGATTCGTCGCGAATGATGATCAGGCCTGGGTCGACACCTACTACATCCCCTGCATCCGTAGCGTCGGCGACGTGGCGACGGCCATCGCGTTAACCGCCCCGCGCGCACTCGTGCTCATGAATACCGGCGACGCGTTCCTCACCGACGAGTCCAAGCGGATGTGCTCGATACTGGACAACGTCACCGTCGAGAGCGCCCTGCTGGACACCGCCGCAATTGTCGGTCGACTGAAGTGAGAACCTGACGCTGAGGATGGAATGGCGACCGAAACCGTACGCGACATCGTTCTGCACGTCACCGACCTGCACTTCTGGAAGGTCGTCGCGAATCCTTTCCGGCTCGCGAACAAGCGGTTCCTCGGCAATCTCAACGTCCTTCTGAGCCGTGGCCGCCAACTGGTGATTTCTCGCGCCGAGGCCTTTGCCGAGGCACTCGCCGCCACCGGCGCGGGCCAGATTCTGATGACGGGCGACTTCTCGTCAACGGCTCTCGACGAGGAGTTTGAGGTAGCGGCGCGGTTTGTCCGAGGCCTGTCCGAGCGCGGCCTGGCCGTTCATCTGCTGCCGGGCAATCACGACGTGTACACCTTCGAGGCGGCTCGTGCGCGGCGGTTCGAGCGTCATTTCGCGGAGTTCCTGCCGACCGGCGGCTATCCGGCGCGTGTCGATCTAATCGGCGGCACGCCGCTAATCCTGATACCGACGGTCATGCCGCGTGCGATCACCGCCCGGGGCCGCGTGACCACCGAGGTCGTCGCGGAGGTCAAGGCGCTGATCGAGGCCTGTCCGGCGACGCCGACGATCTCCGCCGCGCACTATCCGCTGCTGAATCGCACCAGCGGCTACACGTCGAATCCCGCGCGCCGATTGGCGAACGCCGAGGCCTTGCGTCGCGTCCTCGGCGAGACCGGGCGGCCGATACTCCACGCCGCCGGCCACGTGCACCGCTCGAGCTACGCGCAGGACGCCGACTACGCGACGCTCGAGCACCTCACCACCAGCGCCTTCTTCCTCGAGCGGCCCGGCGCGACGGTGCGCGGCGAGTTCTCCGAGATCCACGTCCTCGCCGATGGATTCCGCGTGTTCCGCCACCGTTTCGAGACCGATTGGACGCGATCCGAGGCCGTGAAAGAGCGGCTTTGAGGCACTGCGCCATGCCGTCTTCGACAGACGAGACACCGCCCCTCGGCAGCCGATTCGACCGCCGGTTCGTCTTGTTTGTTCTCTGCTTCTACGCGGCGTGGGGAGTGCGCGTCGTGCTTCTCATGCCGGTGGACGGACGGATCGAGGCAGAATGGCTTCAGCAATGCTGGAGCCAAGGCCTGCGCCTCGCAATTTGGGTGGTTCCGCCCATCGTCTACCTGAGATACGTCGACGGCGTCCGAGCGCTGTCCTTCCTGAAACTGGATTGCCTGCCGCGTGACCGGCGGCTGGTTGTCGGCGCAGGCATTATCGCGGCGTTCATGGTTATCACCGCAACCTGCGCGTGCCTGGTTCAGGGCGGCGACTTGGGCCGGTTCGCCACGCTATCCGGCGCTCGATGGGTGAGTCTCGTTGCGTGGGCGTCGTATATCGCCTTCGCCGAAGAACTCCTCTTCCGAGGATTTGTCTTCCAGAAGTTCCGTGCCACGCATTCCTTCGCGCTCGCGAGCGTCTCGAGCGCTGGCCTATTCCTGCTCATCCACTGGCCCGGCTGGCTTTACATGCAGGGATTCCACTCCGGCCTACTCCCCTTGAGCGCGAGCATTCTCCTCGTCGGTTGGGTGCTCGCCCTCGAACTCGAAGTCACGCAATCCCTGTGGCCGCCCATCCTCCTACACGTCCTCAACAATGTCCTCTCGACGACCATCATGGCCTGAGGAACTCCGAACAGGTTCAGATTTGCCGGAAGCGCGTGGGCATGATCTCGTATTCGGCGGAAGGCCCTAGCTTCTCCCGCAGCACCGCGTTCTCCACCTGCAAATGCTCAATGATGCGTTGCTGCTCGCGGTGGAGCTGCGACGCCAAGAACAAAACCATCACGTGCCACGGCTTCACAATGAACTCCAACATGCAGTCAGACGCTCCTTTCCGAACAGAAAAGAAACATCATGACCGCGCATTCAGACCCTGTCAACAACCGAAAACCACGATACTGACCCCAAACACAAACCGCTGTGACTAAACCGGTTACGACATCGATCGAATGTTGCGGCGGCCCCGATTTTCTTGGACACAGAATTGAGCTAATCTGTGCCACCAAGGAGGTCGACGATGAGCAAGCAATCGAGCAAGGAGTCGGTATCGAAGCAGGGGCCGCTGGGTCCGAACCAACGTTGGAGTTCGCGGCGCAAGCGCGACGTAGTCCTGCGACTATTGCGGGGCGAGCCGATGGATACGCTCAGCCGCGAGGTGGTTACCATGGGAAGACGACAGATGAAACTCGGGATACGTAAGGCCGGGCCCAGTGCCATTTGCATTGCGCGTCGGCCTCCGGTAGCCTCTCGGGCAGGCCGTTCGGCATCGGCCGCACCGGAGGAAGATAGCGTGGAACGGGATTCGCAACGCGACGAGGCCGCGCGCACGCGCTACGTTTATGTGCTCACCATCGTGGCGGCCCTCGGCGGCCTGCTGTTCGGTTACGACACCGGTGTCATCGGCGGTTGTATCGGTTTCCTGGCCGAGCGCTTCGCCCTGAACGCCGCCATGAAGGGATGGGCCGCTTCGTCGGCCCTCGTGGGATGCATTGTCGGCGCGGCCTGCGCCGGCTCACTCAGTGATCGCCTCGGCCGACGCACCGTGCTCCAGATCGCCGCCGTGCTGTTCACCATCTCGGCTATCGGATCCGCCGTGCCGCGCACACTTGCCGAACTCGTCTTCGCACGCATTCTCGGCGGCCTCGGTGTCGGCGCCGCGTCCATGCTCTCCCCCCTCTACATCTCCGAGGTGGCGCCGGCCCGGATTCGCGGCCGCCTCGTCTCGATCAACCAGCTCACCATCGTCCTTGGCTTCTTCGTCGTGTTCTGCGTCAACGCGTGGATCGAGCGCCTCGGCAACGACGCCTGGAACGTGGCCTACGGCTGGCGCTGGATGTTCGGTTCCGAGACGGCGCCCGCGCTGCTATTCATGGCATTGCTCTTCACCGTACCGGAGAGTCCCCGCTGGCTCACGAAACAGGGGCGCGGATCCGAGGCCTTGGCCGTTCTCGAACGCGTCGTCGGTCCCGAGCAGGCCACCGCCGATGCCGCCGAGATCCGCGACGCCATCGCCCACGAAGAGGGCTCGGTGCGGCAGCTCTTCGAGCCGGGTCTCCGCGTCGCCCTCGTCATCGGCCTCGCCCTGGCCGTGCTCCAGCAGGTCACCGGCATCAACTCGATCCTCTACTACGGCCCCGAGGTCTTCAAGTCCGCTGGATTCGAGAGGCATACCGCGTTCCTGCAAAACGTCCTCGTCGGCGCGGTCAACGTCGCGTTCACCCTCGTCGCCATCGCCACCGTCGACAAAGTCGGCCGGAAATTCCTCCTCCTGGTCGGTTCGGCGGGCATGGGCGTGTTCCTAACGCTCCTGGCCCTCTCCTTCGACGTCGAGGCCATCGGCGGGCCGTGGATGCTCGTGTTCGTGCTCGGCTACATCGCCTGCTTCGCCCTCTCCGTCGGCCCTGTGGTATGGGTGATCATGTCCGAGATCTTCCCGACGCGTATCCGAGGCCGGGCGATGGCCTTCGCTACCGTGTTCCTGTGGTGCGCCTGCTACCTTGTCTCGCAGACCTTCCCGATGCTCGAGGAACGCCTCGGTTCCGGCCACACGTTCTACTGCTACGCCGCCATGTGCGCCGTCATGGTGCTCTTCGTCTGGCGCGTGCTCCCCGAGACCAAAGGCAAGACCCTCGAGGAAATCGAGCAATCCTGGCAACGCTCCAACCGCCCCTGATCAACGCGTTCTGCACGAAATCGGCCGCATCACCCGTCCTAATAGCAGTGTGATATAGCGGCGCTGGCGGAATGCTCCCCGGCCACGGACGTGAATCCCACCCGCGTGAGATGCAGCGGTTGGCCTCTGCGCGCGAGCGTAGAGCGTCGTCACGGGGGAGAGATCCAAGATCGTCTGGCGATCGGGAGAGGTGTGGAGACGTTGATGGCGGAGAACAAGCAGGTATTGGTGCTCGAGCCGGCCAACATCAGCGGCTGGCGGATTCGAAGGACCCTGACCGAACAGGGCTTTGAGGTGATCGAGCACGCGAAACCGCGGGATGCCATTGCCGACATTCGCAAGGCGCGACCCGCGTTGGTGTTCCTGAGCACGGCCTATGGCGAGGACGCCACATTCCGGCTCTGCCACAAACTTGCGCAGTACGGTTTCTGCGTCGTCCTCATTGACGCCAATCCGACCCACGAAAACGTGCTTAGAGCGATTCGGAACGGAGCCTTTGACATTCTGGTGCAGCCGCTGAATGAATCCACGATTGCGGCGCGGGTTCAGGCGGCCATCGATCGCTCCGGCATTGCCCGAGCCGAGGGACGCTCCGTGTCGCGGATCCAAATTCCCGACGAGCTACAGGATCCGAAGGATCGAGTTGAGTACGTGATCAAGCACGCCTGCGAAACGCTCGCCCTGCCCCATGCCGTCAGCGCGGTGCTGCGCTTATCCCGACGTTCGGATGTCGGCGCGGCGGATCTGGCCCGTCCCATCGAGAGCGACAGCGCCCTTACGGCATCGGTCTTCCGGGTCGCCAACTCGGCGGCGGCGGCGGCGCGGGCCCGCATCACGGATCTCAGCGCGGCCGTGACCCGGCTGGGCACCAAGCAGATCGTTCAGATCGCCATGGCCCAGTCCGTTTTCACTTCGTTCAAGCGGACGGGTGAGACCTTCGGATTCGACCGCTCCGAGTACTGGATCCACAGCCTTGGAAGCGCGTGTTGCGCCCGGACCTTGGCCGACTGTTGGGGCGAAGCCGATCCGGACGATGCGTTTTTGGCGGGCCTCCTCCACGACATTGGCAAGATGGTTCTGGACGAGTACCTGCCGCAGGACTACCAACGTGTCGTGCACCAGGCCAACGTGAAGGGGTTGCCGGTGGCCGCCGTCGAGGAGAAGGTGTTGGGCTTGGGTCACGGCGAGGTCGGCCGGGAAGTGTGCCATCACTGGGGCCTACCCGAGGCGCTCTGCCAAGCCGTCGGGATCCATCACGACCACCAGCGGCTTCTCAATGGCGATGTCGAGAACGAAGCGGGCAATCTGGGACGGTGCGCGTGTCTCGCGGACCAATTGGCGAAGGCCTTCGGTCTCGGCCACGCCGGCGACTTCCTCGTGGTTTCCGATGCGCTGGCGCTGTGGAACTGCCTGGGCGACATCCGACTCGACCTACGCGAGGTGTTTCGCCGGGCCTACGGTGAGCTACACGGCTTTCTCGAGTTGCTCCAGATCCCCTGCGACCATTTGCCGGCGCCCTCCGCCTGTCTTGAGCCGCCATGTGTCCTGCTCTCCCTGGCCCGCGAGGCCGAGAACTACCGCCGACCACTCGAGGCTTTCTTCACGCGCTTCGGCTACGTCACGCGGGCCGTGAAGCCCGAGGATGTGGAGAAGGATTCCGGCAGCCACTTCGTGCTGGGCGTGGCGGGCCTCCCCGGCTCCATCGAGGACGTTACCCGCGCCGCCCAGCGGCTCGAACGGTGTATCCCGTCGGGCATTCTGTTCACCGACGCGCCCCTCGAACCGGGCGCACCCATCACACCGCGCATCCGCGCGTCGTCGCTCAAGCGCCCCCTCGACTTCTACTCGTTGTCCGAGTACATCGACGGGAACGTAGCCGCCAACGGCTCGTGACGCCACCAATACGGGCTAGGGCTGGTGCGTCCGACCTTCCCTCTGATCCAGGGCATACTTGAGTAGGGCCTCGTAGAGCCACAATTGGATATCGAGGATCTGCTCCAGCGTGACGGCGCACCATTCTTTGCCCTCGAGGCCGTGGGGGCACTCAAACACGAATCCCGCCGCACCCGAGATGTGGTATAGGGCGCTGATGAGGTTGAAGGATGGTGGAGGGTCGCCCCCTTCGGCCTGCGCGGTAAACACCTCGCCGTGGGGCTGCCCGTGCTCCTCGAGGACTCGGTAGTATGCCTGCGTGAACGCCCGGATGTTCTCCTGTGTGTAGCGCGGCACATACGTCGGCCGCAGCGGCGTCGGCTCATGGGCAAAACTGTGGAGCGACACGGCGAAATCCGGCCCTTCCTCTCGGGCCAGCGCCAGGAAGGCCTTCACCTCCTCGGACATCGGCGCGAAGAACTCGTCCTGCATTGGATTGACGCCGGCATCGTTGAAGTAACAGCCGAGGAATCCGACGCGATCGCCCACCATCGGATGCAGTTGCTTGCACTCGGGCCAGCCGCAGGGCGTGCCGTCGCTCCAGGTGCCTTGTCCCCAGAAGCACAAGTCGTCATAGGTCATGCCGTGTAGCGCGCGGGGCTCGAAGCGGGCCACGCCATCCGGGTTGCCCGTCGGGATGATGAGAAGCCGGCAGCGTCGGCCCAACTCGCGCAGTCGTAGTTGGTCCCGGCCGAGGAAATCGGTGCCGGTTTCCATTACGTGAATCAAACTTGCTAGGCCGACGAGTCCCTCGACTTCTTGACCATGCACCGGGCCCAATAGCAGAATCACCGGCTGCTGGCGGGCGTCCTTGTCCATGAACGCCGCCGGGGTCCCCGCGCCAACGGCCGAGTTGAAGTTGGCCTTCGGCTCCATCGGTTCACGCGCGCCGTAGGTCACCAGCCGAACCCGCCGGCCGCCGGGCGACCGCGCGATGTCTCGGACACAGCCTTCCCTAACCTGCGCCAGGAGCGCGTCCAGGCGGTCGATATCCGCCACCCAAAACGCAGGCAGCGTCCGCGCGGGAATACGCTCCTTGGCCGCCGCATACGTTATGGCATTATCCGGGTGCCGGCTGTCGTACTCCGCCTCCTCGGCTACGGCCATGAAGCCGGCGGCGGTCACGAATCCCAAGATGAGCGCTGTTCGGAAGGCCATCGCGTGTTTCCTTAACCTTGACACCTTCGGCGGGCGCGGACAGTCATTATAGTACCCCGACGGGGTGGCGGGACATCAACACGGCGGTCCTATCGCGCGCGAGAGGTTCTAATGCGGAAGCCCACAGTTGTTTTTGCTGGTATTATCATTATTGGCGCCTTGGCCGGGTGCCAACCGAAGGTTCCCAATCCCGACGCGCTCATCCGCGCCGGCCAGCAGTTCCACTGCCGGATCCTCCGCGACGAGTGGGGCGTTCCGCATGTGTTCGGCAGGACCGATGCCGATGCGGCCTACGGCTTGGCGTACGCCCACTGTGAAGATGATTTCGAGACGATCTTCGAAGGATTGCTGGCTATCCGGGGCCAGCTCTCCTCGAAGATGGGGAAAGAGGGCGCGCCCATCGACTATCTCGTCCACCTGCTGCGCATTTGGGACACCGTATCGGAGAAGTACGGCACCGTTCTGTCGCCCGAGGTCCGTGGCATCTGCGAGGCCTATGCCGCCGGCGTGAATCACTACGCGGCGCTTCACCAAGACGAGGTGACCGCGCGCGGTATCCTGCCATCCGTGGGCCAGGACATCGTGGCGGGATTCGTGCTCAAGGCGCCTTTCTTCTTCGGCGTGGACAACATCGCCAAAGAGCTCATGGGCGACAAGCGCAAGCGGGAAATCGCAACGAAGCAAGTCGCGCAGGCCATCGACCAGTTCTTCTTCCGAGGCCAGGAGATCGGATCGAATACCTTCGCGGTGGCCCCGTCGCGGTCGGCGGATGGCAAGACGCGGATCGACATCAACTCGCACCAGCCCTGGGACGGCCCCGCGGCCTGGTACGAGGCTCACGTCCACAGCGAGGAAGGCTGGGATTGCGTCGGTGGCGTGTTTCCCGGCACACCGGTGATCCTCCACGGCCACAACCGCGACCTCGGCTGGGCGCACACGGTCAACAGCCCGGATCTCGTGGACGTGTATGTCCTAACCATGAATCCGGACAATCCGAACCAGTATCAACTCGATGGCCAGTGGTACGACCTCGAGGTGCGCCAGGCCCGGATCCGTGTCCGCGTGTTCGGACCAATATCCTGGACCGTGACCCGCGAGTGCCTGTGGTCGCCCCACCATGGCCCCGTCGTGCGCCAGCCCCACGGCGTCTACGCCATACGGTTCGGCGGCATGGGCGACATCCGCCAGGTCGAGCAATGGTACCGTATGGACAAGGCGCGCAATCTCTCCGAGTTCCAGGACGCCATGCGGATGCGTGCCATCGCGTCGTTCAACGTCGGTTACGCCGACAAAGAGGGCAACATCTGGTATCTCCATAACATGGCCATGCCCATCCGCGCCGAGGGCTACGATTGGAAGAAGTACCTGCCCGGCGACACCTCCGAAACGCTCTGGAGCGAGTATTTGCCGCTCGAGAAGATGCCCCAAGTCCTCAATCCGGCCTCCGGATTCATCCAGAACTGCAACAACACGCCGTTTCAGACCACCATCGGCCCAGAGAATCCGACGCCTGAGCAGTTCTCGCCGACCTGCGGCCTTCAAACGGACATGACCAATCGAGGCTATCGCGCCCTCGAACTCCTCGGGGCGGACGAATCGATTACGCGCGACGAGTTTCTCGCGTACAAGTTCGACGTGCGGTACTCGCCAAAATTCATGGCCACTGACGTGGTCCGAGAAATTGCCGCCCTGCCGACCCAGGAGGATCCCGTTGTTCAGGAGGCCATCGATATGATCGGGAAATGGGACTTCTCGGCTGACCGCAGTAATCCTTACGCCGCCGTCGCCATCACGGTGCTAACCCCCATCGTCAAGGCACAGATGTTCAACCACAAAGTGCCGGATCTCCTCGAAACCGTGACCGAGAACGCCCATATTCTCCACAAGGCCTTTGGCCGGCTCGACGTGCCATGGGAAACCGTCAACCGCCTGCGACGCGGCGATGTGGACCTCGGTCTCGAAGGCGGCCCGGACACGCTACGTGCCGTGTACGGCGAAGGCCCCGGGGAGGACGGATGCCTCGTCGGTATGGCCGGCGACTGCTACATCCTCATCGCCGAATGGGACCAAGACGGCAAGGTGTTCTCCGAGAGCATCCACCAATACGGCGCGGCTACCAAGGACAAGAACTCGTCCCATTACGCCGACCAGGCGCCGCTCTTCGCGGCCTGCAAACTCAAACCCGTCTGGCTCGACGAGGCCGACATCCGCGCCCACCTCGAACGCGAGTACCGCCCCGGCGACGAAGTCACCGCGCAGTAGCGCCCGGGAAGACTTGGGCCGTGTTAGCCGCGTGGAGCGGCGGAGAACGGAGCATGGAGTTCCGGAGATTTTGAGCGTATTCTTTTCAGGATTCATGTCTGCCATTGTATTCGTTTTGTGTCTGTTTCTGGGTGGCTGTTCGAGTCCCAAACCATGGCCGACAAGCCCGCTGTATGAGACGCCCGTCAACGATCCAAATTGGGAAGCGCCTGCAAGCAAAGAAGAAGCCATGGTCGCCATGGCAGGGCATTACGCCCACTATGACGTGGTTGCTTACGAGGCTGAAACGCCCAATGGGCCTCTGTCGACATTTATCATTTCTTACGGCTTTACGGACTTGGTCATTGAAGACGGGCAGCTTGTCGAATACGATCGCTTTTGCCACGCCGAACATAGAGCCAACCAGAATATGGTTACGGAATTTCCTGACAGCGCCACGCAAGCAATTCTGCCCCGAAAGGCAATCGTCGATGTTTATGCGGAAGATGGGGCATGGCGGATAAGACGACCCGCAACGCCAACGTTGATCGGTATTGATGGAAATCCCGATGAGCCTTTGTCAATGAACCCCCAAGACCCCCTGATCAATGACGCAGATAACGATGGGAAACCTGGCGTTACCGTATTCGTAAGACTGTTCGGATTGATCAAAGGTGAAATCTACATTGCCCGCCGGGAGATCTTTCAGAACGATATAACGCTTTACTCTGACGGCACTTTGTGGGGGTCTGTGATTGACGATTCGGAACAGCTTGTGGTTGGCGCATCTCTTGGTATCTTGAATGCGCCCAACAACCCGGACCAATGGGAAGATCCAGGTCTGAATCCAATCATACTTGTTCCCATCCCTGACGACATCGACACGTGCGAAGAACTCATGGCGAATCGAGATTCACTGTTTCCGGCTGAGCCTGACTTCTAATCTGGGGCGAGATCGTGTTGTGGCTGGCCCAGAACGGCTTTGATGCGGGCCGGTTCGAGTTGATGCCTGTAAGCGTCCGGTGAAAGGCGTCTTTCGGATTTCGGGCGAATCGGGGATACTGTTGTCATTACGGAAGGAGGTACGTAATGGCGAGAGGCGATGGTGTACCGGGTCTGCCACAACGACCGTGTAGTAGATTGTGTCCGAGGCGGTCAAAGGATCGCTCGCGGCACCGGCAAGACGCTCTGAAGTAGTCCCATCCTTCGACGCGCGGCCGTTCCTTGTAACGCGGGTGAAGCTTATGCCATCCTGCGGATCGGGATCCAGCGGGAGGATCGGCGCGGTGGGCACGGCCAGGGATGAAATCGCTCGACGGAATCGGTCGCGTTGGAAGGAGTATGTGGAGGAGGACTTCCAGTACACGCGGCCCTGGCTGACCTTGGAGCGTTCTGAGATCGAGTCGTTCGCATGGGGCGAAATCGAGGTCATGCCGGAACCGTATCGCTATCTGTATCCGCAATGCGTGTTTCGCAACGCGGCCGGCAAGGATGTGTTGTGCCTCGCGTCGGGTGGCGGCCAGCAGTCGGCCGCGTTCGGCCTCTTGGGCGCGCGCGTGACGGTGGTGGACTTCTGCGCGGCGCAACTACGCTCGGACCGCGAGGCCGCGCGTCACCACGGGTATCGGGTGCGGGCCATCGAAGGCGACATGCGCGACCTGTCGCGGCTGCGCGACGAGTCATTCGACCTTGTGTTCCAGGCCATCTCGATCTGTTTTGTGCCGGAGGTGCGCGAGGTGTACCGCGAGGTCGCCCGGGTCCTCCGCAACGGTGGCTTGTATCGTGTGGGCCACATCAACCCGGCGACGTTCCTGGTGGGCGAAGGCGCGTGGGACGGCAACGGGTACGCCATTGATGCGCCCTTCTTCGGAGGCCTAATCCCGGACGAGTACGGCGACGAGACCTTCGAGTACCGCCACCTGTTCTCGGACATGTTCAACGGCCTGGTCGAGACGGGATTCCGGATTCGCGGCGTGTGGGAGGATCCTCGCCACCGACTCCACGACCCAGCGGCGCAACCGGGAACGGCCGAGCACCTGCTGGGCTTCGTGCAACAGTACTTCTGCATCCTGGCGCAGAAGGAAGCCACGTCGCCGGATCCGCTATAATCGGCCCACCAAAACGCACCGGGAAAGGCGGATGATGGAGATCGTGGTAAACGGGCAGATCATTGAGGTGGAAGACGGCATCACGGTGGCCGACGTGATCGAGGCCTTCAGCCTGAGCGCGAAGGGAACCGTGGTTCAGCGCAACGGCGAAATGGTGGAGCGCGCCGAATACGGCACGGTGGTCATCGAACAGGGCGACGAACTCGAACTGGTTCGTTTCGTGGGAGGCGGTTGATGGATCTCGCGGAACGGATGCGGCGGTTCGAGGAGACGGATCTGTACGTGGTCATCACCGAGGCGTTCTGTGCGGGGCGCCGGGCGATTGACGTGCTGGAGGCCATCCTCGAGGCGGGCGTCGCCATGGTCCAGTTCCGCGAGAAGGACCTCGAGGGGGGCGAGCTCTACCGGCGTGCGGCCGCGTTCCGGGAACGCACCGAAGCCCACGGCGCCTTGCTCATCATCGATGATCGCGTCGACGTGGCGCTGGGCGTCGGCGCGGACGGTGTGCACCTGGGCCAGACAGACTTGCCCATCGATGTGGCGCGGCGCATCGCGCCCGACCTGATCCTCGGCGGCTCGACGCATGGCGTCGAGGAAGCTCTGGCCACGCAGGCCGCGGGCGCGAGCTATCTCAACATCGGGCCGATCTTCGCCACGCAGACGAAGTCGACGCCGATGGGTGCTGTCGGACCGGATCTCATCTCGCGGGTTGCGCCGCACCTGCACGTGCCATTCACGTGCATGGGCGGCATCAAGGCACACAACGTGCACGAAGTCGTCAAACGAGGCGCCCGGCACGTGGCGGTGGTTACGGCTGTTACTGCGGCGGAGGACCCGTGTGCGGCGGCGGCCGAACTACGGGCCGCCATTCGCGGCCGCGCACGGCGTTGAAGGAAACCAAGGGTACTGAATCGAGGAGGATATCATGCGGAGCGTTGGTCTGAGTGTGGCGTTGGTTCTGTTGATGGCCGGAGCGGCGGTGGGCGGCGAGAAGATCGTGATTTCCCATCGCGGCGCAAGTGCATACCTACCTGAGCACACAATCGAGGCGTACACGGCGGCCCATATCATGGGGGCAGACTACATCGAGCCGGACCTCGTCATGACGAAGGACAAGCGCTTCATCTGCTTGCACGACATCCATCTCGAGGCGACGACGAATGTCGAGGAACGTTTTCCGGATCGCAAGCGTGACGACGGCCGCTGGTACGCTGCCGACTTCACCCTGGCCGAGGTCAAGCAACTGAACGTGCACGAACGGCTCAACAACCGGTTCCCGGTAGGCATGTCTCGGTTTGAAGTGCCCACGTTCGAGGAGATGATCGAGTTGATTCAGGGACTCAATGCGACGCGAGGTCGCGACGCCGGCATCTACCCGGAGTTGAAGAATCCCGCGTGGCATCGCGGCGAGGGCCTCGCCATGGAAGAGCCGTTCCTGGAGGTGGTGGGGCGATACGGCTACAAGGGAAAGGATGCGCGGATCTTCGTGCAGTGCTTCGAGCCGAAGACGCTCGATATGTTGCGGAACGAGTTGGGCTCGGAATTGCCGCAGATTCTGTTGTTGGGGAGCTCGAGCGTGAAGGCGGGAATGGCCTCGGCCGAGAGCCTCGCGCAGGCTGCGAAGTACGCCGACGGCATCGGTCCCGACAAGCTCAGCATCGAGCAGGATCCGGACTTGGTTCGGCGCGCGCACGCGTGCGGCCTGGCGGTGCATCCGTACACACTGCGGGCGGACAGCCTTCCGTCGACATACAAGACCTTTGACGATGAGCTCCGGCAGTTCTACGTCACGTACGATGTGGACGGGCTGTTCACGGATTTCCCGGACAAGGCGGCGGCGTTCCTGGCCGGATTGTAGGGGCGTGCGCTGGGCCTATCCCAGGCCGACATCGAGGGCCATCATGACGGCGAATCCAAGCATGGCGCCGAGGGTGGCAAAGTCGCTGTTGCCCTCGCGCTGGCTCTCGGGAATGAGTTCCTCGACCACGACGAAGATCATGGCCCCCGCCGCAAACGCCAGGGCATAGGGCAGGATCGCCTGCATCGCAAGGACTAGGCTGGCGCCCAACGCGCCCGCGAGTGGCTCGACGACGCCCGACGCCTGGCCCATGTAGAAGGCTTTGGCGCGGCCCATGCCTTCGCGGCGTAGCGGCATCGCCACGGCGAGGCCCTCGGGCCAGTTCTGGATGCCAATACCTAGGGCCAAGGCAATCGCGCCGCCCATGCTGGCCGACTCGAGGCCGTAGGCCACGGCGCCGAAGCCAACGCCCACCGCCAGGCCTTCGGGGATGTTGTGCAAGGTGATGGCCGACACGAGCAATACGCTCCGTTGCCATGAGGTCTTGATGCCTTCCGCCTCGGACGTTGCAAGGCCGAGGTGCAGGTGCGGCAGAATCTTGTCCAAGATATACAGGAATAGGCCGCCACTCACAAAGCCGATCAGGGCCGGTTTCCAGTCCCCTTCGGACATCTCGATAGCAGGGGCCAGCAGCGACCAGTAACTGGCGGCAATCATGACGCCGGCGGCCAGGCCAAGCATGCCGTCCATGATCTTCTGGTTGAATCGCTTTGTGAACAGCACGGGGGCCGCGCCGAAGGCCGTCATGAACCACGTGAACATCGTGGCCATGAGCGCCTGGACAATGGGATGGAACGAACTCAAGAAGCCGATCATCGCATGCCTCCTCTCGACGTCGACAGGCGCCAACGGACCTCACCGCCGACGTGGAACGCATTATGTCCAGGCATGCTCCTCGCCGGCAACCACGCGGATGTGCCGAAACAGAGAAACGGAGCAGGCCCGCCGCGCACCTGCTCCGCATACAATCGAAAAGACCGCTACGGTTATTCCTTTTCCTTGTATTCACCCAGACCGACGAGCTCGATCCGCGCCATGGGGGCCGCATCGCCGTAACGGACACGGGTGCGCAGGATGCGGGTGTAGCCGCCGGGCCGATCGGCAAAAGCAGGGCCGATCTCGGTGAAGAGCTTGTGCACGACACCCTCATCGCGCAAGGCCGCGAACGCGCGGCGCCGGTTGGCGACGCTATCGCTCTTGGCAAGCGTGATCAAGGGCTCGGCGAACATGCGCAGCTCTTTGCACTTGGGAATGGTGGTCTGAATCGCGTTGTACTTGAACAGGGCCAACGCGAGATTCTTCATCGTCGCTTTGCGGTGGGAGGTATTCCTTCCCAACTGTCTACCGGATTTCCGATGCCTCATGGTGAACCGTCCTTATCCTCTGTCTCGTTCTCCGCATGGAGACGCGTAGGTCGTCTTCGGCGAAACCTCCGTCACGCGTCCTCGTCTTCCTCATCGTCAACGTCGTCCACATCCTCCGGGGCGTCGTCGACGGGCGCCGGCGGCAGGCCGACATCCATGCCCAGCGATAGCCCCAGCGTCGCCAGGACTGCCTTGACTTCATCGAGCGACTTCTTGCCGAAGTTGTGGAGCCGCATCATTTCCTGCTCGGGACGAAGGACCAACTCGCCGATGGTCTTGATACTCTCTGCCTTGAGGCAGTTGGCCGCCCGGGCGCTCAGCTCGAGTTCCTCGACCGGGCGCATGAGTTTCCGCGTCAGCTCCGGAGCATCCCCGCCCAGTTGGCCGGCCTCGCGATCCTCTTCGCTGTCCTGGCGGACGAAGATCCGCAGGTGCTCGATCAGGAGGTTGGCGGCCTCCTCGACGGCCTTATCGGGTGTGATGGAGCCGTTGGTCGAGATATCGAGCAACAACCGATCATAGTCCGTACGCTGACCGACGCGAGCATCCTCGACGAAGAAGTTGACCTTCGTTACCGGCGAGAAGCTCGCATCGAGATAGATGGTTCCCAGGGGCGCGTGTTCGAGCTCGAATTGCTCGGCAGTAACGTAGCCGCGGCCTTGGGCCACCTTGATCTCCATCTCGATGGCCGTTGAGGACGACGTGGCCTCGAACACGACCAGGTCCGGATTGAACACGTCGACGTCCACGTCTGCGAAGATCTGCGCCGCCGTAACGGCCCCCTCGCCCTTGTGGGAGAAGGAGAAGATAATGGGCTCATCGCGGTTGAGCCGGATGTGGCACTTCTTGAAGTTCAACACGACGTCCGTGACGTCCTCTTTGACGCCGGGAATCGCCGAGAATTCGTGGGCGACACCCTCGATGCGAATCGCCGTCACTGCCGAACCGGCCAGCGACGCCAGAAGCACCCGGCGAAGGGAGTTGCCGATGGTGGTGCCATAACCGCGCTCGAAGGGCTCCACAACGAACTGCGCGAAGCGATCCGTCGCGCTGTCAGCCATCTTCACCCACTTCGGTATGACGAAATCTTTCGCTATCATCTGTTCCCGCCTTTCGCAAATCAACCTGATACTCGGGTTCGGTCCGGGGACTTCTTCATGTTCTTTCGCCGTTACCCATTGGCCCCGAAGGGATTACACACGCCGCCGTTTGGGGGCACGACATCCGTTGTGCGGAATGCGTGTGACATCGCGGATCATCGTCACCTGCAAACCGGCAGCTTGGAGCGCGCGGATAGCCGACTCGCGGCCCGCACCGGGGCCGTTGACGTACACGCGCACTTCACGAAGGCCGTAACCCATAGCGCGTTGAGCGGCCTGTTCGGACGCTACTTGCGCCGCGAAGGCCGTGCTCTTGCGCGATCCGGAGAACCCCGCTTGGCCCGCACTGCTGCTCGAAATGACGTTGCCCTGCATGTCGGTGATGGACACGATCGTGTTATTGAACGTCGCCTGGACGTATGCGATGCCCACGGTAACGTTCAGGATGGTGCGCCGCTTCTTGCCCTTGCGTTTTTCCTTGGCCACGAATAACTACCTCCCAGAAGCGCCGCCCATTGCGGCGCGGTTTCGTTCATCCTTGGGCGGTCTGGCGCCCCGAGCAACGCCCTAGACCTTCGTTCCGCCCTTCTTCTTGATGGCTACGCGCTTGGGTCCCTTACGGGTGCGCGCATTGGTGTGCGTACGCTGACCGTTCACGGGCAGGCCCCGTTTGTGGCGCATGCCGCGATAGCTGTTGATATCCATCAGGCGCTTGATGTTGGCCGAAACCTCGCGACGCAGGTCACCCTCGACCTTGTACTCGCTCTGGATGGTGGTGTTGATCTTCATCACCTCTTCATCCGTGAGGTCTCGTACGCGGACATCGGGGTTGATGCCCGTCTTGGCGAGCACTTCTTTCGCGCGGGTGGGCCCGATGCCAAACACCGACTGCAAACCGGCCTCGATGCGCTTCTCGCGCGGGAGGTCTACACCGACTACACGTGCCATGCCACGAAGTCTCCTACTTTGTCCACGGCCAGTGAACTAGCCTTGACGCTGCTTGTGCCGAGGGTTCTCGCAGATAACCCGAACGCGCCCGTGGCGGCGGATGATCTTGCATTTCTCACAGATTCGCTTTACTGAAGCGCGCACTTTCATTCCGTACTCCTCTTCCATCTCTCGCCTGAGGCGCGTACCGCGCCAGGCCATCGCCCTTGGCTATCCGGCCGCCCGGCCCTATTTGAACCGATACGTGATGCGGCCCCGGGTCAGGTCGTAGGGCGACATCTCGATCTTGACGCGGTCGCCGGGTAGAATCCGGATGAAGTTCAACCGCATCTTGCCGGAAATATGGGCCAGCACCTTGTGTCCGTTGTTCAACTCAACACGGAACATCGCGTTGGGCAAAGGTTCCAGCACCTTGCCCTCGACTTCTATTGCTTCCTCTTTCTGCATACTTGACGTTGTCCGTCACTCCATCTCTTCCGCGACCACGCCCCAGGTCAACCGGGGCGTCGTCGATAGGATCTCGCCGCCGCCTTTTCGCACTACAACGCTGTGCTCGAAATGGGCACTGGGCAAACCATCGGCCGTGACCGCCGTCCAACCGTCGTCAAGCACCTCGATTTCATGCGAGCCCATATTCACCATGGGCTCGATGGCCAGCACCATCCCGGCGCGAAGCCGAGGGCCACGACTGCCCGTAACAAAATTCGGTATCTGCGGATCCTCGTGCATCTCGGTGCCAATGCCATGGCCCACGAAGGCACGAACTACGGAGAATCCCTCGCGCTCACACGTGCTTTGGATCGCACGAGACACGTCCGCCAGATAGTTTCCTTCGCGGGCGGCTTTCACCGCCCGGGCCAACGCCCTGTCCGTCGTGCGCATGAGCCGCTGCCGATCCCGGTCCACCTCGCCGCAACCCACGGACACCGCCGCGTCGCCGTGGTACCCTTTGTACAGTACGCCAACGTCGATGCTGACGATCTGGCCGTTCTCGATGCGCCGATCGCCGGGAATACCGTGGACGATCACGTCGTCTATCGAGATGCACGTCGCGCTCGGATAGCCGCGATACCCCAGGAACGACGGCACGCCGCCGGAGTCGCGAATCATGCCCTCTCCGATAGCATCGAGTTCCTTGGTCGTGACACCGGCATTAACGCGCGACGCCAGCTCGGCGAGAACCTCCGCCACAATGCGGTCGGCCGCCCGGAGGAGCTCGATCTCCCGCTCAGTGCGCAGCGCAACCACAGGGCTCAGTCCGCCACCAAAGCGGCCAGTGTTTCTTCAATTGTAGCAAAAACAGTGTCCGGCGTTCGTCCCGTTCCGGAGACCGTCTCAAGAATCCCAGCTCTTTCGTAAAACGCGATAATGGGCTCCGTCGTTTCGTGATACACGCGAAGCCGCTCGCGGATCGTTTCTTCTTGGTCGTCCCTGCGGTGAATGAGGGGCGCCTTTTCGCAGGCGGGTTCGTCGCACACGCCCGCTTCTTTCGGGGCATCAAACTTGAGATTGTAGATCCGGCCGCACTTGGAGCAGGAACGCCGCGCGGTTAACCGATCGACAATCTCGGCATCCTGCACATCGATGTTCACCGCCACGTCCAGCTTCGTGCCGTGATCCGCCAACACCTTTTCCAGCGCTTCGGCCTGGGGCAGCGAGCGGGGAAACCCGTCTAGGATGTATCCGGCTCGGCAATCATCCTTGGCCAATCGGTCGGCCACGATGGCACAGGTCAGGTCATCCGGCACGAGTCTACCGGCGTCCATATACTGCTGGACTTGGCGGCCGAGGTCGGTCCCATTGCGCAGATTCTCGCGGAAAATGTCGCCCGTCGAGATGTGCGGAAGCCCGTACACCTGGGCTATCCGCTTGGCCTGTGTTCCCTTGCCGGCGCCGGGCGCACCCAGCATCACGATTCGAAGTCCCATAGCAACCTATCTCCTGCCGCGCAGGCGGCGCCCCTTCATGAAACCATCGTAGTGGTGCATCACCAGATGCTGCTCGACCTGGCGGATCGTGTCCAGCGCTACTCCCACGAGAATCAGCAAACTCGTGCCGCCGAAGAAGCTCACGATACTCCAGTCGTATACGGCCAGGAAGCGGTAGACAAGCTGCGGCATGAGCGCCACGACCGTCAGGAACAGAGCGCCCACGAGCGTGATCCGGGTCATGATCCGGTGGAGGTAATCCGCCGTGGCCTTGCCGGGCCGCACGCCCATGATGACACCGCCGTACTTCTTCATGTTATCCGCCATCTCGATAGGATTGAACGTGATGGCCGTGTAGAAGAACGAGAAGAAGACGATCAACACGGCTGTACTGATAGTATACAGGAGACCGTTGTAGCGAAACCATTCCTCGAAGAAGGTACGGATGAACGAGATCTTGACGGCCTTGGCCAGGAAACCGGGTAGCATCAGCAGCGAGCTGGCGAAGATGATGGGGATAACGCCCGCATGGTTGACGCGGAGCGGCAGGTAGTTCCGCTGGCCCTGGAACACGCGGCGCCCCTTGATCTGGCGCGGATACTGCACCGGGATGCGCCGCTGGCCGGTGGTTACCAGGATCGCGCCGGCCACCACCGCCACAAGCAGCATGACCAGGATGAGCGCCTGGAAAATGTCCAGTTGGCCCTGGCGAATCATGCGGACCATATTGAATACGGCGGTGGGCATGCGCGACACGATACTGATGAAGATGATGAGCGAGATGCCATTGCCGATACCGTGTTCGCTGACCTGCTCGCCGAGCCACATGATGAAGGCCGTGCCCGTTGTGAAGGAGATTATGCACATGAGCAGGAATCCGATGCCCGGATTCGGAACAATCGGCGGCCCCTGGCTCTCGATGCCCTGCAAGTACACGGCGATACCGAGCGACTGAACGATACACAGCACAATGGTGCCGTACCGTGTGTATTCGGTGATCTTCTTCTGGCCTTCTTGACCCTCCTTGGAGAGCTTCTCGAGGGCGGGGATAACCGAGGTCAACAGGGACATGATGATGGACGCCGTGATGTACGGCATGATGCCCAACGCAAACACGGTAGCGTTCTCGAACGCGCCGCCGCTGAACAGGTCATAGAAACCCAGCAGGCCGCCGCCCATACCGCGAATCGTCTCGGCGAGCGCCATGCCGTTAATGCCCGGCGTAGGCACGTGCGCGCCAATCCGGTAGATGGCGAGCATCACCAGCGTGTAGAGAATCCGCCGTCTGAGCTCGGGGATCTTCAGTGCGTTGCGAAAGGCTTCGACCGACTGCGACACCTATCACTCCTCCACAGACGAGTTGGCCTCGGCGGGCGCGTCCGCACCGTCCGCCGGCTTGTCGGACGCCACGATCAACTCGACACAGCCACCGGCCGCCTCGATCTTCTGCCGCGCGCCGGGACTCACCGCATGCACCCTAACCGTCAGCTTCTTGTTCAGTTCCCCACGCCCGAGCACTTTCACGCCGCCCCGGGCTACATTCGCCAGGCCCGCATCCACGATATCCTCCGCCGTCACGGTTGCGCCATCGTCAAATGCCTTGGCCAACACGTCGACGTTGACGATCACGTAGGGATGCCGTTTCTCGTGGCGGAAGCCCCGCTTGGGCAGTCGCCGATGCAGGGGCATCTGGCCGCCTTCGAAACCGGCCCTGCGGGAATAGCCCGACCGAGCCTTCTGGCCCTTGTCGCCCCGACCCGAGGTCCCGCCCGTCGATCCCGGACCACGCCCGACTCGCTTGCGCTGTTTCCGAGCGCCGGGCGCGCTTTTCAAGTTGCTTAGTTCCATCGTTCCGAAATTCCTTCTTCGGCGGCGTGCGCCGACATCGAACCGAGCGTCTCTACAACACTTCGCCCACCAGAAGCCCACGCATCGAAGCGACTTGCTCGACCGTCTGCAACTGGCGTAGGCCATCCAACGTCGCCCAGACCACATTGGTCGCGTTGTTCGACCCGAGCGACTTCGAGAGGATGTTCTCGTATCCGGCCGCCTCCACGACGGCGCGCACAGCACCACCGGCGATGACGCCGGTGCCCAACGAGGCCGGCTTCAACAGGACACGGGCCGCGTCGGCCCGGCCCAACACCTCGTGAGGAATCGTCGTATTGACGACCGGCACGCTAATCATCTCGCGTTTGGCCTTCTCGATGGCCTTGCGGATGGCATCGGGCACTTCCTGGGCCTTGCCCATGGCCGCACCCACCCGGCCGCGACCGTCTCCGACGACCACAATCGCGCTGAAACTGAAGCGCCGGCCACCTTTGACCACCTTCGCGACGCGGTAGATCTTCACTACGTGTTCGATGAACTCGGGTTCTTGGGACATGTCGCGGGGGGAACTGTCCCCGCGCCCGTCCCGACTGCCACGTGCCGTGCTCAAATCACCGATCTCCTAGAATTCCACACCCATTTCCCGGACGCCATCCGCGAGCGCTTTCACACGGCCGTGGTACAACCATCCGCCGCGGTCGAAGCACACCCGCTCGACGCCTTTGCTCTTCGCCTGCTCACCCAGAACCTTGCCCACTTCTTTGGCCGCTCCCACCGTGTTGCCGGCAATCTTCAGACTCACTGAAGACGCCGCAGCAAGAGTGCGCCCGCACGAATCGTCAACGATCTGCGCGTAGATGTGTTTGAGGGACCTGTGCACCGCCAGACGCGGCCGCTCGGAATTGCCCGACACGCGCCTACGCACGTACGTCTTGCGCCGGTGCCGCATCTTCTCTTTCGAACTCAGCTTCCCCATGGGGTCGTCTCTCCTCGCCTGCGCGTCCGGGCCACCCAACCGCGGGCGGCTCGGCCGCTATTTCGCGCCGGCCTTGCCGACTTTACGCCGCACATGCTCGCCTTCGTACCGAATGCCCTTGCCCTTGTACGGTTCGGGCCGACGCCACGCGCGAATGTCTGCGGCCACTTGGCCGACCAACTGCTTGTCAATGCCGCTCACCCGGATCGTCTGCGTACCCTCGACGGCAAAGGCAATGCCGTCGGGGGGCTCAATCGCCAAGGGATGGCTCAGGCCAAGGGCGAGGTTGAGCGACTTGCCCTGCAGCGAGGCGCGGTAGCCGACGCCCTCGATCTGCAGCACGCGCTGGAAGCCCTTGGTCACGCCGATCATCATATTGTTGATCAAAGCCCGGGTAAGGCCGTGCAACGCCCGGTGTTCATTCAGATCACTGGGCCGCTCGACCACCACTCGATCTCCCTCAACACGCACCGTCATGGCCGGATGAAGATCCCGATCGAGTGAACCCTTCGGGCCACTCACCTTGAGGTGCTGTCCCGTCAACTCACACTTCACACCGGCCGGAATCGGCACCGGTTGCTTGCCTATGCGAGACACCGTTCCACTCCTTTTCCTGGGCGGCGATCGGATCGAATCCGCCGACCACTACCACACTTCACACAAGACCTCGCCGCCCACTTTGGCCGCGCGGGCCTGTTTGCCTGTCATCACCCCGCGCGAGGTCGTCAGGATCGAGATCCCCACGCCGCTGCGGACCTGATGAATCTGGTCGTAGCGCACGAACACCCGCAGGCTGGGGCGACTGATCCGCCTGAGCCCATGAATCACCGGGCTACTATCCGCCAAGTACTTCAGCTCGACGCGCAGGCGTGGGAAACCGCCCGCGTCGATCGTCTCGCAGTCTCGCACATAGCCCTCGGATTTCAACACGGCGCACACTTGTTCCTTAAGCCGGGACGTCGGGATCTCGACGACCTCGTGGCCGGCATTCAGGGCATTGCGAATGCGCGTCAACAAATCCGCAATGGGATCACTCATCGACATGGCGCGTTACCTCGTCCTCTCTTCCCGTTACCAACTCGATTTCGTCACGCCCGGCAGCTTGCCCTCGAGGGCCAGCGCACGAAAGCAGATCCGGCACAACTGAAACTTGCGCATGTAGGAGCGCGGGCGCCCGCAAATACGACACCGATTGTACGTGCGAACGCCGAATTTCGGCCGTCTCTTGCACTTGGCTATCAATGATTTCTTGGCCACAGACCGCTCTCCTAGTTCTGGAAGGGCATGCCCAGCTTGCGCAACAGCGCAATACTCTCTTCTTTGCTCGATGAATTCCGAATCACAAACGTCACATTCATGCCGCGCACCCGAGGCACCGAGTCAATATCCACCTCGGGGAATATCGTCTGCTCGCGCAGACCCATCGTATAGTTCCCTTTCGGATCGAAGCTCTTCCTGGACAACCCCCGAAAGTCGCGGATACGCGGGATCGCCACGTTGAACAACCGATCCATGAACTCGTACATCCGGTCCCCGCGCAGGGTCACCATACACCCGATCTGCGTGCCCTCGCGCACCTTGAACCCGGCGATGGACCGCCGCGCCCGGCGAATGCAGCCCCGCTGTCCGGTAATCAGGGCCAGCTCGGCCAGCGCCGCGTCCATGAATTGGGGCTCGCGAGGCGCTTCACCGACGCCGACGTTGATGACGATCTTCTCGACGCGGGGGACCTGCATGACGCTCTTGTAACTAAACTCGTCCCGCATCTCGGAAACGATCGTCTGCCGATATCGCTCCTTCAATCTTGCCGCCACGGCCAATCCCTTTCCTAATCGTTCAGCGTCTCGCCGTTCACTCGATACATGCGGACGCGCGTGCCGTCTTCGAGCCGTTTCATAATGATGGGCGAAGGGCGGTTCGCGGCCTCGCACCAGGCCATCACGTTCGAGATGTGGATGGGCGCCTCGCGCTCGACGATGCCGCCCTGCTGGTTGCGCGTGCTCGGTCTCGTGTGGCGCTTCACCATGTTCACACCCTCAACCAGGATCCGGTCACGCTTGGGATACACCTCGAGCACCCGGCCTCGGCGCCCTTTGTACTTGCCCGAAATCACCACGACGGTGTCGTTCTTCCTGATATGCATGATCAATTCCTCTGGTCGCTCGCGTCGCGCGCTAGACCACCTCCGGCGCCAACGACAAAATCCGCACAAAACCCTTCTCGCGCAGCTCGCGGGGCACGGGGCCGAAAATGCGTGTCCCGCGCGGTTCCCGCTGGTTATCCACCAGCACCGCCGCATTGGTGTCAAAACGAATCACCGTGCCGTCGGGCCGGAGCGTGTCGTGCCGCGTGCGGACAACCACGGCGCGCACCACGTCGCCCTTCTTCACCGCCGCATTCGGCAGCGCTTCTTTCACGGTGGCCATAATGGTATCGCCCAAGCCCGCGTAGCGCCGTTTCGAACCGCCGACCACCTGTATGCACCGAATGCGTCGCGCGCCCGAATTGTCGGCCACCTCGAGATTCGTATAAATCTGAATCATGGCATCCTTCCTCAGCGGCCCCGGCCCACGGCCGGCGCCGGTGCACCTCCAGCGCGCTCAGTCGGCCCGCTTGAGGATCTCGACCATGCGCCACCGCTTGGTCTTGCTCAAGGGGCGCGTTTCGCGAATCAGCACAACGTCGCCCACCTGGCATGCGTTGTCCTTATCGTGCGCCTTGTACTTCTTCGTCCGCTTGATCGACTTCTGATACAACGGGTGTTGGATCATGCGCTCGACCGATACGGTCACGGTCTTGTCCATCGCGGCGCTCGTCACCACGCCCACTCGCTCTTTCCGACGACCTCGGTTCTCCATGCCTACTTCGCCTCTCTCGCCGCCTGAAGTTCACGTTCTCTCAACACGGTCTTGATACGGGCAATGTCTCGTCGCGCCTCGCGTGCGGCGCGCACGTTGTCCACCACACCGGTGACCATCTGCATGCGGAACGTCATCAGGTCATCGCGGCGCTCGCCTAAGCGCTGCTCCAACTCGTTATCTGTCAATTCCCGAAAGTCTTTCGCTCTCACGTCTGATCTCCAATACCGCGACGGCGTTTCCGGCGTCCTGTGGCCGGCCTACGCACGCTTCACAAACTTCGTCGCCAGCGGAAGCTTGTGGCTTGCCAGGGCCACGGCCTCACGCGCCAACTCTTCCGATACGCCCTCGATCTCGAACATGATCCGCCCCGGCTTGATCACGGCCACCCAGGCCTCGGGCGCACCTTTGCCCTTGCCCATGCGCGTTTCTGCCGGCTTCTTGGTGATCGGCTTGTCCGGAAACACCCGAATCCAGATCTTACCGCCACGCTTCAGCTTACGAGTCAACGCGATACGGGCCGCCTCGATCTGGCGTCCGGTCACCCAGCCCGTGGCCATGCACTTCAGTCCATACTCGCCAAAATCGACATGAGTGCCGCCCTTGCTGGCGCCGCGACGGCGTCCGCGCATCTGCTTGCGGTGTTTTACACGCTTCGGCATTAACATGACACGTCTACTCCGTTATCCGTTGCGCCCCTCAATGGGCTCCGGCCTTCGCTCCCACCCGGCTCGTACGCTCGCGGCGGCCTTTGGCGTGGGCTTCGCCGCTGACACCGGTAACGCGCTCGCCCGGCATAAGCTCGCCGTGATAGATCCAACACTTGACGCCGATGCAGCCGTACGTGGTCCGGCTGGTGGCGAATCCATAATCCACATCTGCCCGGAGCGTGTGCAGCGGCACACTGCCGTCGCGGGCCTGCTCGCAGCGCGCGATCTCCGCGCCATTCAGGCGCCCGGCCACGCGGATGCGGATGCCCTTGGCGCCCAGGCGCATGGTGTTCTGAACGGCCTTCTTGATGGCCCGGCGGAATGACACGCGGCGTTCAAGCTGGGCCGCGATGCCCTCCGACACCAACTGCGCGCTCAGCTCCGGACTCAGCACTTCGTGGATGTTGATGAGCAGTTCGCGACCGGTCAGCCGCTCGAGCTCGTAGCGGAGCTTGTCGACTTCGGCGCCGCGTTGCCCGATCACGAGGCCGGGCCGGGCCGTGTAAATGTGCACCTTGGCCTTCCGGCCGGCGCGCTCGATGTTGATCCGCGCCACCCCGGTCTGATAGAGGCGCTTCTTGATGTAGTCTCGCAGCTTGAGGTCTTCGTGCAGCAACTCCGCATAGTCACGCCCCGCGTACCACACGGAACTCCATGTGCGAATGACGCCTAGCCGAAATCCGTTGGGATGTACCTTCTGACCCACAAGTGATCTCCTCTTACCGGATCATCCGTTCTCGTTGTCGCCGATCCAAAGCTCGATGTGGCTGCTCCGCTTCCGGACCCGCATGGCCCGGCCGCGCGGCGCGGCTTGATACCGCTTCTGCGTCGGCCCTTCATTGACCCAGATACGCTGGACAACCATATCTTCCGTATCGATGCGTTCCCGCCGCTCGGTGGCCGCATGCTCCGCATTGGCCACGGCCGCCTTGAGCACCTTCGCCAATAGTGGCGCACCGCCCTTGGGCATGAACTCGAGAAGGTTGCGGGCCTCGTCGACCTTCTTGCCTCGGATCAGGTCGGCCAGGAGACGCAGTTTGCGCGGCGCAATCTTCAGATAGCGCGCCCGTGCTACCGCTTGTGCCATGGGTTCAACCTCCTGCTCTACTTGTTACCGCTGCCCGCGTGGCCGCGGAACGTACGCGTCGGCGAGAACTCGCCCAGCTTGTGGCCCACCATGTTCTCCGTAACGAACACCGGAACGAACTTGTGGCCGTTGTGCACGGCGACCGTCAGGCCAACCATGTCCGGCGTGACCGTCGAGCGCCGAGACCAGGTTCGGATCACGCGCGACGAGTCGCCGCCCCGCCGGTGCGCATCCACCTTCTTCTGCAAATGGGCATCCACAAACGGGCCCTTCTTGACCGAACGCGGCATAATCTCCCACTCCTACTTGGTGTTTCTACGACGGATAATGTACCGATCCGTGCGGTGGCCCTTCTTACGAGTCCGGAATCCCTTCGTGGGCACGCCCCAAGGCGTCACGGGATGCCGCCCGCCCGAGGTGCGTCCTTCGCCGCCGCCGTGCGGATGATCCACGGGGTTCATAGCCACACCCCGCACCTTCGGCCGCCGGCCGAGCCAGCGCGAACGGCCGGCCTTACCCAGACTGATGTTCGAGTGGTCCTCGTTGCCTACGGTGCCGATTGTCGCCCGGCACTCGACGAGAACGCGCCGCATCTCGCCCGACGGAAGCCGCAAGACGGCGGTTCCACCCTCGCGGGCCAAGAGCTGGCAGGCCGTACCCGCCGCGCGGGCCAGTTGACCGCCCTTGCCCGGCGTCATCTCGACGTTGTGCACCATCGAGCCCAGGGGAATTCGCGACAGCGGAAGCGAATTGCCGGGCGTGAATTCCACGTCCGTACCGTTCAGCACTTCGGCGCCTACCTCAAGGTGAGAGGGGGCCACAATGTACCGCTTCTCGCCGTCGGCGTACACAACGAGCGCGATGCGCGCCGAGCGATTGGGGTCGTACTCGATGGCCTCGACGCGGCCCGGCACCCCGACCTTGTCGCGGCGGAAATCGACGATCCGGTACCGGCGCTTATGGCCGCCGCCCCGCCGCCGCATCGTCACGCGCCCGTTGTTGTTACGTCCAGCCTTACTCGGCCGCGATTCGGTCAAGGCCTTCTCAGGCTTCTTCTGCGTGAGATCCGAGAAGTCGGCCACGCTCATCGACCGCCGCGACGGCGTTGTGGGTTTGTATTTTTTCGTGGGCATCCGTTCAGACTCCTCAGATCAGGTCAATCGAATCGCCCGGACGCAGCGTGACCACGGCCTTCTTCCACGAAGGCCGCCGTCCCGGCACCTGGCGTCCCCGGCGACCGCTCAGCTTGCCCTGGTAATTCATCGTGTTCACGGAAAGCACCTTGATATCCGGGAACATCGACTCCACGGCGTCGCGGACCTGGGGCTTGGTCGCCCGGGGGTCCACACGAAACACATACTTGTGCTTCGTTTCGCTCTGGAGCGTCGATTCCTCGGTAATCACCGTGCTCTTAATAATGTGCAAGGGGTCCGTCTTCATGAGAGCCGTTCCTCAAGGCGTCCAACCGCGTCCTTGGCCACCACGACGCGGTACGCGTCGAGCACATCCAGCACACTCAGGTCCGCCGCCGTACACACGGCCACACGCGGGATGTTGCGGGCCGACAATACCACGTTACTTTCCACGTCCGCCGTCACAAACAAGATCTTCTTGCCGTCCGGCGAGAACCTCGCCGCCATCTCCGCGAAGGGCTTCGTTTTGGGAGCCTCGCACGACAACCCGTCGAGCACGCACAACCGCGCGCCGCGGACACGATCGCTGAGGACCGAACACAAGGCCTGCCGCTTGGCCCGGACGGTCACGTCCTGCCGATAGCTGCGCGGATGGGGCCCGAACACGGCGCCGCCGCCGCGCATTTGCGGTTCGCGCGAGCTGCCTTGGCGCGCCCGCCCCGTGCCCTTCTGTCGGAACGGCTTGATGCCGCCGCCGCTCACATCGCGGCGCGTCTTGGTCGAGGCATTGCCCTGCCGCCGATTGCTCAGCAGCGCGAGCGCCACCTCGTGCACCAACGTCTCGTTCGGCTTTGCGTCAAACACGGCGTCCTTCAGGTCCACCGTGCCGAGCTCGCTACCGCTCATATTGAAAAGACTTGCGGATGCCATGGTCATTTGGCTCCTTTCGTCTTCTTCACGCTCTCGCGTACCACGACCATACCGCCGTTCGCACCGGGAACGCAGCCGCGCACCACAATGAGATTCTTGTCGGCGTCCACCTTCACCACCTCGAGGTTCTGCGTCGTGATCCGCTGATTGCCCATCCGGCCCGGCAGCCGTTTGCCCTTGATCACCTTGGAGGGATCGGCGCTCTGTCCAATCGATCCCGGCGCGCGGTGGAAATTCGAGCCGTGCGTGCCCGGGCCGCCCTGGAACTTGTGCCGTTTGATGACGCCCGCGAATCCTTTGCCCTTGGACGTGCCGCTCACGTCCACGTGGTCGCCCACGCGGAAGATGTCCACGCGCACCTCGTCGCCCGGTTTGAGCTCCGAGTCGTCCGCCACGCGAAACTCGCGCAAGTACCGTTTCGGCGACAGGCCGGCCCGCGCGAAATGACCGCGGAGCGGTTTCGTGCATCGGCCTTCCTTCACGTCGCCGAAGCCGATCTGAACGGCATCGTACCCGTCGGTTTCCCGCGTCTTGCGCTGGACCACCGTGCACGGACCCGCCTCGAGAAGGGTCACTTCGATCCAGCATCCATCCTCGGCGAAGATCCGGGTCATACCCAGCTTCTTACCCAACATACCTTTCACCATGGTTCCACAATCCCCTACCGTGGGCCCTCACCGCCGAACCCGAAGGCGCGGCGGCAGGCGGAACGCTACTGTTTAATCTCCACATCGACACCGGCCGGCAGGTCCAGACGCATCAGCGCGTCCACCGTCTGCGCCGTAGGATTCAAGATGTCAAGCAGCCGCTTATGCGTGCGGATCTCGAACTGCTCGCGCGATTTCTTGTCTACATGCGGCGACCGGTTAACCGTGTATTTCGATATGGACGTCGGCAACGGGACCGGCCCGTTGATGCCCGCACCCGTCCGCTGGGCCGCCACGACGATCTCCTGCACCGACTGATCGAGCAGGCGGTGGTCGTAGGCCCGCAGTTTGATGCGAATTTTGTATGTATCGGCCACGGTCTCTCTCCAAAAACAGCCCGGATTGTCAATCAATCCTCACGTGCTGATTTCAAACCCTACTGGATAACCTTGGTTACGACGCCGGCGCTCACGGTACGGCCGCCCTCGCGAATGGCGAACCGAAGCTCTTCGCTCATCGCGATGGGCATGATCAACTCCGCCGTGATCGTTACATTGTCGCCCGGCATCACCATCTCCACTCCTTCCGGAAGATCCAACGATCCCGTCACGTCCGTCGTCCGGAAGTAGAACTGAGGCCGGTATCCGTTGAAGAACGGCGTGTGACGGCCGCCTTCTT
>Ga0209097_10000320_pt1 | contig 50283 bp, 37 predicted proteins | sample AD_UKC052_MetaG_FD_184419 | JGI IMG/M metagenome (GOLD analysis project Ga0209097, IMG submission 184419) | Active sludge microbial communities of municipal wastewater-treating anaerobic digesters from USA - AD_UKC052_MetaG (SPAdes) (version 2) | ecosystem: Engineered > Bioreactor > Anaerobic >... | reverse complement strand
TTGGCCGCTTTTTGATCATTTCGGAGGTGTTTGGGTCCTTCTGCCGCCTATTTCGGGCCGGGTAGGACGATAGAAACCTGAAAGTGACGTAAAAAAAACCTGCTATCCCTTCCTGGAGGCAGGTTTTTTTGAATTATGCAACACCCTCTATATCACCGATGAGGATGGAAATTTCATCTATAAAGACGAAAGCTCAGATAGCGGCGCATCCGCCTGGTTTATGCCTGGAGAACGAGGCATTTACCGGCTGTTTGTGAAATGCGCCGCTGGAGAGACAGATTACACCCTCACCATCTACGAAGAATGATGTCTTTTAGGGGAGATCAAAACAGGTCCGGTGATCCGGGCCTGTTTTGAATTATGGATGAGCGATTGGTTCAGCGAAACCGCCGCTGGGTACGCTGAAAAAGCAGCAGCGAGACGATGAAAATGATAAGGGAGAGCGCGGCCGCAAAGAGCAGCCGTTCGGCCACTCTTTCCAGGCCGGCACCGCTCGAAAGCACCTGCTGGAAGGCGATCATGATGTGACTGGCCGGGATGAGGTCAAAAAGACGGAAGGATGTGTGGCCGAGGATGAACAGCTCAGGAGAGGGCATGGCAAAAAAGGCGCCAGAAAGGAACACCTGGAGCATGGCCACAGTGGAGCCAGTGTTGAGCGCATCACTGTCATTGGAGGAGAAACAGGCCACCAGCAGCCCCAGGGCAATGGCCGAAAAACTCAACAGCCAGCCGATGAGGATGGCCAGCAGAAGCGAGCCCTGGTTATGGAAACCAGCCAAAACGGCGCACAAGAAGATGAGGATGACCTGAAACAGAGCCACTCCCATTTGCGCCAGGGTCACACCGGTCAGGTATTCGGCAGTGCTGAGAGCGCTGAGCTGCAGCCGGCGCAGGGTGCCCATGCGCAGTTCGCGGCCCAGGATCATGGCGGTGTGCGGCGTCAGCAGCAGGATGGCGAAGACGATCATGCCGGGGGCAAAGGCGTCAAAATCGGAGAGTGGGCCGCGCACCGCCAGCGGAGTCTCGATGAACCAGATGGGAAGGGAGGCGCCGGCCAGCGATGCCAGGTAAGGCTGGAGCGCGTTGTTGAGGAGGTTGGAAGCATTGTTGAACGCCATGTAGGCGGCATCGCCGCGCAAGGCAATGGAGGGTTGGCCCTGGTCTGTGGTATCCAGAATGAGAAGGGCGGCGGCCTGGTGGTTTTTCAGGATGTCTTCGGCTGTGGCTAAATCTGCTGCCTGCTCCAGCTTAAACATGGGGCGGCCGTCATCGTAGGCTTTCTGAGCAAGCTGGTCGAGCAGCGGCGCCGAAGAGGCCCCGCCCTGGTCATAGACCAGGATACGATAGGTGGCCAGGCGCGGGTTGGTGCTATAACCAAAAGCAAAAATGATCACAAAAGACAGCGGCAGCAGGAAATCAAAGGCCAGCAGTTGCGGCTCGCGAACCATTTCAACCAGCGTTTTGCGAGCCACCATCAGAATTTTGATCAGCGAGACAGGCGGTTTCATTCGCGCAGCCTCCTGCCGGTCAACTGGATAAACACGTCTTCCAGGGTGTTGGCGCGAATGTTAACCTCGCCAGGCTCAAAGCCGGCCTGGGTAAGATCCGCCAGAATGGCAGCGAGGTTGCCCACGGCATGCAGAGCGCGGACGCGCAAAACATGCGATTCTGGATCCAGGGTGACCTGTGAGGTGATTTTTTTGAGGGCATCTTTTGCCTGTTCAAGGGCGGGATGGTGGTTGCGGAGTTGAATTTCAACAATATCACCTGCGCCGAGGCTTTGTTTAAGCGCTTCAGGGGTATCCAGCACCAGCAGTTCGCCGTGATCGATGATGGCAATGCGATCAGCGACCCGCTCGGCCTCATCCATGTTGTGGGTGGTGAGGATAACCGTTTTTTTATGGGCCAGTGATTGGATATAGCTGCGGACTTTGACGCGGCTTTGCGGATCGAGACCGGCTTCCGGTTCATCAAGAACGACGATATCTGGATCATGCACCAGGGCCATGGCCAGGTTGAGGCGGCGCTGCATGCCGCCTGAAAGGGTGCGGGCCTGGCTGCTGCGCTTTTCCTCGAGGTCAAGATCTTTAAGAAGCTGTTCGCCGCGGGCGCGGGCGGTCTTTTCGGGGAGGTCATACATCTGGCCGATAAAAATCAACTGCTCAAGGCAGGTCAATCTTTCCCAGAGGACAATGTTCTGCGGGCATACGCCCACACGGCGGCGCACATCGCTGGCGCCGTTGGTGATGGGTTTGCCTTGAATGAGCACCTGGCCGGAATCAGGCTTGAGGAGGCCGCAGATCATATTGATGGAGGTGGTTTTTCCGGCGCCGTTGGGACCCAGAAAACCAAAGACTTCACCTTCAAAAATTTCAAGGCTCAGATGATTAACAGCTTTCAGAGAGCCATACTGCTTGCTCAGGGATTCGGTTTGGAGGACAATTTGAGACATGACAATGGGCCTTTCTATTGAATGGCACGGCGGCGCTGGTAGAACCAGACCCCGGCGGCGAGAATGAGCACGGATAGGATGGTGAGCATGGCAAAGGGGTAGAGGAGCTGGCTGAAACCATCTCCGTAGAACATCACCCGGCGCATGATCTCACTGGCATGGGTGGTGGGGAAAATATCGTACAGGCTGATAACCTGTCCGGCAACTTTTCCAACCGGCGCGGCTGGCATGGGAAACACGGTTCCTGAAAGGAAAACAATGGGCACCATGAAGCCGGTGGCCACATTGGCGGCTTCGCCGTCGTTTTTGGCAAGACAGGCAGAGAGAAAACCCAGCCCGGTGGAGGTTAAACTGAGCAGCAGACAGGCCAGAAAAATCAATGCAACCGATCCCTGCACCTTCAAACCCAGCAGAAAGGCCACCAGCAAACTGAGCGGCAGTTGAATGAACGCTTCGGCGGCGTGACCCAGCACCACCCCCAGAACCATATCGAACGAGGTGAGGCTGGTGAGGCGCAGGCGGCGCGATACCCCGGTGACATCATCACGCACCACCACCATGGCCGAGGTGATGGCACCAAAGAGGATGCCAAAGGCAAATACACCGGGAATGCCAAACTGAAAATCGGTGAGGGCGCCGGTGCCAGGAAGGAATTGGAGAGAGGTTTGCGAGGGCGCCTTTGAAGAGACTCCCGGACCCGCAAAGCTGGCGGCAGAGGATACCAGAAAGCCCTGAGTGAACATATACATGTCAGAACCAGGGTCGCCGACAAAATTGAGCAAAGCTGAAGGGGCTGTATTGGAAAGGCGGGCGGCCTGAACGCGAGTGGAGAAATCGGGCGGTATGATCATCAGCAGGGCAGCTTTGCGTTCCCCGATCAACTGCTCGGAAACAGAGCGGTCGATGGAGGGTTGGATGGTATATACAGGTTTTCCATCGTAGGTCTCAGCTTCCAACGCTTGGACGAATTTGGCGCCCAACGCGCCCTGATCCTGGTTATCGACTAGAACGATCAACATGGTGCTGAGACTGGGGTTGCTGTAGGCGTAAAAGAAGATCCAGATCATCACCGCGGGGAAGAAAAGGTAAAGCAGCGAATACTGGGGTTCGCGCCAGGCTTCAATCAAGATTTTTTTTGCGATTATCAAGGCTTTCATGAAGGGTTGCTCCGGGGAGAAAGGCCGTGGAACAGAAGATCCACCAGCGTTTCAAGGACTTTCTCGGATGAATTTTGAGGAGAATAAAGCTGGTAATAGGCATTGAGGTTGGGCAGCAGGCTGGCGTCGCCCACAGCAATCAGGAAGGTATTTACCAGCCGGGCGGTGAGGTCAAGATCCAGGTCAGTTCTGATTTCGCCGCGATCGGCGGCAGCCTTCAACATGGCTTTGATGACCTCCAGCAAGGATTGAGCGATGGGTTCAACAATGCTCTCGCGATCGGAAGGTGAACCATGATAGGCGGCAGCAGCAAAAAAGCCCATCAGACCGGTCTCGGTATTACCCAGCTCAATGCCGCCTGCCAGATAGGCTGGAATGGACTGTTCGAGGGGCAGTGCGGCCAGATCAGGCGCATAGGCTTGAAAGGTCATGGCGGTCAGATAGACAGCAAGTTCTCTGGCAAAAACCAGAAGATTGTCGCGATTGCCGAAATACTGATAGAGCGAGCCTACAGAGATGCCAGCGCGTTCAGCCACCTTTTTTATATTGAGTTCTGAAGGCCCTTTTGCACCCGATTCGGCAAAAATGGCTTCCATAATGGCGGTTTGCCGGTCAGGATCCAGACGGCGGAAAGTGCGCGTGACGAGACCCTTTTTCTCTAGCTCTAGAATTAACACTGGAAAAAACCGGGATATATTGAATTCATCTCTCATGTTTTATGAACCTTTCGTTCATATTTTATATCAAAAAAGTTCATCTGTCAATGAATAAGCCCATTATTTGCAGGAATCAAAACTGCCGCGAAGTTATTCGCGGCAGCCGGATTGGTTAAACTGCTTAATGGTTACTCTTTGCGGTTGATGGTCAAGGCTGTGATGAAGGCAGAATGCAGGGCCGGCACCACAAACCCTTCAATTCGTTCGTTGACCAGTACATTGTTGACGGTGTGCTGGACAGGGATGGCGGCGCCATCCTTCAGCAGTTCTGCTTCGATTTCCTGATACAGAGCAATACGTTTGGCGGGATCAATTTCAACCCGGGCCTTTTCAAGGCGGGCATCCATTTCTGGATTCGTATATCCAGCGACATTAAAATTGCTGTCCGAATGATACAGAACATCCAGAAAATTCTCTGGATCAGGATAATCTGCACACCAGCTGTAGGGAACCATGTGGCCGTGCTGGCTGTGCAGGTTGGTGGTAAAGTTGGCAGGATCGATAAACTCCACCTTAACATTGACATTCAAACCTGTTTTCCACATTTCCACCAGGGCATTGATGTAATCGGAGGGCTTTCCGGCATAACCGCTGATGGTCAAAATGATATCCGGCATTTTTCCGGCATATTTTGATGCTGCCAGAGATTGGCGAGCCGCAGCCGGGTCAAACGGGCTGGCTGAGACACTGTTGGAAAAACCTGGCATGGCGGGGGGCAGGATATTTAGTGCGGGAAGGTTGATGTTGTTGCTGAAACGCCGCACCAATTCATCGCGGTCAATGGCCTGGGCAAAGGCCCGGCGCACATTGACATCATCAAACGGCGGCTGGGTATTGTTGACCTGAATGAGGGTTGTGCAAAGCGAAGTGGTGGTGCGCAGGTTGTCATGCAGGGGATCTTCAGGTTTGGAGATTTGTTGCGCATCCTCACCGCTGATATACACAATGTCCAGAATACCATCTTTAAAAAGTCCGATTTCAGCGATGCTGGATACATTCAGGAAGGCCACATACTTGATGGCTGGTGGGGTATGATACTGATTATTGCGTTCGAAGACGAAAGCTTCTCCTTCGTGGTCTTTTTTGACTTTATAGGGTCCCGAGGCTTTAGGATCCAGCAACCATTTTTCCGGTTTGTCTTTGGCCTGTTTCACATCATAGACATAGGAAGTGGGATAGGTCAATTTGGCCAGGAAATATGATTTTGGCCCATCGAGGGTCACTTCCAGAGTCTGGTTGTCAATCACCTTCACACCGCTGATTTCGTTTGCTTTGCCAGCCATTTTTTCTTTGACACCCTGGATATCGCCAAGATAGGTCAACACAGTGGTGGATTCGGTTTTGGGATCGGCGGCGCGTTCCCAGCATTTTTTGAAGGAATCGGCTGTGATAGCCTCGCCAGATGAGTATTTAAGGCCAGGCTTTAGTTTGAATGTATAGACTGTGCCATCAGAGCTGACGCTCCAGCTTTCGGCCAGATCGGGGACAATTTGAAGGCTGGAATCGAGGCGAACCAGCCCGCTGAAGAGGTAACCCACAAACCCCTGAGCTGAATCTGAAGACAGGGCCGGGTCAAGATCATCCCCGGCTGTGCCATAGCCGGCAAGGAACAGGGTTTCATCAGGATCAAGGCCAAAAAGCTGACCATGGAAAAGGTTAATCGAGGCATACAAATTTTCAAAGGTGGATGCCATAATTTTTGTATTGACCACTGAAGCAGATAAAACGCCAATATACACCATGCCATTTTTGCGGACCACGGTCAATGTAACGGTGATGGTACCTTCTATGGTCGGCAGATCCATATAAGCCTGCTCCGCAACGACATCATCTGAAAGCGGATATTCGCGTGTGCTGATTCTGACATACATATCCTGGAAGGTTTCGTGTTTCAACTGTTCGATGAGTCCATCGAGGGTGATTTCACCCGTATCCATCTGCGAGTGCCAGTTGAAGAAAATATCTCCCTTGTTATTAACAAGTGTGACGCCGAATTCGTCTTCTTCCTCTATCTTCCATTTATCAGGGATTATCAGGTTAAAACCTGCTTCTCTGTTTTCATAATAACCAACGGGAGTGGCTGTGGGTGCAGGTGTGGGCGTGGGGGTAATGGTGCTGGTGGGGGTGGGCGTCAGCGTTGGGGTGTGGGTGAGGGTGGGCGAGGGCGTGAGGGTGGGCGTCTGCGAGGCGGTGGCGGTGAGGGTTGGCTCAGGGGTGCTGGTGGGTTGCGGCGGAGTGAACACGCTGCAGGCGGAAATCACAAGAAGAAGAAAAACGGCGAGGCAGAAGATATATTTACGCATGGCGGCTTTTTCGGTGGGGAGCAGGATTGCTTTCTTAGATGAAGGAATTATTGGATGTGGTCAGGCTTTGGGGCTGCTTTGCCGGGACGCTGGCGGCGCAGCAGGAAGGCGGCCCCAGCCATGGGGATGATCGCTGCGGCGCCGCAGGGCAGGGGGTTCGTTTTCGTATTTTGCGCTTCAGCAGTGGGCGAGGGTTGGGCTGCGGCCGGTGGGGGTGTTTCGGTCGGCTGAGGAACCGGAGTGGCGGTGGGGGGCAGTGGTGTTGGCGTGTTTTCAGGGGGGAGTGTGGCCGTCTGGACATTGGCAGAGTAGATGGCGAGGGTGGGCACGGGCGTACGGGTGGGTTTTGCGTTTTGAGACGCTGGCTCTGAATCGGATGTCTCCAGGGGATCATACCCCAGCGAAACCCGCCACGCACTATCCAGACCATTGACATCCAGTTCATAATTCTTCATCAACGCATCGCTGAAGATATCACCGTTGTGAAGATCGGTCAACATGGCATTCATTTTTTCAACGCCAAAGCTATCCACCATAAAACGGATGACATCACCGCTCTGGGTGTAATTGATAAGGGCTTCGAGGGAATCAGCGGAGAATACAGAATTGAGGCGGTTTAATGGCGTCAGTTTATTTTCTTTCAGGGCCTTGTTCATATATTGAAGGCCGGCCTGGTCCTGACTTCCTTCCAGAAATACGGCAAGGCCTTCAATAAACCAGACCGGGGTGTTGGTACCCATGCAGGAATCTGTATATTGCAGGGTGACCACATGCGCCAGTTCATGAGGGATCACTGCACGCGACCAGGAATACTCGCCAGGGGTGATGGCCAGCAAGGAGACACCATATTCGGGGAAAGCCACGCCGCCGATCCAATCTGCTTCACCCAAAATGGCCTCTTTTAGGGCATTGGTGGAAGGATAAACGGTGATGCGCACAGGTTTATCGGTCACAAGGCCGGTTTTGGTTTCAATGCGGTTAAGGCTGGCCAGGGCAAGATCCAGGATTTGCTGACCAAAAGCCTGACTTCCTTCCGTCCAATAGACCGTCACATTTTTCTGGCTCAGTTTATTCCAACCATGGTGGGTATCTTCCACCATAATCGTTTGAGTGCTGGTGAGCAGGGTTTGCCCAGTGGCGTCCTCAATTTTCCACTGCCAGGAAATTTCCGCTCCAGATGGGAGAGATTGGCTGCGGTTGAGATCCCATGTCCAGGAGAGATCCACTGATGGGGAAGCTTTAACTTCCTGTTCCTGGCGGGCCCAATTTTCCTGGCATGCCTGAACATTGGAGCGGTACAGCAGGGTCACTTTTTGAATAGGCTGGTCGCTGGCAGCGGAAAGGGAAAAAATGACCTTATGGGGAAGATCAAATTCAACCCGGTCCGTTTTGACAGTGATGATTCCTTGGGGGAGGATGGGGTTGACAAGATTGAGGAAAAGGGCCGCGATGAGGAAGAAATTGAATTTTATCATGGAGCCTTTGATGAAACCCATTGCCCGCCAGATGGCATGGACAGAAAGGAAACGGGTGCGTCAATCAGGGTGATTTTGGGTGGGATGATACCCCCTCGATGTTAAACAGGATGATTTTACAGGAGATAACCTAATCTGGCAAGGAGGCTTTGGATTTTCTCAAGAGGTTTTTTCTCCTTTCAGTTCCTCGCGATTCGGGTTATGATAAAGAATAATTGGAGGCATAATGAAACTTCGCATGTTGCTGGCATTCGCCCTGGTGATTCTGGTGTCGTTATTGAGCGTCATTTTCTTTGCCTGGCAGACCGCCGGGAATGAGGTGCGGGCTTATATGTTTCAGGGGCAGATGATTGATGCGGGTGCTTTGAAAGCATCTCTCGAGACGTTCTACCAACAAAACCAGAGCTGGGAAGATGTGGATGCCTTGCTGGCGCCGTACATCAGCAATGGCAGCCAGGGGAGGGGACATGGGCAGGGTGCAGGCGGAGGCAGCTCCCGGCGAATGCGTGTAGCTGATGCACAGGGAAGTGTGGTGGGTGATACACGGATGAAATCAGAGGGACAGTTGACCGAGGTTGAAAAAGGAAGTGCTGAACAGCTCAAAGATGCAGATGGGAAAGTGATCGGTTATCTGCTGGTTGATGGCGGACCGGTATTTCAGGCGGGTGACGAGGTCCCGTTAATCAACCGCTTAAACACAGCAGCTCTGCAGGCTGGCGCTGTGGCGGGGGTGCTTGGCTTGATTTTGGCCCTGGTATTGGCCACCACACTGGCGCGCCCCATCCAGCAATTGACCCGTGCAGCGTCGGCCATGGCCAAGGGCGACCTGACCCAACGGGTCCAGGTAAAGGGAGGGGATGAACTGGCCCAGCTGGGAAATGCCTTCAATTCCATGGCAGAGGCACTTCAGCGTGCTGAACGCAACCGGCGCGACATGACCGCGGATATTGCCCATGAATTACGCACGCCGCTGGCTGTCCAGCGAGCGCAGCTTGAGGCGCTTGAAGACGGCATATATCCGCTTACAGTGGAGAATTTGCAATCCTTACAAGTTCAAAACCGCACACTTGAACGCCTGGTGAACGATTTACGCACTCTGGCCATGGCTGAGGCGGGGGAACTGCGCCTTGATGAAACACCGGGGCGTCTTGGCAATGTGGCAGCGAAAACCCTTGAATCATTTCGTTCCCAGGCCGAATCGCGGCACATTCTCCTTAGCTGGAATTCTCTGGAAGAGGAACCTGAGGTTTTGATGGATCCCATCAGAATAGAACAGATTTTCAATAATTTACTCAGCAATGCCCTTCGCCACACACCGGATGATGGTACAATAAGCATGGCGGTTATCCGGGATGACCACGGTGTTTCGGTGACCGTCCATGACAGCGGCCCGGGGATATCTGCGGACGATCTGCCGCGGGTGTTTGAGCGGTTTTACCGCGGCACACGCGAGGAGAGCAGCAGCGGTCTGGGCCTGGCCATTGCGCGGCAGCTGGCCCTGGCCCACGGCGGCCGGCTGGAGGCAGCCAATCATCCGCAAGGCGGCGCGGTGTTCACCCTCTGGCTGCCGGTTCTTTCAGATGGAAATGGTGGAAAGGGAACCTGACATGGATTTCAAATTACATGCGCCTTATCAACCCACGGGCGACCAGCCCGAAGCCATTCAAAAACTGGTGGAGGGCATTAACAGCGGATTTCAACACCAGGTTTTGCTGGGGGCTACCGGTACAGGGAAAACCTTCACCATTGCCAACGTGATCCAGCAGGTTCAGAAACCCGCTTTGATTATGGCGCACAACAAGACTCTGGCGGCGCAGCTTTATGCCGAGTTCAAGGAGTTCTTCCCGGAAAACGCGGTGGAATACTTTGTTTCTTATTACGATTACTACCAGCCCGAAGCTTATGTCCCCAAGAAAGATCTTTATATTGAGAAAGAAACCGATATCAACGAAGAGATTGAGCGGCTGCGTCTGGCAGCCACCACGGCTTTGATGTCGCGGCGGGATGTGATCATTGTTGCCTCGGTTTCGTGCATTTACGGCCTGGGCAATCCCGAGGAATTTGGCAAGGCCACCATCACCTTAAAGAAGGGCGAAATCTACCGCCGGAACGCCCTGTTGCGGCAGTTGATTGAGAGCCAGTACCAGCGCAATGATATGGAATTGAAGCCGGGCATCTTCCGGGTCAAAGGTGAAACCCTGGATATCATCCCGGCTTATGAGGATAAGAAAGCCTACCGTATCAGCTTCTTTGGCGATGAAGTGGAAAAGATTACCTGCCTGAACCTGGTGACGGGTGAGGTTTACAGCCAGGAAGATGAAGTGACGGTGTATCCGGCCAAGCATTATGTGACCCAGGAAGAGAATCTTAAGACCATTGTAGAAAACATCGAAGCCGAAATGAACGGCATGATCACGCGCTTCAAAGCTGAAAACCGTTTGTTGGAAGCGCAGCGCATTGAACAGCGCACCATGTATGACCTGGAAATGCTGCGCGAGGTGGGTTACTGCTCTGGGATTGAAAACTATTCCCGGCATCTCGATCAACGCGCACCTGGTTCAGCGCCCTGGACCCTGATTGATTACCTGCCGAGCGATTATTTGCTGGTGATTGACGAATCGCACATGACCGTGCCGCAAATTCGCGGCATGTTCAACGGCGATCAGGCCCGTAAACAGGTGCTGGTGGACTTCGGCTTCCGCCTGCCCTCGGCCATGGACAACCGTCCGCTAAAATTTGATGAATTTGAGGCGCATATGGGGACCACGATTTACACCTCTGCTACGCCAGGTCCTTACGAAATGGGGCGGGCTGACCAGGTGGTGGATCAAATCATCCGTCCGACCGGGCTGCTGGACCCGGAAATTGAGGTCCGGCCAACCCTGGGGCAGGTGGATGATCTGGTCAAGGAGATTCGCCTGCGGGTGGAGGCTGGCGAGCGGGTTCTGGTAACCACGCTGACCAAACGCATGGCCGAAGACCTGTCGGAATACCTGATGGAACTGGGCATCAAGGTGCATTACCTGCATTCAGAAGTGGAAACCCTGGAACGGATTGGCCTGCTGCGCGACCTGCGCAAGGGCGTCTTTGATGTGATTGTGGGCATTAACCTGCTGCGCGAAGGTCTGGACCTGCCGGAAGTGTCGCTGGTGGCCATTCTGGATGCCGACAAGGAAGGCTTCCTGCGCTCAGGTACTTCGCTGACGCAAACAGTGGGGCGGGCTGCCCGCCATCTGCATGGGCATGTGATCATGTATGCTGACCGGATGACCGATTCGATGAAACTGGCCATTGGTGAAACCAACCGTAGGCGCGCCAAGCAGGAAGCATACAATGTCCAGCATAACATTCAGCCAGCCGGCATCATTAAAGCCATTCACGATCTGACGGACCGTTTGGGGGTGACAGAGGTGGCGGAAGGGCGGGGCGAATATGCTGCCGGCGATAAGGAAAGGCCATCCATGCCGCGAGCTGAGGTGCAGCGGGTGATTGCCCAACTGGAGAACCAGATGAAAGCGGCCGCCAAGGATCTGGAATTCGAGAAGGCGGCAGCTTTGCGCGATCAAATCTATGAATTGCGCGCCATTCTGGCTGAAGACAGCCAGGTGCCGCCGTGGAAAATTGGGCAGATCCTTTCGGGTGAGGATGGATAAAACCTTCACAGCACATTCAAGCCATCTTCATATTTTCTCCATAATCTATTGGTAATATTGAGCTGTAAGACCAAAACAGAAAATTTTATGGAGGTACAAAATGAAAAAGATACTTATTGTTGGTTTGATTGGCCTGATCGTCGTGGGGGTTGCGGCGGTGACGGGAGGGATGGTGTTCGCTCAGACGGTCACCCCTCCGGCAAATCAGGCAGGCGTCAGCGCGCCAATGGGCAGCGGCATGATGTACGGCCGGCATGGGCGTATGGGTACAGACACCGTGCATATGTGGGACGACAACACCGGCACTGTTCATATGTGGGATGATGACGCCACAGGTACCGTTCACATGCGCGGTGAAGGTTTCCTGCATGATGACATGGTGTCTGCCATTGCTCCTGAGCTGAGCCTGACTGCGGAAGAACTGCAGGCCAAGCTGGATGCGGGCGAGACAATGTGGCAGATTGCTGAGAATAAGGGTATCTCTGAAGCCGATTTCACGGCGATGGTGACCAAAGCGCATCATGCTGCGCTGGATCAGGCCGTGGCCAATGGGGAAATCACCCAGGCTCAGGCGGACTTGATGAAACAAAACTATGAAGCCAAGCTGGCCTCAGGCTGGCTGCCGGGCCGCTGCGAATGCCAGCAGGGTAACGGCATGAAGATGGACGGTGGACAGGGCCGGGGCGGTATGCGCGGCGGTGGACAGGGCCAGGGCGGTATGCGCGGTCAGGGTCCTGTCACGACCGAATCGGCGGCGGAACCTACTATGCAGCCCTGATCAATGCTCAAATATTGACCGGTTTTTGACCGGCAAACAAACCAGATCAAGCACAAGCCGCGGGCAATCTGCCCGCGGCTTGTGCTTGAGGTTGACTTTCAATCAATGACAGCCTGAGTGGGCCGTTCATGAATAGGAGGCAGCAAGGGATCGCCCGCCATTAATAGCTTGAGGAATTGCTCTTCGGGGAGGGGGCGGCTGGCAAAGTAGCCTTGAATGCTATCGCACTGTTGAATGCGCAAATGATTGAGTTGATCGAGATTTTCAATTCCTTCTGCAATGACCTTCAGGCCAATGATGTGGGCCATGGCAATGACGGCAGCAGTAATGGCAAAATCGTGGTCATTGATGTTAATATCCTGAATAAATGACCGGTCAATTTTCAGGATATGCGCCGGGAATTGTTTGAGGTAGGCCAGGGATGCATAGTTGCTTCCAAAATCGTCAATGGCGATGTGGATACCCATTTGACTGACTTCTTTGAGGATATCCACAGTCTTTTCAAGGTTGAACATGGCTGCACTTTCCGTGATTTCGATGTAGAGGCAGGCCGGATTGATATTATAACGCAGAAGGGTTCTCTTCAATGTTTCAATGAAACTGTCATCAATGAGTTGATTTGCAGAGACATTGATGGAAACTGGAATCGGCGTAGCCCAGTTCTGGTTCATTTGTGCGCTGAAACGGCAGGCGGCATCCATCACCCATTCACCGATCGGCAGGATCAAGCCGCTGGACTCAGCCAGGGGAATAAATTCGCCGGGTGAAATAAGCCCCTGCCGCGGGTGATTCCAGCGAATCAGGGCTTCCGCGCTGATGATTTTTCCGGTGGCTGCCGAGACAATGGGTTGGTAATAAAGTTCAAATTCCTTGTTTTCGATGGCCCTGCGCAGGTCACTTTCAAGCTGAAATTGGCGCAGGCTGGCGTCATGCATCTGACTGTCAAAGTTCTGTATCGCCCCGCGCCCGGAGGCTTTTGCCTGGTACATGGCAATATCAGCATCACGAATGACCCCTTCATAACCGGTATATTGGTCAGTAATAAGGACAATGCCAATGGAGGCTGAAGAGAAAATGGGGCAGTCATCAATGATGAAGGGCTGAGAGAAGGCCTCATGGATACGGGAGGCAATCCGGAAGGCATCGCGGTGGTCTGGAATGCCTTCAAGGAGGATGGCAAATTCGTCGCCGCTGAAGCGGGCAATGGTATCATCGGGCCGGACACAACTCACCAAACGTTTGGAGACCTGGCGCAGCAGTTCATCACCGGCGGCGTGTCCCAGGCTGTCGTTGACCAATTTGAACTGGTCCAGATCCAGCAGGAGGATGCTGGACTGCTGTTCGGGATGGCGGTGGATATGTTCAAGGACGCGCCGGATTTGCTCGGTGAAATACAGCCGGTTTGGCAGGCCCGTCAGCACATCGTGCATGGCATCATGGCGCAACTGCTGTTCAATTTCTTTACGAGCTGAGATATCGCTCAGAGAACCCGACATGCGGTAAACCTGTCCAGTGTGATCACGAAGAGCCAAACCGCGTACCTGCACCCAGTGTGATTTCCCATCAGATGAGGTGATCCGGTGCTCGTTTTCAAAATGAGATGTTTTGCCAGAGAGATGCATTTGCAGTGCTTCTGTGAAGTGACGCCGGTCATCAGGGTGAACCCGATCCATCCACAGATGTTCAGCATTTTGACCGGGCTGGCTGCCGCCCAATATGTTGAGCATTCGGTCTGAGTAATAAACCTGGTTTGCCCGCAGGTCCCAGTCCCAAATGCCATCATTGGAGCCGTTGAGGGCAAGCGCATAGCGTTCCTGGCTTTCTTTGAGAGCCTGGCGGGAGCGTTTTTTATCAGAAATATCCCGCACCGAGGCAAAAATATATAGGGTGCCGTTGTATTCGAGATAATTGCCCGTGGTTTCCACTGGTATGTTGATTCCTGACCTGGTGAGAATATGGGATTCAACAGTGACAGAACGGCGTTTTCCCAGCCACACAACGAACCGGTTCCATCCCCCCTGGTTGAATTGCGGGTTCAGATCGAACACAGATAATTGCTGCAATTCTTCGAGTGAATAACCGGTCATCTCTTGGGCTGCCTTATTGGCGTAGATGAATTTGCCCTGGGTATTGACCCAGAACAGACTGTCGGATGCATTATCAAAGGAAAATTGGGTTAATAGGAGCTGGTTTTCCTTTTCCTTCAGGGTAATGCCCGCTTTTTCAAGCGCATTGAGCATTTCATTGATATTTTGCGTCAGCAAGGCCAGCTCATCATTTCCTGCCAATGATACCCGCAACCCTGGATTTTTGACGCGGGCAATATTAACCACCTGCTGACCGAGGCGGTATAGCCGGGATAACACGGAGGATTCCATGGCGAGCATGGAAATGGTCAGAAGGCCGAGGCTGCTGATGATAATGGCCCAGGTGAAGAAATTAATGGATGCCCGGCCCTGGTTGTAGATATCCCGGGATTGGTTAACCCGGATAATGGAAGCGGGATTGCCCAGCACATCCTTGATGAGCATATACCCCGCCATGGTGTACTGGCCCAGAGGCATGATATAAGCAGGTTTGGACGCCAGGGCGGCTTTGGCAGTGGAAAAATCATCAGGGAGGGGCGCGTTGTAGGACAGAATCTTAAAATCAGTATGCAGCGTGTTTTCAAGAGCACTCAACTCTTCTTCATCAATTTCGCGGACAAAGATGATGGAACCAATAATGGGCGCTTCAAAATTGCTGGTGGTGATGGGCCAAATGGAAAGAAGAAGGAGCCGGTTATCCAGGGTAATAAAGCCAGAATGGGCATCCTGCGAATTAACATGGGTAAGGAGGGCAGGGTGATCCAGAATAAATTCTTTGAAGGATAGGGGTACATCCTGTGGGATTAACCGTACGCGGTCAAACCCCTGTTCGTAAACGATTTTCTTGCCGCCAAGGACAAACATCACCCAATTCAGCCGCAGATTGATGAAAGTTTCTTTAACCAAATTGGAATCGATGTATTCCTGATTGAGATCTTGAATAAACTGATAGGTAGGATCCCAGGGTCCCCAATCTCCCGTTATCCTCTGAATTTCCACAATTTCATTATCAAGGGTGGAAGAAACAATGCCCAAATTCTTGATCACCACTTCCTCTTCAATGTCAGAGTAATTTTTCATCATGAAAATATTTGATGAAAAATAGAAGATCAAGATGAGACAAAGAATTGGCACACCAATTGTCAGCAGCGTTCGAAACCGCAGAGACATGGGCTCCTCATTTCGTCAGTACCATTATTTGAGAATATTATAGCATAGGACAACCTTGTAGTTTTGAATATTGACCTTATTAGTGGTAAAATATGAAGCGCCAGCTGTATCTATTGGGTTTTAATCTTTTTGCAAAGAAGGTAAGAATGTATAATGCTGACACAGAATTGTTGTTTCCTGCCCGGGTCATCCCCCTGTTAAAACCGCTGCGCGGTCAGGAATGGCAGGAGATGATTGACAAAGTATTGCAGGAAAATGAGAGCAGCCAGAGCCGTTCAGCGTTTGTTTTAATGATGGTTCGCCTGAACGGTTGTGTTTCGTGCAATGCGGATTCTTTCCGCGCCATGCGAGGATGCACCCAATGTGCCCGGCAGGTCATTCGCCGGTATCGCGGCAGTGATACTGAATTGTGCCACCAATATCAGCAGGCGCTTCAAGAAGTGAATAATTTTGCGGCTGAGCCTGCGACCTTAAAAATATAGAGGTAAAAACTTATGAAGACGATTTCTGAGCAGGATGTGATTAACGTCCTGAGAACTGTTCAGGATCCTGAGTTACACAAGGATCTTGTTTCGTTGAATATGATCAAAGATGTGACGATTAATGGCGATGAGGTCAGTTTTACGGTTGTTTTAACCACGCCAGCCTGTCCGCTGAAAAAGAAAATTGAAGAGGATTGCCGGAGCGCTGTTTCAAGATTGAAGGGTGTCCGGAAGATCAACATCAATATGTCTTCCAATGCGCCGGGTTTGCCGGCCCAGATCAACCTGCCGGTCAAGCATATTATCGCCGTGGCTTCGGGTAAGGGGGGAGTGGGCAAAAGCACGGTGGCGGTTAACCTGGCCGTGGCTCTGGCCCGGCAGGGCGCGCGAGTGGGCCTGCTGGATGCTGACATTTACGGTCCCAATATCCCGACCATGATGGGCGTGGATGCCTTACCCAACCCGGATGACAGCGGCAAGATTTTGCCTGCCCTGGCTTACGGCATCAAGCTGATGTCGATCGGCTTTTTGGTACGGCCCGGCCAGCCGTTGATCTGGCGCGGCCCCATGCTGCACACGGTGATCCGCCAGTTCCTCAGCGATGTGGATTGGGGTGAACTTGATTACCTGGTGGTGGATTTACCGCCGGGCACCGGTGATGCGCACCTGAGCCTGATCCAGACCATTTCACTGAGCGGCAGTGTGCTGGTGACCCTGCCGCAGCAGGTTTCACTGGAAGATGCTGCTCGCAGCCTATCCATGTTCAAACAACTTGCGGTTCCGGTGGTGGGTGTCATTGAAAATATGAGCTACCTTGAAATGCCGGACGGCAGCCATCTGGAAGTATTTGGTCAGGGCGGCGGCAGCAAACTGGCTGAACTTGCCGAGGCCCCGCTGCTGGGGCAGATTCCAATGGATCCGGCTGTGCGCAAGGGCGGTGATGAAGGGCAGCCTGTTGCGGTGACTGATCCTGATTCTGCTTCAGGCAAAACCATGAATGCACTGGCTAAAGCGGTTGCTGTTCGAATGACTGAACTGACGCTGGCGAAAAATTAATGACCAACGAATCATCTGCCTCAAACAACGGAGCAGCCATTCAACCGTGGGTGGTGGGGGTGCGGTTTTCAAAGGTGGGGAAAATTTACCACTTTGATGCCCGAAATGTCCCTGACATTACCGCGGGCGATTTTGTGGTGGTGGAAACGGCGCGTGGGTGGCAGCTGGGCCAGGTGGCCGAAGTGCTGCGTGATTCTAATGTGGTGCCAGAAGGTGGATTGAAACCGGTGGACCGGCGCGCGACACCGCGCGACCTGGTGATTCGCCAGAGCTGGCAATGCCGCGAAGAAGGTGTGGTGGCTGAATGCCAGAAGCGTTCCCGCGACCTCAAACTGCAGGGCGTCAAGATTATCCAGGCGGAATACAGCTTTGACGGTTCACGGCTGACGATCATGTTCAGCACCGAAACCGAAGAGAAAGTGGAATTGAAGTCGCTGCGCCAGGATATGCAGCGGCAGTATGCCCCGGCGCAGGTGGAACTGCGGCAGATTGGCCCGCGCGATGTGGCCAAGCTGCTGGGCGGCATGGGCGCCTGCGGGCTTGAGAACCGCTGCTGTTCGCGCTTTTTGACTGATTTCAGCTCCATTTCCATTCGCATGGCCAAAGAGCAGGATATTTCGCTGACACCAAATGAAATCACTGGCATGTGCGGCCGCCTGCGCTGCTGCCTGATTTATGAATATGATTTCTATGTTGAAGCACGGTCTCAACTTCCAAAGCGCAACAAACGGGTGATGACTCCGCAGGGTGAGGGCAAGGTTTTGGATGTGTATCCACTGCGCGGCGCCATTTTGGTTGATATTCCAGACGTTGGCGCCAGGGAATTTGCCAAGGGCGAATTCAGCCTGGCAGATGAGAATGCCAGGCCCGCAGATAAGCCGGAAAAAACCGAAAAGGACGAGCCGCCGGCTTCAGAAACCCAGGCTGCGGCTCCTGAAACGCGGCGGCCGGACAACCGACGGGACATACGCAGAGAACCGCGCAATGATCAACGCAATGAACAATCCGGCGAACAGCGCGGCGGACGTCCTGACCGGAGACAGCAGGGGCAGGATGGACAGAACCCCCGGCCGGCGCATGCGCACCGCCCGGTTCAGGACGGCCCCAACCCGAATCAGAAACCGATGCACCGGCCTGCTCAACACGGCGGACAGAAACCATCTCCCCGGCCGCAACAACAGGGGCAGCAGCCCGAACAGAGACAGCGCCCGCCCCAGCAGCCCAATCAGGGGGGCGAGGACAGACCGCGCTCCGATCAACCCAGAAGGAAGAAGTAAACGATGCTGCCAGAATGGGATACTCCCAAGAGGATCCTGGTGGTGTTAGCTCACCCGGATGATCCGGAATTTTTTTGCGGCGCGACCATCGGATACCTGGCTTCGAAGGGACATGAAATCCATTATGCGCTGCTGACGCGCGGCGATAAAGGCGCCAGCGACCGCAGCATCACCCCCCAGGCGTTGATGGCATGCCGCGAGAAGGAACAACGGGCTGCAGCCAATGTGCTGGGGGTGAAATCGGTGGCTTTTTTGGATTATCCAGACGGCTACCTTGAGGTCAACCTGCAAACCCGCAAGGATGTGGTGCGCCTGATTCGCCAGTACCGGCCAGATGTATTGATAGGCTGTGACCCGTTGAATATTTTTTCGATGGGCGGCACCCGCATCAACCATCCCGATCACCGCGCCGCGGGCTGGATTGTCATGGATGCGGCTTTTCCGGCGGCTGGCAATCCATTCTATTACACCGACCTGCAGGATGAGGAAGGTCTTGAGCCGCACACCCCACAGGAAGTCTGGCTGAGCATTTCGCCGCAGCCGAACATGGTGTTTGATGCCACCGCGTGGTTTGATCTGAAACTGCGCGCCCTGCATGAGCATCAAAGCCAGATTGGTGACCCGGAACTGTTTGATCAACGCATGCGCCAGCGGTATGCCCCTGGCGGCACCCCCGAACAACCCCGTTACGAGGAAAATTTCAAACGATTATTGCTGACATGAGGTGAAATATGTCCCTGTATCAGGAAGCCCTGGATTTATTTGATCTGACGGTTGATTTCCGGCGCGATTTTCATCGCCACCCGGAGCTGGGTTTCAATGAGGTTCGCACATCACGCATTGTGGCTGATGAGCTCAGCCGCCTGGGTTATGAAGTGCAGACTGGTCTGGCCAAGACGGGCGTGGTTGGCCTGATACAGGGTGAGCAGCCAGGGCCGGTGGCCTTGCTGCGGTTTGATATGGACGCCCTGCCGGTGCAGGAAGATACCGGGGCAGAATACGCTTCGGAGACACCTGGCCTGATGCATGCCTGCGGACACGACGGCCATGTGGCTATTGGCCTGACGGTGGCCAATTTGCTCATGCGCCACCGCGAGGCGATTAAAGGCACGGTGAAGCTGGTTTTTCAACCGGCTGAGGAAGGCATGGGCGGAGCCGCCAAGATGATCGAAGCTGGCATTCTTAAAGATCCCGCGCCCGATTTTGCCCTGGGTGTGCATGTCTGGAATGAGCGGCCGGTGGGCTGGGTGTGCGCCGTTCCGGGGCCGGTGATGGCAGGTGCGGAAATTTTCAAAATCAAAATCACCGGCAGGGGCGGGCATGGTGCCGTGCCGCATCAGGCCGTGGATCCAGTGGCGGCTTCAGCGCAGATCATCACCGCCCTGCAAACCATTGTTTCACGCAATGTTTCTCCCCTGCAGTCAGGGGTGGTGAGCATCACCCAGATTCACGGCGGAGAAACTTTCAATGTGATTCCGCAGGCCGTGGAAATGGCCGGCACTATTCGCACCTTTGAACCAGAGGTGCGCAAGCTGGTGCTGGAACGGTTTAATCAGGTGGTTCAGGGTGTCGCTGAAGCCATGGGCTGTCAGGCAGAAATCACCATGCAGGATTTGACCCCCGCCACCATCAACGACCGGTGGGTGACAGAGCGGATGCAAGAACGGATTCGCAAAGATTGGCCTGAAGCCGAGCTGGTGACACAATACCAGACCATGGGCTCGGAAGATATGTCGCTGATTTTGAACGCTGTGCCGGGCTGTTTCCTGCTGGTTGGCTCAATGAATGCGGAACGGAACCTGAATTACGCTCACCATCACCCGCGCTTTGATTTTGACGAACAGGTGCTGCCCCATGCGGCTGCCCTGCTGGCCTCGGCCGTGTTGGAAGGGCTGGGCGAAGGGCAAAAAAAAAAGTAACGCCGGCTGAACCCGGCGTGGACCTGCGCCCGGTTCAGGAACAGCCTGAACCGCCTGAACAGCCCCATCTGCTTTTTGAGCAGCCGCCGCAAAGACTGGTTTCTCTGGTCCCTTCCCTGACCGAGAGCCTTTTTGATTTGGGATTTGGCGACCGTGTGGTGGGGGTGACAGATTATTGCGTTGAACCATCGACCATTCCATATATATCCAGGGTGGGCGGCACCCGAGACGCCCGTCTGGAAGACATCATGCTGCTGTTTCCAGACCTGGTGCTGGCCGGGCGTGAAGAAAATGCCAGGCCAACCATTGAAAATTTACGGCAGCGGGGGATAAAGGTTTGGGTAACGCATCCGACCAATATTTTGGATTGCATGAACATGCTCTGGGAAATGGTGACCCTTTTCAGAAGCCCAGAGGCGATGAAAAAAGTGCAAATGCTGGACCGGGAAGTGGATGCGGCCCGGACAGCCACGCTGGAGCAAACGCCGGTGCGGGTTTTTTGCCCGATCTGGCAGGAGGAAAACGGCGCTCAATTGCGCTGGATGACGTTTAATGATCAAACTTATCCGGCGGATGTGCTTGCGCTGCTGGGCTGTCAGAATGTGTTTGGCGGGCGGCGCGGCCCGGAAGGAGTGGATGCCTGGCGTTATCCCTGGGTGACCATTGTGGATGTGATCGAAGCAGATCCTGAGATCATTTTGCTGCCAGATGAGCCCTTCAATTTTACCGCGGAACACCAAAAACAAATGATGACCCTGTTTGCCAGCACGACAGCAGGCCGCCAGAAGCGTTTTGTGCGCTTTGAAGGCAGCCTGCTGATGTGGTATGGAACGCGCCTGAGCCGGGCTTTGAAGATTCTACCCGCTCTGCTGGCCAATTAACGCGATACAGACACTTTGAGAATTTTTCCCTGGCGGTCCAGGGTCATACGGGCGTAACGGGTGTGGGTGCGCCCGCTTTTGCTGGCGCGGGAGCCAATGTGCACCTGTTTGGCCAGGGTGACCACCATGCGCTGAGAGGCGCCCTTGCCGAAGCCCTTTTTTGACACCTGACAGCTCGAGCAGGCCAAATTGGTGGAAGCACAATCGCAAACCTGGCGGGTGAGAGTGACATCTGCATCGCGCCACCCCGGCAGGTAACGGTCAACAGATTTCCTGACCTGTGAAAGGATTTCGGCCGGCACTTCACCTGGGCTGGAGGGTGAATTGGGCTCTTCAACCACGGTTTTGACGCGAGGATGGAATTTGAGGCGCAGCACCGATTTGGCGGCGGGGGATTTTGCCGGCAAGGCACACAGCGGATCACCATATAGGACGAAAGAAAGCAGCGTTTTCTGATCTTCTGCATCCAGGTATCCCTGGCGGCGGTTCATTTCGCGAGCCAGGCTGATTTTGGCTTGCATGAAGGCTGAACCGGCATTCTGACCCTGGTTCAACTGCTGCCAAAAGGCATCGGCCAGCAAATCGGCGGAGGTGATGGGTGGAGTGACGGCGCCATAGGCCGTGCAGGTGGAGCCGATGAAGACCTCTGCGCCAAGGTTGAGGAATTTGAGCGAAAGAGCTTCATCGGGCGAATTTTTGCCTTCAATATGGCCGCCATAACAGGCCTCGCTGAAAATAAACCGCGGTGAACGGGCTGTGGCAGATAGATCAGAGGGAGTGAGCGCCACGGGATAATCGGGTTCGTTAGAGTATGATGCCGGGTCTTTTTGACCGAACCATTCAGGTGAATCTTCAATGCCGTGCAGGTTGAAATAGGCCAGCTCTGTGGTCAGGGGTTGGCTGATGCGCCCTGTGCCGGCGGGTGGGCACACCAACAAGGGGCGTCCATCCTTGATGGTCTTAAAGACTTCCACAGATGAACCAGTCCAGATTTCGGCCGTGTAGCCCAGGCTGGAACGATGCACGCGATTGGCCGAGGTCTGACGCAAAAAATCCATCAGCATCTGGTAGAGCTGGTCCAGAATGGAAAGCCCTGAACCTGACGCACCTTTGGCGCGTTTGGAAGCGGGTTTGTGCGAGCTGGTAATGCGGTCCAGGCTGTTGATCAGGGCGGCTGGATTGCGAGTGCCATCGCCGGGCAGACGGCCAACCGGCCATTCAGGGATGAAATAGTTATCATCCAGGGTGGCATAGGGATTGTCGGAAGGCACGTTGGCGTCCATATCGTCGGTGGGGTTGGGCAGGTGGTGGAATGGAATGACCTGAGGGCCGCCAACGATGAGGAGGGCGCCGATCATTTCGCCTTTTTTAGCCAGAGCCTGGTCGAGATCCGTTAACGAGAGCTTCAATTTCCAGGGATCGGTTGGTGGGACCGGCTTCAGACCCAGCTCAGCCAGAGAGGAAGCATCATCGGCCAGATAGACAAAAGCACCCCAACCGGGTTTCTGGCGCACCGTTTCGGCCAGGCGGGTCATGGCTGCTTCGACATCGGCTTTTTTATCCCCATAGGCGGCTTCGAGGCCGCGGCGGGTGGAAAAAATGACATAGATGGGGAAACGGCCGTCCATGCGGGCCAGGGTGGGCTGCTTGATGCGCCGGGCCAGGTCGGCAAATTCTTTTTCGATCGATTCCTGGAAGGGCGAGGGGCGGCTCTTGGCGTAATGAGGTACCGGGGCTGCGGCGGCAGTCTCGGATGCGCTTTCCAGCGGCGGGGTTTCAGCAGCTTCTTCAACCATAACAGGTGCTTCTGTTGCCGGGGTTTCAAGCACGGGTTCATCTTCGGGCAGGGGCGCTTCACCAGCCACAAGCTGGTTCATGCCCAGCAGGCGGGCAACCGCTGCCGGGATGGGAATATCCATGATCATGGAAAAATGCTCCGCCCACAGCGGCCGGTAAGGATGGTCTTCGCCCCAAATGCGGCAGGCCACCTGCCCGGTGGCATCGCGAGTGGCGCACTGGTGCAGCAGGGCCACAGCGCCGGTTTCATCCCCATTCACCAGCAGGGCTTCAGCCAGGAAAAGAGAGAATTGGATGCATTCAGGCCAGCGCTGGTGATAGAGCATGGCCAGATTTTGCAGCGTATCCATGTCCTCTTTTTTAAGGGCAATGCGCAGTTGTTCGATGGCTGGCAGCGGGGAATCGGGAAATTCCACCAGGGTTTTCCGGGTGATGGTTTCGGCATCTTCATAACGGGCAGAAACCAGAGCTTTTTGAGAGGCTTTGACCGCATGGCGCAGATTGCTTTGCGAAAGATAATCGGCTGCCAGCGTTTTGGATGCTGAGCCGATGCTGATGCGGCTCAACCATTCGGCGGCCTCGACAAATTCGGGGTCAACCTGGCAGAGCTTTTCCAGAATGGGGCGGGCCTGTGAAGATTTCTGATCACCGATGAAGCTTTGGGCAAGGAGGAACTGCACCATCAGGTCGCCGGGGTAGATGGCCAGCCAGGTGAGAGCCACCTGGCGGACGAAACGGTATTCCTGAACCCCCAGCGCGGCATTCAGCAGGGATAGCAGGCGGGGACGCGAAATGGGGTGCGATGGTTCCATGCGGGTGAGATGCGGGTTCATGCGGACAAGGTCTCCTTTGTCGGGTTATACACCAGGTTGAGGGTGATGATGGCGCCGAGCTGGCGGCGAATGTTCACATCATCGGGGGCCAATTTGGAGGCGCGGCGAAGCATGGTTTCGGCACCGATGAAATCCTTATTTTCTTTCATCACCAGGCCAGCCTGATAGAAAGGCCTTGGATCCTCGGGCGCAATTTCGGTGCCCTTTTGGAAGGCTTGAAGAGCTTTGAGGTATTCACGGCCGTCCTGATAGGTGCGTCCGAGCTCAAGCACGGGTTCCAGTACATTGGGGGCCAGGCGAATGGCTTCTTCAAGATTTTGAATGGCCTGTGAAAGCTCGCCTTTCTTCCGTTGGATGCGTCCCAGCAGAAGGAAGAGATGGGGCTGTTCGGGTTTGAAATAGATGGAAGCCTGGGCGGCGTTTTCTGCACCTTCGAGCTGACCGGCCTCGGCCAGGGCAATGGCCAGGTTGGCGAGCACTTCAGGTTCTTCAGGGTTGGCATTGACCATTTCTTCGAGATAGGGCAAGGCGGCCTGCGATCCCTGCGCCTGCTTGATAAGGCGGGCGCGTTCCATCTGAAGCGGGAAGGTGTCAGATACAAAGGGAAGGGTTTCTTCGATCACCTCGAGAGCGCGTTTGACATTGCCGCGGGCGGCTTCGGCACGGGCGTGCAGCAGGGTGGCCTGCGGTTCAGCCGGTGAAATGGCATGCACTTCGAGGGCCCGGGTGATGGCCATATCGTACTGTCCCTGGCGCAGGGCCACTTCGCCAAGCAGGATATGGGCTTCGACAGAACTGGGGGCAATGTTGGCCGCCCGTTCCGCGTTGGCCTGAGCCTGCGGGAGATCGCTGGCCTGCAGGTAGGCCTGGGCAAGGAAGAGCCAGGCTTCTTCGCGGGTGGAATCGACCTTGGAGGCATGTTCAAGGGTCTGAATGGCGTGCAAAACATCGCCATTGTTGATATAGGATTGGCCGAGTTCGATGAGAGTGGTGTAATCATCGGGCATGAGGGCGGCGGCGCGTTCAAGATGGCGCAGCAGATTGCGCTGGTCGCCGCTGCGGTAGCAGAGCATGGCGGCATCGTGATGCCAGAAGGCTTCATCAGGCCAATAGGAGAGGGCGGCTTCGATGGCCTGCAGCGCCAGCGATTCGCCATCAGCTGTGTAAGATACCAGGGCATGCAGCAGCGGGTTGGCGGGCTCGCCTTCGACCAGAGCTGTGGCGGCAGCGCCAGCCTGGTTGGATTTGCTCTCCATCAGGAAGATGGCCCACTGCAGTTGAACCAGGCGGCTGTTGGGGAAAGCCTGCAGAATACGGCGGGCTTCGGCCTGGTTGTTGACCATGCGCCAGGCAGCCAGCAGGGCGGCAGCATCTTCTTCGCTCAAATCTACGTGGCTGGCCAGGCTGGCAGCGGTCTGTGCACTGGGGTAGAAGACCACCTGCCCACGGTCGCGCCAATGGGTCACAACCGGAGAATCGGTGAGGCGGCTGGCAGTCAGGATGGCTTCCTCAAATTGCTTGTAAGCTGACCGGCCGAGGGTATCGGTGCCTGGCGCATGAGCCAGAACTTTGAGAGCCTGGCAGAGCTGCTGCTGTTCGGCGCGCAGGGTGAGGGCGCGCGCCAGACGCAATTGGACGCGCGGACCGTTCGGGGCGAAAGCGGCAGCCATCTGGAAAAGGCTGATGGCGGCTGACCAATGCTGGAGGGCGAGAGCTGTTTCAGCAAGGCTCAGAAGGCGGTGCAGATACAGAGAACGTTCATGCAGTTCCACCGGAGATGCGTCTTCGACTGGGGTCAATTCGCCTGTTTTCTCGAAAGCGGCCGCAGCTTTTGCATATATTTGATCGGCCTGTTCGATTTTGCCATCTCTGGAGGCCAGGCGCGCTTGCAGGCATTGGGTAAAGATATCTTCCGGGAATAGGGCTGAAAGGGCGGCGAGAGTGGACCTGGCAGATGCCATGTTCTTCTGTTCCAGTTCATTTTCAACTCTTTCAGAAAGCAGACCCACGAGGTATGGATTACCGCGCATGGGAGCTGCGTCAGCTGGATGGGCAATTACCTTGTTGATGGGCTGTTCGTTCAAATGGGTTTCAAGACGGGCCTGATCGAGCGCTGCCGCAGATAAATCCACAGACAGATAAAGCGCTTCTAAACTGTCGGGACGCAATTGCAGAGCCTGTTCAGCATGAATGATGGCGGTTTTGAAATCTCCAGCAGAACGCAAATGGTAAGCCAGGCGGGTGTGAAGGGCGGCCGGGCTGGCATCCAGATTTGCAACAAAGGGAGAAACTGCTGCCAGTGGGAGAGGTGGCTGTTCCCGGTCTGCTGCGCTTTCCGGGGTCTGTTCATCGCTGGCAATGATTTGAAGCGCCTGTTCCAGGCAGGAGAGGGCGGCTTTGGGCTGGTGCAGTTTTTCCAGAAGATTGGCCTGAGTCAGGCGCACATAGAGATCGTTGGGATACGAGTCAATGGCAGGCTGCAGCACCTCAAGTGCTTTTTCAACATTTCCAGCCTGGAAGTGCGCCAGCGAAAGATCCACCATCAAGGTCACTTTGAGGGCGGCGGTTTTTTCAGAGGCTTTTTCCAGCGTGGCAATGGCTGCCGGCAGATCATTGAGACGCGAGAGGAGCAGACCAGCGGCATGCAGTTCGTCGCAGGTAGCTGATGGTTTTTTAAGGAATTGGTCCAGAGATTGGCGGGCTTTTTCGGGCTGGTTGGCCTCAAAGCAAACCTGTCCGAGCCAGAGCAGTAAATCGGCGCGTTGAGGAGCCAGCTCTGTGGCGCGGGTGAGGGCATTGACAGCTTCGGCGCGCATGTTCAGTTCACCCATCAATTGCGAGAACCAGAGGAGCGTATCGAGAGACTGCGGGGCAAGCTGGACCACCACACGGGCAGCCTGCAGGGCTTCTTTTGAAAGGCGGGCTGCAGCGTAGGCTTCGGCGAGGGCCTGCTGAATTTCGATGTGATCCGGACGTTCTGAGGCAGCTTCCTGCAGGGCGGCCACAGCCATATCCACCTGCTTGAGGGCGAGGGCGGTCTGGCCAAGGCCAAACTGCACGCGCCAATAAAGATCTGATTCGCGCGCCTGGTCTGATTCTGCCAGGTGCTTGAAAGCGGTGAAGGCCTCATCGAGCTGGCAGGTGATGTAGGTGAATTCGGCCAGCAAAATTTGAGCTTCGAGGTTGGCCGGTTCTATCACCAGGGCAGATTTGAGGGTGGTGATGGCCTCGGAAGCCGTCACGCCGCCGATGGCATACTGCGGGGTGGGCGCGGTGCGGTTGGCGCGGAACACTTCCATCAGGGTTTGGGCGAAGAGGAGATAAGGCGCAGCAGACTGCGAGGGAGCCTGGGCGCGCACCCAGAGGGCTGGCAGGGCTTCGCGTTTGCTGCCAAGAGCCAGAAGCACCCGTGCGTACAGATAAGCCAGTTCGGGGTGATCGGGATTGACCTGGCGGGCTTTGGACAGGATGGTCCGGGCTTCCTCAAGATGCCCCAGAGATAGCAGGGTTTCACCCAGCAGCAGAGTGATATCCAGCGATTGGGGGTTGAGGGTGTAGGCCTGGCGCAGGGGAGCAAGGGCTTCAGCGGGGGTGCCGCTGTGATGCGCGGCTTTCCCCAGGGCCAACCACACTTCGGACGAATTTGGCACAGCCTGGGCCGCTGCCCGCAGGGTTTCGAGGCTTTTTTGCGGGCTGCCCATTTCATTGTCAATATTGGCCAGGGCCAGCCAGGCAGCGGTGTTTTCTGGTGATGACAGGGTGGCCTGAACGAAGTGTTCGCGGGCGGCAGCCTTTTCGCCGCGGCTCAACATGGCTTCTCCCAAAAGATGGTGGGCCGGGCCGTGTTCAGGGACCAGGGTGAGAATTTGCTGGCAGGTGGTTTCCGCCAGATCGGGCTGCCCGGCTTTGTTGGCTGTGGCGGCCAGCAAGAGCAGATCTTCAGGCGAGGTTTCGGGCGAGGCATCCAAAATGAGCTGGCGCTGCTGAAGGGCAGCGGGATAATTTTCCTGAGTTTCGAGCAATTCTGCAAATCTGCGGCGGAGGTCAATGCGTTCCGGCTGCAGGCCGATGGCCAGACCGGTGAAATGAGCTGCACGGGATGAATCGCCGAGCTTTTGCTGCGCTTCGGCGGCCAGTTCCAGCCATTCCGGGCGGGCGGGCTGGGCGGCCAGAGTTTCTTCCATCAGGGTGCTGGCCTCGTGGTTAAGATCAAGCTGCAAAAGCAGTTGTCCCAGTTCCGCGAGATTGATATTGAAATCGGCGGGGCGGGATTGACATTCGGGCAGGCGGTTGAGCAGGCGGCGGGCAAAGCTGTGGGCGCGTTCCTGGTTGCCGATTTTGGCGGCCAGACGGGCTGAGGCCAGCAGGACAAAAGGTTCATCGCTGTTTTCGGGCAGCACGGCGAGGGCGTCGTCCATGCGATCTTGCTGGATGAGGGCTGAGGCCAGGCTGCCGCGGGCGATGGCTGAACCCGGCAGCAGGGTGATGACCTGTTCCCAGGCGCTGGTGGCGGTGACAAAATCATCACTGCGCACGGCATTGACGGCCAACTGGGCGGTCAGGCGGGCCTGCAGGCGGCGGATGGCTTCCCAGGAATTGGTGAGCACCTGGCGGGCGGTTTCGGTATCATTGGCTGCCTGAGAAAGCCTGGCCAGATGTTGCATTTTTTCAACGGTGGTGACGGCCTCAGGTGCATTGAGAGGGTCTGAGGATTGAATGGAAAGGGTTTTCATATGCTGCCGGTAGGCTTCTGGCTGAATTTCTTTGAACCAGTCCTGGCAGGTTTCCGATTGAAGCAGGCGGGCAGCTACATCGTGGGCCAGGGCGGGTCGGCCCTGAGCCTGAAGAGCGTCCAGCCAATCGAGATAATGTTCCGGTAAAACATCTGCCATCAATTCGCTGAGAAAGCGGGCCTGTTCGTCCTGAGACCAGGGATTGCTTAAGACGGCATGCAAAATGAGGGCGATGCGGGTGGGCTGGCTGGCAGGGCGGGCTGAGGTCAGGAGAGCCTGGCACAGCTCAAGCAGATCAGAGGAAAGAGCAAACAGGCAGGAAAAGGCGGTTTTGAGAGTGGGGAGGGTGGCAGGATTATCCAGCGGCACTTCATTGCCCAGGCCTTCCCAGGTTTTCTTCAAGCGGCGGCGTTCGCGCAGGGTTAATGCCACCAGCCCGGCCTGTTCCAGGGTGGGAACCGCCCGGGCAGCCGGCGAATCGCCATTGGAGCGTGAGAAAATCTGTTCATACAGGCGCGCCATTTTGATGCGCAGAGCATTATCCACCGGCTGGAGAGGCTGGGCGCGTAAGAATTCAAGCTGCAGCTGCGGATCAATGGCCAGCAGAGCGATGACAGCTGGATTCCACTGGGCGGCTTGCCCGGCGGCGCGCACCGCCACTTTTTCGGCCAGCTCGGGGTTTTGCAGCGCATCCCAAATCAGGGCATCCTGGCGCAGGCTCGCCAGAACCATCTGCACATCAGAAGGTGAGAGAAAGTCGTTCAGTCTTTCGAGTAAACCGGGTTTTTGATTTTCCATGCCTGTTCCTTTGCTCAAAAATATCCGTAAAAAAAAATTAATGAATTTGTCCGGCGACAAAATAAGCGCCAACAAAGAGAGCCAGACTGATGAAGACCAGGAAGGCGCCGATGCCAGTGGCAGAGCGCACCATCTCATTCAGTGCATTGAGGAGGGCGGAGGCATTGCCCACCAGACCGGATATATCTTCAGCAAGGCCTTTTTGGGCCATTTTTGCGGTTTGGGCAGCGATCACTTTGAGATCATTGCCTACCGCCTGGCGAACCAGAATGAACACCCCCAGACCGAGTGAGATCAATCCGGCGATGAAGAGAATAATGGCCATTACCTGAAAGAATACATTAGCGGGGTACATAAAAAAGCCTCCTGAAAGTGGTTTCAGGAGGCTAGGGTGCAATAAATGTGCCAGGGCTGGCTGTTCCGGCGATTATCCTTTGCCAGCTTGCGAGACTTCCAGCGGCAGGTGAGGCAGGTCGATGGTTTCTTCATCGCAGAAGATCATGGCATGTTCGATGGCATGGGCCAGTTCGCGGATATTGCCAGGCCAGGTATAGGCAATCATGGCGTCAAGAGCGCGCGGGGTGACGCCGCTGAAATTCATGCCTTTTTCCATGTTGTATTTGCGGATGAGATAGCCTACCAGATCAGGGATATCGGCCTTGCGGTCCCGCAGGGCGGGCAGATGGAGTTCGATGCCGCGCAGGCGGTAATAGAGATCTTCCCGGAAGCGTTCATCTTTGATCATCTGCGGCAGGTTGCGATTGGAGGCGGCAATGATTTGAATATCCACCTTGATGAGATTGGTGCCGCCGACACGGCGGAAGGATTTGGATTCGAGGGCGCGCAGAAGCTTGGCCTGCAAATCGAGCGGCATGGATGAAATCTCATCGAGGAAGAGAATGCCGCCATCTGCCACTTCCATCAGGCCAGGTTTGCGTTTGGCGTCGGTGAAAGCGCCAGCCTCCTGACCGAAAAGTTCAGACTCCAGGAGAGTGGACTGGATGGCTGCGCAGTTGATGGCTACAAAAGGTTTGCTGGCGCGCGGGCCATTTTGAAGGATAAAATTGGCAATCACTTCCTTGCCGGTGCCGCTTTCACCCGAAAGAAGCACAGAAACGGAGGCCTCAGCGGCGCGCTGCGCCAGATTGAGCAATTTCTGCATATCGGGCGAATGGCCAGGGACAAAATCGAGGTTTTTGCGCTGCTGGGAGCGCAGGTGGTTCAGCTCTCGGCGCAGGGCCACCTGTTCAGCCGCGCGGCGGATAGATTTTTCCATGCGTTCAACGTCGATGGGTTTCTGAAGAAAATCATGGGCGCCGTTTTTCATGGCATTGACGGCCATGTCGATTTCTCCGAAGGCGGTGACCACAATGATGGGCGGGCGGTTGACCATTTGAGCTGTTTCATCCAGCAGATCCAGGCCGTTGCCGTCCGGCAGGTTCACATCCAGGGTAATGACATCTGCGGCGCCGCTTTCCAGCACATGGCGGGCTTCGGCCAGCGTGGCTGCGCCAATGGCTTCATATCCTTTGCGCGTGAGGATATTAATAATTGGCATACGGGCGTTTTCTTCATCATCGACAACAAGAACGGTTGCGCTCATGAGGATTCTCCATCGGGAACAGGTTGGGGCTGAGAGTCAATATAAACCGGCAGGGTAATGATAAAGGAGGTGCCGCCGGGTACAGATTTGAGGTTGATGGTGCCGCGGTGTGTGGTGATGATGCGTTTGGTGATGGCCAGGCCCAGGCCGGTGCCGTGGTCCTTGGTGGTCATAAAGGGTTCAAAGAGGTGCGGGCGGATTTCTTCCGGAACACCGGGGCCATCATCGGTCAAGCTGATTTCAAGCTGAGGGGTGGAATCGGATTTGTTGGCGGCAGGGGCAATGCGCACCCGGATGGAACCGCCGTTGCCCACAGCGCTCATGGCTTCAACGGCATTGCTGATCAGATTGGTAAAAACCTGCTCCAGGGCGCGCATGTCGCCGCTAATGCGGGTGTTGTCCGATTTGTTGACCAGTTCGTGTTTAATGTTGGCGCCGGTGAATTTAGGCCGCCAGCGGTCCAGAATGCGTTTCAGCAGGGCATGAATATCCACCGCTTCCATACGATATTCTTTATTTTTTGAAAAGAAGAGAATGGAATCCATCAGATGAGATAAACGCCCGCAATCATTCAACATGCGTTCGCAAGTCTCGTGGTTGGGGTCTTCTTCAGGCAGCATCATCATCATAGATTGGACGTTGAGGCTGATGTTATTAATGGGATTACGCACTTCATGTGCGAAGATGGCCGTCACTTCGCCCAAAAGAGCACGCTGTTCAAGCTGCTGGGTTTGCAGTTTGATTTGTTCATTTTCACTGATATCAGAGAAGATCAACACCAGGGTAGGAGAGGTGAACCCGGGCTGATGCTGGATAGGAATGGCCTGAAACCGCGCCGGAAAGGTGGAACCATTGCGCTGGTGGAACTTTAATACGCGAATGGAGGGAGAGGTGGGTTCATCGAGGACGGATTTCAGAAAATAGGAAATGGGCTCGGCGCCGATCAGGACGCTTTCCACCGGATGGTTGATGACCTCGTTTTTGGCATAACCCAGGATCATCTCTGCAGCGGGGTTGATATTCTTAATATTGAAATCTGCATCCAGAACGATGATCCCTTCTTCGGTGTAGTTTGAGAAGGCCTGGCTAAGAATAAGTTCCTGTTCGAGGGCTTCAATGCGCTGCTGCATGCCGTGAATGGACAAAAAATGTTCGATGGCCTGAGTGATGTGGGATGCCAGGATTTCAAGAATCTCAAGGATATCATCGATGGGCGCTTTTTCCATTTCAGCAGCCACCAGCAGGCCTGACCAGGCATTGGGTGTGCCCAGCGGGATGGAAGCAAGGTAATGATATCCGGCCACCCGGGCGGCACGATGCAGTTCGGAACTGACGCGGCGTCCAGAAAACCAGATGGCGGGTTCGTTGAGACGCACAAGATCAGTGGAGGTCAGATGATCAGGCAGTTCAGGAATATCTTCCCCGGCAGAGGATGTGACCAGGTCGAGGCGGGGTTTCTGTCCGCTGGCATGGTAAATATTCACTCGCCCGGCATTCAGCAGATTCTGGCTGATGGCAGCCGCCTTCAAAAGGGCCTCTTCGAGGGAACTGGAGGCGCATATTTTTGAGAGCTCTGCCATGGATTTATAGAAATTGGTGCGTCCCTGTTTTTGAGCCAATTGCTGCTGCTGCACGGCAAAAGGGGTAAAGAAGATCACAACAGATTTCCAACCGGCGTTGAGCGGCTGGACCCGGAAGGATCCAGGAATGGCGCTGCCTTTGCGGGTGAGGAGGGTGATATCGCCCTGGGATTGCTCGATGCCGTTGGGGGTGAAGGCTGGGAAGCCCGGCAGCAGGTCATCCAGATTGGCTCCCTGGATTTCGCGTTGGGTGAATGAGGTCAGACGGTAAAAATCGGGATTGGCGCCTGCAATGAGACGCAAACCGGCATCCACCAGGATCAACGGCTCATGGGTGAGGGCCATCAATTCGTTAAATTCAAGCAACCCTAACGGGTTAATGGTGCGCAGGAGAAAGGGGCTGGTCCTGAGGGGTGGGGCGGGTTGATTCATGTCGTCGAAGAACCTGGTATCTGCCTGAGGTGGGCGGGCAAAATGCCTTCCATGGCGCGATATTTGGCCACAGTGCGGCGGGCAATATTAATATCCTGCTTGGCCAGCAAGCGCACCAGCTCACTGTCGTTAAGGGGGCGGTTTTCGCGTTCGATGATCTCTTTAATGACAGAGCGGATGTTGAGGTTGCGGCTGAAGAACATGGAAAGGGGAATCATGCGTTTGTTGGGAAGCTGGACGGCTTTGCCGGCAACAGCGCGCGAGATGGTGGATTCGTGGACTTCCAATTCTTTGGAGAGCACGGCGCGGGTGAGGGGCACCAGAGAAGCTTCTCCATTAATAATAAAGTTGCGCTGCAGCACCACCAGACGCTGCATCAGGCGTTTCATGGTATTGTTGCGCTGCTGCAGGCATTTGACCAGTAAAGAGGCGCGTTCAAGGTCGTTTTTCCAATCTTCCATCTTATTTTCTTCAGCCTGACGCAAGGCCTGGCGGAACATGGGATTGACCCGCAGCGTGCCGGCCAGCGGCATGATAATTTCCACCATCAGCGGGTTGCCGGGCTGGTCGTTGAGATAATTGATGATGATATCGGGATGGTGGAACACCTGCATGGCAGCGTTGCCCGGATCGCGGGAATCGCCCCAATGGGAGCGGGCCGGGTAGGGGTTGAGGTTTTCGCTGATGAACGCAGCGATTTCCTTGGTCTGGGTCAGGCTGATTTTCAGCTGGTGAGCCAGTTCCTGGTACTGGTGGCGGCTGAGCAGGTTCAAGCCTTCTTCGATGGCTTCGCGGGTGTAGGGAGGAATTTCGCAGCTTTCGGCGAGAATATCCAGCTGCACCAGCAGTGCTTCTTCGGGGCAGGCTGAGCCGACACCAACCGGATCGGCGTGCTGAATGATGGAGATGATGTTTTGAACGCGAGAAAGGGGAATGTGGTGGTAGCGGGCCACTTCCAACGGCGTGGTGGTCAGCAGTCCGTCTTCGTTAAGGTGGGTGAGGATGTAGGCAGCCAGGCCGCGGTCCTGCGGATCCAGTTCGGGAGCCACCTGCCTCAAAACGTAGGTGGGCAGATCTTCCGTGGCGGTGGCGGTATTATCTTCGGGCATGTCTTCGGTGGAAGTGCCGCTTCCGCTGCCAGCAAAGAAATCTTCGCGCGGTGAAATGAAGACAATGGGCTCATCGGCGGCATTGCTGCTCGGGCGGCTGCACACCGGGCAGTGGCCGTGGGGCGGCAGCGGCCGGTGGCAGGTGGGGCAGGTGCGCTCTTCCAGCAGTTCCAGGGCGGGGTTGTTGGCAAGCTCCGCATCAATTTTCTGCCGCAGTTCGGCAGAGGTAAGGGTCAGCAGGGCCATGGTCTGGGCCAGGTGAGCTGATGTGGTCTGGCTTTGGAATTGGCGGAAGGCGAAAGACATAATTAACCTCGCTGATAAGTATAACCGGATAATTAAAAGGTTGCAAGTTATGTGCCACAATAAAAATGCACCTGATTTCGTGTCGTAAAGATGCAAGAAACATACCGCTTGGAGGCAGTATGTTGACAGGAAGAACTGATTTAATTTTGCCGGAGGCATGCTTTATGGCAGGATGCCAGAATGACCCGCAGAAGCAGCCTGTGGTAAAATCCATGCTATGGATAGACTAACAATCATTGGCGGCGGCCTGGCCGGCTGCGAGGCGGCCTGGCAGGCCGCAGAGCGAGGCGTGCAGGTGCGCCTTTATGAAATGCGCCCGAATAAAATGACCGGCGCGCACACGGGCGGCGGCCTGGCGGAATTGATTTGCTCCAATTCCCTGGGTGCTAAAAGCATTGAGAAAGCCTCAGGGTTATTGAAGGAGGAACTGCGCCAGCTGGGTTCGATGCTGCTGGAATGCGGCGAGAAAACGGTTTTGCCGGCAGGCGGAGCCCTGGCAGTGGACCGGGAACGGTTCTCGGCCTTGGTGAGTGAGAAAATAGCCAGTCACCCGCTGATTGAGGTGGTGCGAGAAGAAGTCAGAGAGATTCCAGAGGGGCCTGTGGTGATTGCCTCTGGTCCGCTGACCTCAGACCCTTTGGCGCAGGCCATCAGCCGGTTGACCGGGCAGGACAACCTGTTCTTTTTTGACGCGCTGGCGCCGATTGTGACGGCTGAATCTATCAATATGAAGATCGCCTTTCGTGCTTCGCGGTATGAATTTGATTCGGTTGACGGTGATTATATCAACTGCCCATTAACCGAAGCGCAGTATCAAGCTTTCGTTCACGCTCTGGTTAACGCCGAACGGATCGCGTTGAAAACCTTCGAAACAGAGGTTCAGGCGGGGGTGAAGGCAGGGGGCGGGGCTTATTTTGAGGCCTGTCTGCCCGTTGAGGTGATTGCCGAGCGAAATCCGCTTTCACTGGCCTTTGGCCCGATGAAACCGGTTGGGATTCATATTCCCAACAGCGATGTCCGCCCGGCGGCGGTGCTGCAGCTGCGGCAGGATAACCTGGCCGGCAGTCTCTATAACCTGGTGGGTTTTCAAACCAACCTGACCTATGGAGAGCAGGATCGGGTTTTCAGAATGATCCCGGGGCTGGAACAGGCTGAATTTGTGCGTTACGGACAGATGCACCGCAACACTTACCTGGCATCGCCGCTGCTGCTGAACGCCAGCCTGGATTTTAAATTGCGGCCGGGACTGTTCTTTGCCGGGCAGATCACCGGAGTGGAAGGATATATGGGCAATATTGGCACCGGCTGGCTGGCAGGGGTGAATGCGGCGCGCTGGATGAAGGGCGAGCCGCTGATGATTCTACCTCAAACGATTATGCTGGGCGCACTGTGCCACTATATCACGCATGCAGAAATGGCGGATTTTCAGCCGATGAAGGCCAATTTTGGCCTGCTGCCTGAACCGCCGGGCACAGTGCACGGCAAGCGAAACCGCCGCCATATCTATACCCGGAATGCCCAACACAGCATGAAGGAGTTCTTGCGTGAAACGACATGTTAGGCTGGTGATCACTGCCGCATCCCTGATTCTGATACTGACCGGCATGATAGTCATTATAGAGGGCTCCAAACCCATCTACCGCTATGACGGCAGCCGGGCTTTTCAAGATGTGGCGGTGCAGATGAGCTTTGGCCCGCGCACGCCGGGCAGTGAAGCCCACCAGAAGTTCAATGCCTGGCTGACGGGTGAGCTGACCAAAAACGGTTGGCAGGTGGAAACCTGGGAAAGCAGCGATCCGCAGCCGATTAAAAACATCATCGCCCGGCGCGGCAGCGGCCAGCCCTGGACGGTTTTAGGCGCGCATTATGATTCACGGCTGCAGGCAAGCGCTGATGCTGAGCCAGTCAACCGCACCCAGCCAGTGCCTGGCGCCAATGACGGCGCCTCGGGGGTGGCGGTGCTGCTGGAACTGGCGCGCAGCCTGCCGCCAGAGACTTCGGGCGAAGTGTGGCTGGTGTTTTTTGACGCAGAAGACAACGGCGAAATTCCGGGTTGGGAATGGATCATGGGGTCGCGGCGTTTTGTGGCTGACCTGCTGGCTCGTTCGGAACGTAAACCGGACCGCGCGGTAATAGTGGATATGGTGGGTGATGCAGAGCTGGATCTTTATTATGAAGGGCAGTCTTCAGAGGCGTTGCAGACGGAAATCTGGCAAACGGCAAAAACCGCCGGATATGGGGATGTGTTTATCCCTGAAAAGCGGTACAATATTCTAGATGATCATGTTCCTTTTTTAGAGGCCGGCATTCCAGCGGTGGATATCATTGATTTTGATTATCCGCACTGGCACCGCTTAAGCGATACGGCTGACAAGGTATCGGCCGCCAGTCTTCAGGCGGTGGGCGATACCCTGTGGCACTGGCTGGTTGGGCGATAAGTTTGTCAAAAAGCAGATTTTGCCGTATATTAGACCTATGAGCGAAACTGACCTGCTGAATCAAATCCGTAATGTGTGGTTGAACCGCTGCGTGCAAAAATTGGCCCGCGGTGCAGCCAACCGTGAGGATTTTCGCGGCCAGCTGGAGTGTTACTTCGATTTGATGGTGCAGGCCATTGAAACCGGAGAAACCAACTGGCTGGATTCGGTACTTTCACAGTGGGCCACCTCGCTGACCCAGACCGACCTTGAGCAGGAATTCAGCACCCTCAGCCATCTAATCAAGGAAATGATCACCATCACCATTGACACTGCCCGTGAAATGCTGACCGACAGCGAGGCGATGCTGGTGATTGTCAGCCTGACTCCGGTGTTCACCTATTCTTTTGAGAAGGCTGCGAAGTATGAGATGAAGGCGCAGGTGAAGCATGTCACCGATGAGCTGGAAGAAACCCGTTCCACCCTGGAGCGGCTGGAACGCAGCAAATCGGATTTTATCGCCATTGCCGCGCATGAGCTGCGCACGCCGCTGACCCTGGTGGAGGGATATGCGGCCATGCTGCGGGATATGCTGCCGCGCCAGGCAGATGCGCCGCAGCAGGCGATGATGGCGGGCATTGACAACGGCACGCGCCGGCTGCGGGCGATTATCAATGACATGATCGATGTTTCAATGATCGATAATGATCTGCTGTCCTTGTCATTCCAGCCGGTATGGATGAACCGCCTGTTGAGCATTCTGGCATCCGAATTCAAAGGCATCCTCAGCGAACGGAATATTGCACTGACGGTGAATGCTTTCAGCGGCTTTGAAGAGATGTTCTTTGCTGATCCGGAGCGTCTGCTTCAAGCCTTGCGGAACGTGCTTTCGAATGCCGTCAAATTCACCCCGGACGGCGGTAAAATTGACATCCGCGGGCGCAAGCTTTCCGATTTCCTGGAGGTCATTGTTGAAGATACAGGGATTGGCATTGCGCCTGACGACCAGGGAAAAATCTTTGATAAGTTTGGCCGCCTGGGCGATACCGCCCTGCATTCCAGCGGCAAAACCAAGTTTAAAGGCGGGGGACCGGGCCTGGGACTGCACATCACGCGCGGCATTGTGGAAGCGCATGGCGGGGCCATCTGGGTCGAGTCGGAAGGTTATGATGAAAAAAACTGTCCGGGAACCACCTTCCACATTTTGATGCCAATGCGGGCGGCGCCGCCCGATGATAAAACGGCCAAGTTGTTTGCGCCACTCATTCAATTGACCAAAGACCAAATACAATCTTAGACTGGAAAGGGACTATGAATATCAAACCTGCTGATCGTATCGCCAACTTTAAACCCTATTTCTTCGCTTCGTTGAATCAAAAAATTGCGGCGTTGAAAGCGAAAAAGATGGACGTGATCCGCATTGACATGGGGTCACCGGATCTGCCGCCAGCGGATTTTATCATTGAAACGCTGGTTGATTCAGCGCGCCGGCCCGATACGCACGGTTACACCCCCAACGGCGGGACGCCTTCTTTTAAGCAGGCGGTAGCCACGTATTATCAACAGCGGTTTGGGGTTGAAGTGGATGCGGGACGAGAGGTGTTGGGGCTGATTGGCTCCAAGGAAGGCCTGTTTAACCTGAGCCAGATTCTAATCAACCCGGGCGATGTGGCCCTGGTGCCTGATCCTGGTTATCCGGTTTATTCAGCCAGCGGTTTAATTGCCGGAGCGGAAATTTACACCCTGCCGATTTTAAGTGAAAATCACTATTTACCTGATCTTGATTTAATTCCTGAGGATATTGCCCGCCGGGCGCGGATTTTGTGGTTGAACTACCCAAACAATCCGACCGGCGCTGTGGCAACCCTGGATTTCTTCAAGACTGCCATTGCGTTTGCCCATCGCTATGATGTGGTGATTGCCCACGATGCGCCGTATGTGGATGTGTGCTTTGATGATTACGTTGCGCCGAGCATCCTGCAGATCCCTGGGGCAAAAGAAGTGACCGTAGAATTCAACTCCCTGTCCAAAGCTTACAACATGGCAGGCTGGCGTTTAGGAATGGCGGCTGGAAATGATCAAATTATAAAATATCTCGGAACGTATAAGAGCCAGGTGGACACCTTCCATTTTGCCCCGGTGATTGAAGCGGGGGTGAAGGCGTTGACCGGTGATCAGACCTGGCTTAAGGGGCGCAATCAAATTTACCAGGAACGGCGTGATATCGTTGTCAACGGGCTGCGCGCGGCGGGCTTCTCCCTTGAAACACCCCCGGCGGCCATTTACGTATGGGCCAGGTTGCCCGGCGGACAGGTTGACAGCATGGCTTTTTGCGAACGTTTACTGGATGAGACCGGTGTTAGCACCACGCCCGGTGTGGTTTATGGTAAATTCGGTGAGGGATACCTGCGGATCTCGTTAGGGACGGCAACAGACCGGATTAAGGAGGCCATGGATCGCCTGGTCGCGTGGACCCAAAAGGGATAATATGGCTAAGAAAATAGCAGAACCAACCGCCCGCCCGCGCCAGCGTGCTTTTTTGGTGGGTGTGGAGGTTCACGGCGAACCTCATTTACTGTCGCTTGAAGATTCGCTTGAAGAGCTGGCTCTGCTGGCAGATACGGGCGGATTGGATGTGGTTGGACAAACCTACCAGCGGATTTCACAGCCCAACCCCGAGACCCTGATCGGTTCGGGCAAGGTGGAAGAGGTGAAAACCCTGGTGGAAGAGATGCTGGCGGAAGTGGTTATCTTTGACTGCGAGCTTTCGCCGCGGCACCAGCGCGAGCTGGAGGGTATTTTTGGTGAAAAAGTTCAGGTGGTGGACCGCACGGCCCTGATCCTGGATATTTTCGCCCAGCATGCCCAGACTCGCGAGGGTGCTCTGCAGGTGGAGCTGGCAAAATATGAATATCAGCTGCCGCGCCTGACGCGCGCCTGGACCCACCTGGCCCGCCAGACCGGCGGCGCCGCGGGACGTTCGGGCAGCGTGGGCGGGGTGGGCCTGCGCGGCCCTGGCGAAACGCAGCTTGAAGTGGACCGGCGCGATGTACGGCGCCGCATTGAGCATTTGCGCGAGGAACTGGAAAAGGTGAGGGCTCACCGTATGCGCTATCGGGCGCAGCGCAAGCGTTCACATATCCCGATTGTGGCGCTGGTGGGCTACACCAATGCCGGAAAATCGACCCTGTTGAACCATCTGGCAAAATCGGAAGTCTATGTGGCCAATCAGCTGTTTGCCACATTGGACCCGACCACCCGCCGGGTGGAACTTCCGGGAGGTCACTGGGTTTTGATGACCGACACGGTGGGGTTCATCCAGAAGCTGCCGCACACCCTGGTGGCTGCCTTCCGTGCCACGCTCGAAGAGATCACTGAAGCTGACCTGTTGATTCACGTGGTGGATATCACCCACCCGCAGGCTTTTCAGCAGGCGCAATCGGTGCACCAGACCCTGCAAGAAATTGGTGCCGGTGAAATTCCGGTGCTCACGGTGCTGAATAAGATCGACCGCCTGCCGGAACCGGAGATGGCCCAGCAGGTGCTGGAAGGCTATGAAAACGCCCTGGCGATCTCAGCCCGATCGGGCGCGGGGCTTGAAGAACTGCTGAACAATATGACTGAGCAGTTGTTTGAGACCTTTGTGCCGGTGACGCTGTGGATGCCTTACCGGGAAGGGCAGTTGATTTCCCTGTTCCATGACCAGGGCCAGGTGCAGGTGGTGGAACATGGACGCGGCGGCGTGCGCATGGAAGGGCTGCTGCCCGGCCGGCTGATGGCGCGCTACCAGCCGTTTATGAAAATGCAACCTGAAAAGATTGTTGAGGAATAAGGCACTATGACAGACTTCTTATCGCGGCTGCTGGACCGGCTGTCGGATTACCTTGCCCTGCGCAAAGGGCTGCTGCCGATACTGGGTATTGTGCTGGTGGCGGCCAATTTTGTGCTTTCGTTTTTTAACTTGGGCTGGGTCACAGATAGTGATCTGCTGCTGCACCTGGGAGTCGTTGTGGCGATTCTGGGCATCATGATGGCCTGGGCGCTCTGAAACGATCAAAAACAGGACTTAAAACCAAAGCCCCCTGCTTGCAGGGGGCTTTGACATCTGTGGGCCAGAAGATTAACTCTTCTTTTCGTCTTTTTCGACGGCGATCACTTCGCGACCCTGGTAGTGGCCACAGCTGGGGCACACTGTGTGGGAAAGGCGCATTTCGCCACAGTTGCTGCACTGGACGATATTGGTGGCCTGAAGGGCATCGTGAGCGCGACGGCGATCGCGGCGGGCTTTGGACAATTTACGTTTTGGTTGCGGAACCATGACACACTCCTGTCAGAACTTGAAAACCACTATTCAAAATAGCCTCAAGATTATACTGGCAGGGAGGTTGATCTGTCAATGGTTTTAGCGGGGAGGAATTTTGCGGGTTTTGAAGATTAGGTAATAATTGGCGCTTGACATGGGCGTTTCATTTTGCTATACTTTTATTAGTCGGTTGACCGACCGATAAAAGGAGGATGACTTTTGGCCAGACCCAAATCGACAGATGGCATTGACCGGCGCGACCTGATCCTTGAAACCGCCACGCGGCTGTTCATTGAGCAGGGCGTTGACAACACCAGCCTGAAGGATATTGCCCGGGCGGCAGATATCAGCACGGGGACTCTATTTTATTATTATGAATCCAAATCACACCTTATTTTTGATGTGACCGACCGCCACTTCACCCGCATGACGGAGGAACTGTTGGAATGGGTAGCGCAGACCAGGGAGGGCGATGATCCGCATTTGATTCTGGAGCGCGTGTTTCAAACCATCTGCGGCGATACTCTGCGGGGAAAACTGCACCATTACCTGATTGAAGAAGCTGCCAGCAGCGATCCTTCGATCCGCCTGCGGTTCGCGGAGAAATATCGTGAATGGCGGCGCATGATTTGCGAAGGCCTGGAGCATATTCTGGATGGGCGCATGACCCAGCCGGCCATTCTGGCCCAGATTATTCTTGCGGTTCTGGACGGCCTGGTGATCCAGTCGATTCTGGGCATTGACGATGTTCCCGTTTCAGCGGTTTCCAATTACCTGGTTGATCATTCCATTTCATGATAGAGGAGGAGACATTGATATCAAAAGAAAATTATCCCGATATCCAGCCCGGAAAAAAGCCCGTCAAGCGGGCAGTCAACAAAACCTTCCTGTTTGTTTTGGGCCGGGCGCTGCAATCGCTATCCAAACATGATCCGTTGATTCAACACGAAGTGCAAAGCTGGCCGGAGAATTTCACCCTGATGATGAAAGTGCGCCCCAACGGCGGCTCGGTGGCGCTGACCCGGACCGATGGCGGCCGGTTGATTTACCGGGGTGCTTCCTTTGATGAGGCGAAGGCCGATGTGGTCATTTTTCTGAAGGATGTGGAAGGCGCCTTTGACCTGCTGACCGGTCAACTGGGTATTGACATGGGATATGCGCGGCACTGCATGTGCGCGCGGGGGGATTTATCCAACACCGTTTCGGTGGTGCGGGTGTTAAACATCACGCAGGCCTATCTTTTCCCGCGCTTGCTGGCGCGCCGCCTGATGAAACGGCTGCCGCCTATTCCATGGGGCCGGCGCTGGGGTTTGCGCCTTAAGGCATATTTATTGGGCATTCCGTTTGGCATTTAACTGAGGAGAACAACCATGCTTCCTGATTACTATGAATTTTCGTTTCCGGTTAAAATCATTTCCGGTATGAAAGCGGTCAACCAGCTTCCGGGTGAAATGATGGCGGCCAATGCGCGCCGCCCGCTGATCATCACGGATCAGGGGGTGGCCAAAGCCGGACTGGCGCAACTGGTGCTGGATGCTTTTGCAGAAACAGATTTGACCATTGGCGGCCTCTATGACCAGGTGCCGCCTGAGTCGTCCACTTTGCTGGTGAACGAACTGGCGCAGCTTTACCGCGATAAAAAATGCGACTGCCTGGTGGCCGTCGGCGGCGGATCGGTGATTGACACTGGCAAGGGGGTTAACATTCTGGTGACGCATGGAGGAAATGATGTGCGGGATTACCGCGGGGCCGAGATGCTCAAAGGACCGCTCAACCCCATGTTTGTGATACCCACTACCTCGGGCACGGGCTCTGAAGCTACCAATTCGGCCGTGATTGCCGACCCGGAAAAAGGCGTGAAGATGCTGTTTGTCTCAGAATTTTTGCTGCCGAGGGCAGCCATTCTGGATGCACGTTTGACCCTGACCCTGCCGCCCAAATTGACCGCGGCCACGGCTCTGGATGCCCTGGCGCATGCCATGGAGGCTTACCTGAGCATTCAAAAGAACCCGATGAGCGATGCCTATACCTGGCAGGCGGTGAAATTGATCGGAGAATACCTGCCCAGGGTGGTGCGCCAGCCGGACGATAAAGAGGGACGCCTGGCGCTGGCAAACGCCAGCACCATGGCGGGAACCGCTTTCTCCAATTCCATGGTGGGCTGTGTGCATTCTTTGGGACATGCAGCCGGGGCGGTCGGCCACATTCCGCACGGCGTGGCCATTGGCATTTTCCTGCCCATCGGACTGGCCTTCAACAGCCAGCGGCGCGAAAGCATGGTGGCCGAACTGCTGCTGCCCCTGGCAGGGCCCGAAGTATACAGTAATACACCAGCCCCCAAGCGGGCTGCGCGCACGGTAAAGGCGGTGCGCGATTTGATGGATGAACTGCACACGCTGACCGGTCTGCCGCGCACCCTGAGCGAAGCCGGGGTGGACCGGGAAAAAGCCGAGGCGATAGCTGCGCTGGCCATCAATGACGGTTCGGCAATGATGAACCCGGTGGAATTGACCCTGGACGACGCCCGCAAACTGGTGGAGCAGGCGTTTGAGTGGCAGGCGGCCTGATGAACGCGGTGATGGGTAAAATTCTGTGGGTGGATCTGACCGCAGGAACCTGCGAGGTTCAGGAAATTCCGGAAAAGGTGTACGAAAAAATGCTTTCCGGCATGGGCCTGGCTGCTTACATCCTTTATCAGCGGATACCCGTGGGGGCTGATCCCCTGGGACCGGAGAATGTGCTGGGCTTTGTCTCGGGCCTGCTGACGGGCACGGGAAGCCTGATGAGCGGACGCTGGATGGCGGCGGCAAAATCACCCCTGACGCACACCTGGGGCGATGCGAACTGCGGCGGCAGCCTTTCGCCGGCGATAAAACAGTGCGGATACGACGGCATTTTCTTCACCGGCATGTCACCCCGCCCGGTCTACCTGTATGTCGGACACGGCAAAGCGGAACTGGTGGACGCCGAGGGTGTTTGGGGGAAGGATTGCCGGGAAACCGAGCAGGCCTTGAAAGCGCAGTATGAAGGCAAGACGGTATCGGTGGCCTGCATTGGCCCGGCGGGTGAAAAACTGTCGCTGATTGCGGGGATTTCGAACGACGAAGGGCGCATGGCCGCGCGCTCCGGGCTGGGGGCGGTGATGGGCGCAAAGAAATTGAAAGCCCTGGTGCTGCAGGGCGCCCACCGCATTCCGGTTTATGATGAAGCGCGGGTGAAGCAACTCAGCGAGGGTTTCAACCGCTGGATCAGCTTCCAGCCGCCCTTTCTGAACGGCACATTGATGGGCCTGCTGGGCACCAGCATGCGCTGGCTGCCCCTGCAAATGCGCCAGGACGGCCTGTTATACAAGGTGCTACTGAGCAAGTGGGGCACCGTGAGCATGAACCAGTACAGCATTGAGACGGGCGACTCTCCGATCAAGAACTGGGACGGCAGCTGCGCCGAGTTTAATTTCAAACGCTCCAGCAGCATTAATCCGGACCGCTTCAGGGAGAGGGAATTGGTAAAATACCATTGTTATTCCTGTCCGCTGGGCTGCGGCGGCATGTGCACCATTAAGAAGGGCTCCAAAGAAGAGACGCACAAACCGGAATATGAGAGCGTGCTGGCATTTGGCGGCATGTTGATGAACGAAGACCTCGACAGCCTGTTTGAGATCAACGAAAAGCTTAACCGCGCCGGCATGGACAGCATTTCGGCAGGCGGCACCGTGGCTTTTGCATTTGAATGTTATGAAAAAGGCCTCATCACCCGTGACGACACCGGCGGATTGGAATTGACCTGGGGCAACACAGCGGCCATACTTAAATTGGTGGATCTGATGATTGCCCGCGATGGAATTGGCGACCTGCTGGCGGATGGCAGCAGGGCTGCCGCCCGGCGTATGCAGAAACAGGCGGAGGCTTATGCCGTCACCGCGGGCGGGCAGGAACTGGCCATGCATGATGGACGTAATGATCCGGGGTTTGCCCTTCACGCGGTGGTGGAACCCACGCCGGGGAGGCATACGATTGGCTCTTATCTCTATTATGAAATGTTCCAGCTCTGGACGAAGGTGAAGCGGCTGCCGAAAGTGCGCTGGCTGTTTTACCCCAAGGGAAGCAAATATACAGCCGACCGGGAAAAGGCCATTTGGGCGGCTGCCTGCAGCCAGTTTACCGACCTGATCAATGGCTGCGGTTTATGCCTGTTTGCCGGGCTGGTGGGCGTGAACCGGCTGCCCATTTTCGAGTGGTTGAATGCAGCCACCGGATGGGAAAAAACGCCTGAAGAATACATGCAGATCGGTTTGAATATTCATCTGGTGCGCCAGGCCTTCAATGCACGGGAGGGCCTCGCGCTAAAGGCGCCGATCAATGAGCGCGCGCTGGGACGGCCGCCGGCCCAAAAAGGCGCCAACCGCGGCCGGAGTGTGCTGCTGGAAGAACTGGTGCCCATGTATTGGAAAGAAATGGGATTGGATGAGACCAATGGGCATCCAACCGCGGCAGCCATGGCGGCCATTGGCCTGCCTGAGCTGGTTCAAGCACCCGCAAAAGCGGCATAGGAGGACGGGATGGCTTATCAAATTACCGAAGATTGCATTGGCTGCAGCGCCTGTGTGCGCTGGTGCCCGGTAGGCGCCATTCACGGCGAACGCAAGCAGCAGCACACCATCAGCGCTGATATCTGCATCACCTGCGGCGCCTGTGGACGGGTGTGCCCCAGCAAAGCGGTTCGCAACCAGCATGGGCAGATTCCCGAATCGGTAAAGCCAAAGGAATGGCTGCGGCCGCTGTGGAATTACCAGTCGTGCGTGGCCTGCCGGATCTGCGTGCAGGCCTGCCCGGTGGGGTGCATTGAGCTGGCCCCGGCCGGTGCCAACGACGGCCTGAAACCTGGAAAACCTTACCTGGTGAAGCAGGCAGCCTGTTTGGGCTGCGCCCTGTGCCAATCATCCTGCCCGCTGGATGTGATCAGCATGGAAAAACGTTAGGAAAATTGTCACTGCTTTGACAATGTCACATTAAGATTATTCATCGCCCCCCCCGGCCCCCTCCCGATCTCTACAAGCTCAAGGAGCGGTTTAGATGGTCACTTTAAGCTGCGCCTGAGCAATTACGGAAATTTAGAATAAATGAGCGGACTTCCAGAGTTCATGACTTTGGAAGTCTGTTTTGTTTTCTGGTTGTGGTAAAATTGGAGCTTATGGAAAATGAACCGCAAATCAACCTTCTGCCTGCACCCAGCATCATGGATGCCTTTTCAGCGGGTTTCAACCGCCTGGCTGAAAACCCTGCATTACTGATTCTTCCCGTTTTGCTCGATCTGGTCATCTGGTTGGGACCGCGCCTGCGGGTCAAGGACCTGTTCATGCCAGTGGTGAACCAGATGGGAGGCTATGTCTCAATGGAAGGGCTGGATCCGGCGCAGGCGGCAGCGACCCTGCAAAGCATGAAGGAACTGCTGACCGCCTTTTTACAGCAGTTCAACCTGGCGGTGTATTTGCGCATGTATCCGATTGGGGTGCCCAGCCTGATGGCCGGGGTTTTTGCGACGGAGGCGCCCATTCCGACAGCCACTGTTGAAATTGACTCAATGCTGGTGATGCTGGCACTCTGGGCGCTGTTTTCGTTGATTGGCCTGATCATTGGAAGTATCTATTTCTCGTGGGTGGCGCATGCCTCTCTTAACACCCCCATGCCGCCCCGCCGCCTGGGCTGGAATTTCCTCCAGTCGTTTTTCCTGACGGCGATCATTTTTGTGGCGGGGTTTGCCTTATCCATTCCGGCTGTTCTGGTGCTTTCACTGGTGAGCCTGCTGGACGCGGGATTAGCCCAGGTGACCCTGCTGGTGATGATTCTGGGCCTTTCATGGGTTGCCTTGCCGCTGATTTATTCGCCTTTTGGCGTTTATGCCTACCAGCAAAATATCCTGCGTTCCATCCTGACGGGCATGGCCTTCACGCGGATGCTGCTGCCCGGCAGCAGCCTGTTTGTGCTGGGGGGATTTACCCTGGTGATGGGCCTGGATATTGTCTGGAAGATCGCGACTCCCGATTCATGGCTGATGTTGATTGGCATTGCCGGGCATGCGGCCATTTGTACGGCGGTGCTGGCGGCTGGATTTATCTACTTCAATAACGGCGTGCTGTGGATGCAGGAAAAGGCCAAAATGGCCCTTCTGGCCCAGGCGCGGGAAACCTTCAAATAATTTTTCAGGGGGTTCCTGTGGCTGACTCAAACACTTCCTACGGCGCGAAAGATATCCAGGTTCTGGAAGGGCTTGAGGCGGTGCGCCGCCGGCCGGGCATGTATGTGGGCGGCACGGATCTGAAAGCGCTGCATCACCTGGTCTACGAAGTGGTGGATAATTCGATTGATGAGGCGCTGGCGGGGGTTTGCACGCGGATTGAAGTGACCATTCACGCAGACAGCAGCGTGACCGTGGAAGACAACGGGCGCGGCATTCCGGTGGATATTCATCCCCAGAAACATGTTTCAGCTTTGGAAGTGGTGATGACCACGCTGCATGCTGGCGGCAAGTTTGGCAGCGGCAGCTACAAGGTATCGGGCGGTTTGCACGGCGTGGGCGTTTCGGCGGTCAACGCGCTTTCGGAATGGTGCGAGGTGGAAGTTTGCCGCGACGGCAGGCTGTATTTCCAGCGCTATGAGCGCGGCATTCCCAAAGAGGCGGTCAAAGAGATTGGCAAGTGCGCGCCCAACAAAACCGGCACCCGCACCACCTTCCGCTTTGACACCACCATTTTCAAGGAAGAGCTGGATTTCCGCTTTGACACCCTGACCCAGCGGTTCAGGGAGATGGCCTTTGTCACCCGCGGGGTGACCATTCATTTGCAGGATGAACGCGCGCGCCGCGAAATGACCTTCTATTTTGAGGGTGGCATCACCTCTTTTGTGCGCTATCTCAACCGCAACCGCGGCATTTTGCACCCGCCGGTGTACGCGGCAAAGGATATTGAGAATATTGGCATTGAAGCGGCCATCCAGTACACAGATGCTTTCACCGAGTCGGTTTATTCCTTCGCCAACACCATCAACACCATCGACGGCGGCACCCATCTGACCGGCCTGCGCACCGCCATTACCCGCGTGGTGAATGACTATGCCCGCCGCAACGGCATTTTGAAGGAAGGCGAGGATAATTTTGCCGGCGACGACACCCGCGAGGGCCTGACCGCCATTGTCAGCATCAAGCATCCCGATCCGCAATTTGAAAGCCAGACCAAGGTCAAGCTGATGAACCCGGAAGTGCAGACCCTGGTGCAGCAGGTGGTGGGCGAGACCTTCAGCCAGTTCCTTGAGGAAAACCCCCAGCTTGCCAAGGCGATTATTTCAAAGTGCCTGACCTCAGCCCGCGCACGCGACGCAGCCCGCAAGGCCCGCGACCTGGTGATCCGCAAATCGGCGCTGGAAAGCCTAACCCTGCCGGGCAAACTGGCGGATTGTTCGGAACGCGATTCCTCGAAGACAGAACTGTATATCGTCGAAGGCGACTCGGCTGGTGGATCAGCCAAACAGGGCCGCGACCGGCATTTTCAGGCCATTTTGCCGCTGCGCGGGAAAATTCTTAACACAGAACGGGCGCGCCTGGATAAGATCCTTTCGAATAATGAAGTGAAGGCGCTGATTTCTGCGCTGGGCACGGGCATTGGCGACAGTTTCAACCTCGAAGGCCTGCGCTACGGCCGCATCATTATCATGACCGATGCGGACGTGGACGGCAGCCACATCCGCACCCTGCTGCTGACCTTCTTTTTCCGGTATATGCAGCCGATGATTGAGGAAGGGCACCTGTTCATTGCCCAGCCGCCGCTTTACCGCATTGCTTTCCGCAACACGGTGCGCTATGCTTACAACGATGCCGAAAAGGATCAAATTTTGAAGGAGCTGGGCGCCGGGGCGGAGCGCGCCAGCCTGCAGCGCTACAAAGGCCTGGGCGAAATGAACCCTGCGCAGCTCTGGGAAACCACCATGAACCCTGAAAACCGCACCCTGCTGCTGGTTTCGATTGATGACGCCGCGGAAGCCGACCGGACCTTTGATATGCTGATGGGCGAGGCGGTGCCGCCGCGCACCCGCTTTATCCAGACGCATGCGCGGGATGTGCGCAACCTGGATGTGTGAGCACTGGCTGGATATGCAAAAACGCCCTGATCGACAGGGCGTTTTTTTTTGGGGGGGGAGTGAAGGGGAATTTTCAGGAAAGGGCCAGCAGGGTCAAAAACACGGCCACCACGCCCGCGTCCGCTGCCAGGGGAATCAGCCCGTTCCAGAAGCGCGGGATTTCATCCAGACGGTAATGAATCACATAGCAGACCAGGCCGGTGAGGGTTGCCAGCGTCAGCATGATGACGAGCGGCGCTGCCTGAGCCAGGCTGAAGCGGCCACTGCCGTAAAGGACGGCCAGGGCCGCGCTTTCGAGCGCCGCCCAGACAATGATTAAGATCAATTCCGAGGTGACCACCCGTTTGAAGAAAATGAGGGTCAGGGCGAGAAGGACCGCATAGGAGATGGCCGCGCCCGCGAGGATGGCGGTGACGGGAATGCCACTGCCAGTTTGCGGCAGGCTGCTGATGCCAGCGGACAGGAGGATGACCGCAGCCAGGCCGGCCACCACTGCGGCGGTGATGAAAAAAATGGCGCTATCTGTCCTTACGGCCTGATTGGGGCGGAAGGATACCGTCCACCAGGCGATGTAGAAACCCAGGGTGGCCAGCATCAACAGATTCCCGCCAAAGATTTGCCAGAGCGGCAGGGTAAAATCTCGAAATGCGGTCATGGATACCTCCCGGTATAGTGGATAAGAAAAACTGGACACAAAAAAAGGCGAAAACAAGGTGTAAAATGGAGACACCATGGCAAAAAGACGACATTTTACAGCAGAACAAAAAGCGGCAATTGTGCTTGAAGTCCTGAAAGAAGAAAAGCACATCAGCCAAATCGCCTCCGAACACGGGGTAC
>Ga0209097_10000316_pt1 | contig 50583 bp, 34 predicted proteins | sample AD_UKC052_MetaG_FD_184419 | JGI IMG/M metagenome (GOLD analysis project Ga0209097, IMG submission 184419) | Active sludge microbial communities of municipal wastewater-treating anaerobic digesters from USA - AD_UKC052_MetaG (SPAdes) (version 2) | ecosystem: Engineered > Bioreactor > Anaerobic >... | reverse complement strand
ACAGCTTTGGTAACAGTAGTTGATAATACACCGCCCACAGTAGTATGCCAGAATGTGTTCGTTGCACTTGATGCCACAGGAAATGCCACCCTTAGCGCATCTCAGGTGGATAACGGCAGCAGCGATGCATGCGGTATCTCACATTTGGCTATTAGCAAGACTGATTTTTCCTGTGCAGATATGACCACCAACCCGAACCCTGTGATATTGACCGTAACGGATAATAGCAATAATACAGCGACATGTACTGCATTGGTTACAGTTGAAGATCATGTTGTGCCGACCTTTACGCATCCTGCTGACCTAACAGTATATGCCGGCATGAACTGCGAGTATGATATTTCGGTAAACTTTACTGGCGATGTTACAGATGAGTGGGACAATTGCCAGGCTTTACAGGCTGCTTATACGGATGCTTACGCCGAAGGCAATTGTGGCGCATCCCAGGTTATTACCAGGACATGGTCTTTGATGGATGTTAATGGTAATGATGCCCTTGTTCAGCAGCAAATCATTACGGTGGTTGATACAATTGCACCGGCTTTTACCGCACCATCCGATTTTATGATCACTTCTACAGCGTATAATGCTTCCGGGGCAGATGTTGCCTTGACAGGAGATGTTATTGATGAATGGGATAATTGTTCCATGGGGTTACAGGCCGTTTTTACCGATGTGATGGTGCCTGGCTCCAATATTATCACCCGTACCTGGCATCTGGCGGATGATTGCGGCAATGCAGCTCCTGATCAGGTACAGGTCATCGCCATCACGGACATACGTGATTATGTAATTCTGGCTAAAGACCGGGTGGTCATGAAAAAGTCAACCGTATACAGTGGCGGAGTGGGAGTAAAGAAACTCGGAGGCAAGATTGAAGTGAGGGATAATTCATTTATTACTGCATCGGGTACTTACGCCGAAGGTGATAATATTTTTATTGACGGCACAAGTTCAGTGGTTGACGCTACCTATGACCCGGCATTATTTTCCTGGCCTGCTTTTCAGCCTATGCCATATATAGGAGCACAATCAGTACATGTTCCCAATAACCTGACAGTTTACCTGAATGATACGCTGTACAAGGAAATAGTAGTCGGGACGAACGCTACGGTTGTTTTTACAAAACCTGTGGTAAACATTGATAAAAAATTTGATATTGGTGACGGATCAACAATAAAATTTGAACAATGCGGGGTACTACGCATCGATGATAAAATGATACTGCACAAAAATGTTACCATCAATCCTGATACACTATCTGTATGGTTCTTTATCAATCAGGTAATGACGGTGGCTGAAGGCGCTCATGTGAATGGCTTTTTCTGTCTGGGCAGGTACAACACGCCCGATACTATTATCCATGACCTGGTGATAGCAGATTCCAAACCGACCAATCCAGCTGTTTTCTATGGCATATTTATGGCAAGATCTGTCTTTTCGGGGAAACATACCAACTGGTATCTAAATACAGACTTTGACGCATGTCCTGCGGCACCTGCTGAAGATAATATATTTATCTGCCCTCCTGATTTGATTATTTGTTACGAGGATTCTGCTTTTAATCTTCTCAGCATGATGCGTCCTCACAAATCACCTATGCAGATAACCAACGACCAGCCGACGATTTTTCCGGTAGGTACTGTAATAGTTACCTGGACAGTAATATATGAAAACGGTTATGTGTACAGATGTACACAAAAGGTGACGCGTAGCGGGAAAATTGCCACTGACATTATCTCTGAAGGGTTATTTTGTGGGGGAGACCAGGTACAGCTGACGGCGAATGTTACAGGCATGCCGGCAATATCTTACCTGTGGTCCACCGATGAGACAACGCCCTCAATCAATGTGGCAGCAAGTGGGGATTACTCTGTGGTAGTAACTAATTTCTGGGGCTGTTATGCTGAAGACACTATAACTGTTAATGCGGACACTTCCGATCTGCTTTCGGCCTATGTGATGCTGGCAAAAGACCGCATTGAGCTGAAAAAAACAACGGTGAATTCGGGTGGTTTGGGAGTAATGAAGACAGGTGATGGCAGAGTTGATATCAAAGAATCCTCTTTGGTAACTGCAACAGGTACTTTTGCAAGAGCTACGCAGATTCCCGTGGATGCCAGCAGTTCACTGGCTGTGGCCAATAATACGCCATCAGCAGCACTATTGCCGGTATTTGAATCTAATCCTTATCCCGGCATCATCAATGTTACTGTGCCTGATAATGCCACTGTAACACTGAGCGATTCGGTTTACAGAGATGTTAAAATCGGTAAAAATGCTGATGTAACATTTGGCAGCGGAATAGTGAACATTGGCGGATGCCTTACCATTGGCGATGGCGCTACGGTTCACTTTACGCCTTGTGCGAAAATCCGGATTCGCGGGGCAGGATATCCAAATGGCATCACCGGCGGGCAATTAATTACTGTCAATCCTGAAGATGTTCCACTGTTGATTTATGTTCAGAACCACGTTACTTTTAAAAAAGGCGCTATGGTGTGGGGAAAATTATACTTAGGTAAACCTGCAGGGATTGATTATTCGCTTAACACAGAGGATGCGAGGACAGTCCGCCCCAATATCTTTACCGGCGTTTTTATAGCTAAAGAAATTTTTTCGGCTCAGAATTCATTTTGGAATCACAGCACAAATTGCGGCGGGTGTGCCGGTATGAAGTCGCTTGCAGTACCGGAAGCACCTGTTTCAGAAGTCTTGTTGCAAAACTATCCCAACCCATTCAGCGAAATCACCTCGGTGATGTTTATGTTACCCGAAGTAAGTTGGGTGACCCTGACAGTGTATGATATTTCAGGCAAACAACTCGGTATTTTGTACGAAGGCATGGCTGATAAGGGCCGGGAATATATTGTCCCCTTTGATGCCGGTAATCTCCCTGCGGGGGTATATCTTTACAGGATGACCACGGCGACCGGAGTTTATAATGGCAAGATGATATTGGAAAAATAAGGCAGGATTGATAATCAGGATAGTGAATTACCAACGGGGTGATATGCTGTAGATTTTTGCTGCAGGCAAGAACATTGATATAATTCGGGATGATATTGTTTATCGATGAAGCGGGTTCTCCCGGTTTATCCCTTATTACGCATTAAATGCTTCTATTGCCTAGCAATTGGCCTAATAAATCGTTATCTTCTAATAATCAATAATATATTACTTGATTCGTTAATGCGTAATCGACAAAGAAAATGTAATACCGCCATAGCGGAAACATTTTCTAAGTCGGGATTACCCCCCGCAACTATGTTTACGGGGCAGGCAGATACAGCGCACGATGCCACCCACTGCGCAATAGTTCACTACGTTCCTATTGCTCTTTCTGGGTTTATTGCTGTCCGCATAATTTCATGTAGAAAGCGCTGCTGCCGGGATATAGCAGGAACAGGGCGGCCACAAATTTTCTGTCTTCGGGTTGCCTGTTGGCTTCGCCGTTGAGCAGGTCTGTTTTCAGCGCATTGCTGAGGCTTACGCACAGATTTTCTTTTTGCAATTCAAAATCAACTGCGTCAAGTTTTCTGGAATCAGTTATCACTTTTTCGGCCTCGTCAAGCATTTTCTGTTTGTCTTTTTTTTTGATACCGGGCATTTTGGCTTCGAGAATATCGGCAAGGGGTATGATGAAAAGACTTTTATAATCCTGCCATTCATTATCGTTCAGTTGCCTGACCTTTCGGAAGTATTCTATCCATTCATTGGTAACAAAAGATTGTCCGAAAATTCCCGGATTGCTTACGTCTTCCTGGGGAATAAGGCAGCAGCGGAACTGGTTAAACACATATTTTTGTTCGTTGGTAAGTATCTCATCCACCTGGTCGCGGAGGTTCCACAACAGCAGTGTGCCTTCTTCGCCAAACAGGCCTTTGACATGCGCCAGATCAATCTCTTTGCGGTCTTCCGGTGTGATGGGGCGTGTGTCTTTACCGGATATGTTGCCTGAGGGAAACTGTTCCGGTGCAGCGTGGCATTCCCGGCAGCCATCGGCGTGGTAGCCCGGAGTTTGTGTAGCCAGCAGGCTGCGTTTGATGATTTCCGAATGCTTTTCCCGTGCCCTCATAACCTCGTTTTTCAGGGTATCACTCAGGTCTTTATCTTGTGTAAGCTCGCCAATGAGGTTTTTGTATGTGTTGCAAATTTTCTGCAGTTCATTATTGTAATAAGTCGTATTCAGTGACAGATTCAGATTTAACTGATCTACCTGCATTGCAAGTGGAATTAGTCTTTGGGCCTGTTCTTTGCTGAGTGAGAGTCCATGCAGCAGGTTGATGGACGAGGTCTGCATAACAAGGTTATTCAAGACGTTGAGCTGTTCTTCCCAGGGATCGGGCTTTTGGTTTATCACCTTGATTGTAAAGTGCGGCTTTGATGTAAAAGCAAAACAAATCAACAGCACTGCGGCGAGGATAAGGACAGGAATAAACTTTGCTTTTTTTATTTCCATACGCCGTTTATTTTTTCGTTGCAGAAGCCGCATTTTCCATCTTTGATGTTGTTGGAAAGGATGGTGTATCCACGTCGTTCGATGATTTTTTTCTTGCACTTGGGACAGTATGTGTCATCGTATTCTGTTCCGGGTACATTACCGATATATACGTGTCTTATTCCTGCGGCCAGGGCTATGTCGTGGGCTTTGTTGAGGGTGTCTATGGGGGTGGCGGGAAGTTGTGTGAGCTTATAGGTGGGGAAGAATCTGCTGAAGTGCAGCGGACAATCTGCAAAGCCTTCATCATAAAGCCAGTCGCACATTTCTTTTATCATGTCGAGGTCGTCGGTCCAGCCGGGCACTACCAGGTTGGTGATTTCGAGCCAGACGCCTTCTTCTTTGAAAATTTTAAGGGATTTTTTAACCGTTGCAAGTTTGCCGCCGTTAAGTTTGCGGTAGATGTCTTCTTTGAAACTTTTCAGGTTGATATTGGCAGCATCAAGGTATTTGCAGAGTTTGCGCAAAGGAGCTTCGTTGATTGAGCCGTTTGAAATAAACAGATTTTTCAGGCCTTCCTGATGTGCCAGTTGGGCGGTGTCGTACACGTATTCGTAAAACACCACGGGTTCGGTGTAAGTATAGGCAATACTTTTGCAATTGTTTTTCAGGGCATAGGCAACAATTTCTTTTGGAAACAGGTCGTAGTTTTGGGTGTCAAAAGGCGACACCTGAGAGATTTGCCAGTTTTGGCAGTTCAGGCAGGTGTAATTGCAGCCTGCTGTGGCCAGCGAGAAAGCAGTGCTCTGTGGCAGAAAATGGTAAAGAGGTTTTTTTTCGATGGGGTCGCTGTTGATAGAACAGGGGTTACCGTAGTTAATGGCATAAAGTTCATTTTTGAAATTTACCCTGGTCCTGCACATGCCTTTGCCGTTGAGTGTTATCAGGCAGGCATTGGGGCAAAGGCCGCATACTATGCCTTTTTCGGTTTTGGTATAATAATGCGCCGGGGTATTCCATTTCCAGATATCAGCAGGATTGTTCATGGCAATATTTTTTTTGTCGCCGGCGAAAACGTCGAGGCCTGAAATACTCAGAGCCGCTATGCCCGCATAATGCATACATGTTTGGATGAATTGCCGGCGGCTGATTTTTTTATTGGTCTTGCTCATTATACCGTAAAATTACTAAAAATATTTTTGCCGGCAGCCATCATCAGGACGAAAAACTGTTCTCCGGATTTTTAAATTTGCCCAGACTGCAAAATATGCAAAACAAAGCATGACGGCTTTTATGCCGACTCACTTCAATAGTAACGCAGTAATATGACCAAAAATTTTGGTGTAAAAAAATGTGTCTTCAGATTAATTTACTGAGTCCGCTAAAATGTCAATGTTCAGATTTTAGTTGGTCGCAGGTTTGATCACATCCAGTTCAACCCTTAGGTTTTCGATAATAAAATCCTGTCGTTCGGGCGTGTTTTTTCCCATATAAAACGACAAGAGGTCTTTTACGGGTGAATCTTTGGTTAGCATTACCGGTTCGAGTCTGATGTTGGGTCCGATAAAATGTTTGAATTCGTCCGGTGATATCTCTCCCAGTCCTTTAAAACGGGTTATTTCGGGGCTGCTTCCCAGTTCGGCAATAGCTTTGATTCTTTCCGTGTCGCTGTAACAGTAAATGGTTTTTTTCTTGTTTCTTACCCTGAACAGCGGAGTTTGGAGTATGTACAAATGTCCTGTTCGTATCACTTCGGGATAAAACTGAAGGAAAAATGTCAGCAGCAGCAGGCGTATGTGCATGCCGTCCACATCTGCATCGGTGGCAATAACGATATTGTTGTACCGCAGGTTTTCTATTTCGTCCTCGATGTTGAGCGACGACTGCAGCAGGTTAAACTCTTCGTTTTCGTAGCAAACTCTTTTTGTCATGCCATAGCAGTTGAGCGGTTTGCCCCTGAGGCTGAACACGGCCTGGGTGTTCACATCGCGTGATTTGGTGATGGAGCCGCTGGCCGAGTCGCCTTCTGTGATGAAGAGGGTGCTCTCGTAACGTCTTTCGTCGTTGCTGTTGTAATGTATGCGGCAATCGCGGAGTTTTTTGTTGTGCAGGCTGACTTTTTTGATGCTGTCTTTGGCTAATTTTTTTATGTTGGCCAGTTCTTTACGGTCTTTTTCCGACTGCAGGATTTTGCGGTGCAGTATGTCAGCGGTTTCCGGGTTCATGTGCAGGTAATCGTCGAGATGTTTTTTTATGACGTCCTGCACGTAGTTTCTGACGGTGGCGCCGTTGGGTTCCACATTTATCGACCCCAGTTTTGTCTTGGTCTGCGATTCAAATACAGGTTCCTGAATTTTGATGCTGATGGCTGCGATGATGGATTCGCGGATGTCGCTGGGTTCAAAGTCTTTTTTATAAAACTCGCGTATGGTTTTCACCACGGCTTCACGGAAGGCTTGCTGGTGTGTGCCGCCCTGGGTGGTGTGCTGGCCGTTGACGAATGAATAATACTCTTCATTGTATTTGGTAGCGCTGTGGGTTATGGCACATTCAAAGCCGTTTTCGTTGATATGGATGACAGGGTAGAGGGTGGGGCCGTCAATATTGTTGTTCAGCAGGTCGAGCAGGCCGTTTTTTGAAACAAATTTCTGGCCGTTGAAATAAATTGTGAGACCGTTATTCAGAAAAACATAGTTCCACAACATTTTTTCAACATATTCCGGAATAAAATGAAAGTTGCCAAAAATTTTTTCATCCGGGGTGAATTTGACAATAGTGCCGTTATTCAGGTCGGTTGTGGTAATGGGGTGGTCTTTGGTTTGGACTCCCTCGGCAAATTCCACGGTTTTTATCTTTTGTTCCCTGACAGATTGTGCCACATAGTATGATGACAAGGCGTTGACGGCCTTGGATCCGACGCCGTTCAGCCCTACAGTCTTAATAAAAACTTTGGAATTGGATCCGTATTTTGCTCCGGTATTGATTTTTGATACGCAATCGGCCAGTTTATTGAGAGGTATGCCGCGTCCATAGTCACGAACGGTAACTGTCTGGTCTTTGATGGTTATTTCGATGGTTTTTCCGGTCCCCATGATAAATTCATCAATGGCATTATCGATGGTTTCTTTTAGCAGCACATAGATGCCATCATCCGGCGAGGTGCCGTCGCCAAGCTTGCCAATATACATTCCCGGCCGCTGGCGGATGTGTTCATTCCATTCGAGGGTGCGGATGGCTTCTTCGTTATAATCAACAGTATTCATGGGTGCGAAAAATTTATGCAAAGGTACGAAGACTTTGTCAGAGTAAGGATAGACTGGGATTTTTTTTATTAACAATAGTGAGTTAAAGATTGAGAAAAGGGGAGATTGGGAGAGATTGGAGGGAGTTGGAGATTGAGAGATTGAGAGATTGAGAGATTGGAGAGATTGGAGATTGAGAGATTGAGAGATTGAGAGATTGAGAGATGGAGAGATTGAGAGATTGGAGATTGAGAGATTGGAGATTGGAGGTTGAGAGATTTAGCGATTTGACAAATTAGGATTTTAGATTGGTTAAGTATTATTTTTAATTTTGTAAAAAAACCAAAATGTTGTTTGAGGATACTTTTCTTACTGTTGCCAATGTTTCTGAGAGCGTATTCCGCGACAGGGGCAGCAGATTTATTGGTATTGCTGTTCCTGTTGGTAACGAAGCGGAGATGAAACAGGAACTGGAGCAGCTTCGAAAAAAGTATTTTGATGCCACCCACCATTGTTATGCTTTTCGTCTGGGTTTTGACAAGAGTGTCTATCGGTTTAATGACGACGGAGAACCATCGGGCACTGCCGGAAGGCCTATTTACGGGCAAATTTTGTCGAAGGATCTTACCAATGTTTTGGTAGTGGTGGTCAGGTATTATGGCGGAACCAAATTGGGTGTGCCCGGGCTGATCAATGCATACAAAACCGCGGCAAAAGAAGCATTGGACAACAACAATATTATTGAAAAGACTGTCAATGATGTTTACAGGGTTGTTTTTTCTTATGAACAGATGAATGATGTGATGAGGATTTTGAAAGATGACCATATCAAACAATTGTCGCAGAACTTTGATAATAAGTGTGCGATAGAATTTTCGGTACGGAAACTTTATGCGGGGAAAACATATGAGAAGCTTTGCCTGATCAAGGGTGTGGAGGTTGAGTTCCTCAGGACGGTTTAATGATTTATCTGGAATTTTTATTGAGATTTTCAGTTTGCTTGCAAGCTATTTAATAAAATAAAATAATATGTAATTATGTAAAAATGTAATTACTTATATTTGTGAATAATTACAAAGGGTGATAGGCTGGAAAAGCTTTGTTTTTTTTAACTCCACCTGTATTTTCCATTTTTGTCCAGAACCACCTTGTCGTTGTCCACCAGCCAACGCATAACTTTTATCACGTTGTTTTCGTTGCCTGTTTCCACGGCAGCAATTATTTCCTCAAGGCTAAAGGGCAGGACACTCAATAGCGGCCTTACCTTTTCCACAATAGCGTCAAATTCATACTCTGTGATGCCCAGCTCATTTCTTTTCAGGCAAACATCGCATATGCCGCATCGTTTGCTGTTCTGCTCACCAAAATATGCCAGCATATATTGGCTGCGGCATTTGGTGTTTCCAGCTACATATTCTGTCATGGCTTCGAGGCGTATCAACGCGTTATCTTTTAGTTTTTTGTATTTTTCATCAGAGATGATCAGGTGCTTGTCGTCAAGCCGTTCGCAACTGAAAGTCAACTTGGGAAAACTGCTGCGGGCTTCATAATACAGCACCCCTTGTTTTACCAGGTCGTTGAGGTTTTTGACCACCGTTTCGGTGCCGGCATTCATTTTTCGGGCTATGTCGTTTTCGTCGATTTTGACAAAATCGCTGAATGGCCCACTGTACATACGAAGAATAAGTTTTATAAACGCATCGTATCTGGGGTTGGCCAGCTGAAATCTGTACAACGATTTGTTGTCGGTGATAAAATGAAGTTTGGATGCATCATTGAAGGAATCAGAAAGCATGATGTAGCCTTCTTTTTCCAAAAATTTCAGTGAACTGAATACTACAACGGGCGAGAGGTTGTAATGTTCGCAGAAATCGTTGATGTTGAAAACGTAGGTAGTGTCGGCGCCGGAACCAACAGCCAGTTGGTAATAGTTTCCCAGGCTGTTGTAAATATTTTTTATGGTATTTTTTTCGGGAAACGACATCTCAAAGTTTTTTATTGCATCCAGAATATCTGCATTTTCGTAAAGCAACACGGCGAAGGCTTTATTCTGATCCCGCCCGGCGCGTCCGGCTTCCTGAAAATAGGCTTCTATGCTGTCGGGCAGGTCGAGGTGCACAACAAAGCGTACATCGGGCTTGTCGATTCCCATGCCAAAAGCATTGGTACATACCATTACTTTCTTTATTCCTTTTTGCCAGTCCGCTTGTTTCTTATCTCTCAAAACCGTTTCCAGGCCTGCATGGTAATAATCTGCGCTGACCTTATTCTTGTTGAGAAAATCGGAAATCTCCCTGGTTTTTTTCCGGTTGCGTACATACACAATGCCTGAACCCTGGTTTTTGGAGGCAATTTTCAGCAGGGTATTCAGTTTGTTTTCATCTTTACGGACGAAATAAGCCAGGTTTTTGCGTTCGAAACTCGACTGCAGGACGTTGTTTTTGCCGAATTGCAGCTGCTTTTGAATATCCTCAACTACTTTGCTGGTGGCGGTTGCCGTGAGGGCCAGCACGGGTATGCCTGGCAGGTATTGCCTGATTTCGGCGATGGCGAGGTAAGGAGGCCTGAAGTCATAACCCCACTGCGAAATACAATGGGCTTCGTCAACCGCCAGCAGGTTTACTTTCATGCGTTTGAGCCGTTCGCGAAACAGGCTGGTTACGAGCCGTTCGGGAGAAAGATATAAGAACTTTACTTCTTTATTGAACACCGCATTGTCGAGGGCAATATCAATTTCGTAACGGCTCATGCCTGAACAAACGGCGATGGCTTTAATACCACGGCGGTTCAGGTTTTCTACCTGATCTTTCATCAGGGCAATAAGGGGAGATACTACGAGGCATAGCCCTTCGCGGGCCATGGCCGGCACCTGATAACACAGGGATTTTCCTCCTCCGGTGGGCAACAATGCCAGCGTATCGTGACCGTTGAGCACCGACTGGATAATGTCTTCCTGCATCGGCCTGAACGTGGAATATCCCCAGTATTTCGTCAGTATTTGCTGTATGGTCATCCCTGCTATTTTTGGCTAAGTTACAAAAAAACTCATTATTGGTTTTAAAACTTGTTGGATGGACTCAATCATTTTTTTGAGGTGCTGGTAGAGAATATTTTATTGTAAATAACTCAACTTTGGTAATTCAGAAAAAAATAGAAAAGCTATTCCGGTTATAAATAAATTGTTCATTGGGACCATTGCTAAGGCACTTGTATTTACATTTAATTCAGGTACATGTTAATGTAACTTTTTTTCGGAAAAAAAGTTACCAAAAAACCTTGTCAAAACGTATGCTTCTGCCCGCTCTCATCAGGGCGGGAAAATCATGCAAACGAGTGTCTGAAAAGGCCATCAAAGGCCAACAACAGTTTGAATGATTTTTGGGTAAGAAATAGTGCGTGTATTCATCATCAGTTAATGCAGGCCATTTCAGACAAACAGCCCGGTAGTCCGGGCTGCCTTTGCTGATTTTCACTGTCCTGCTGATTCACGCCTGCGCCGCCCCGCCGTTTTGACGGGCCACCGCGCCACTATTAACTGTCATTTGTGCAATTTGCAAACATCTAATTGGTCTATGATTCAGAAAACTCTTTATTAATAAGGGATGTAAAAGCATAATCTGAGATAAATATTTGTCATTCCTATTGAAGTAAAGTAATATGGGGAGTCTTGATTTAATTTTGCTACGTCAAAAGATTTAACTATTAATAAAACCCGCTATCATCATGCCGGAATACTTGATTTCTTTATTGCTTCTTAAAAAGTTCTGATAAATTTTTTTATTTTGCATTCGCAAGTTCCTTTGAACATTACTTTTGTGAAAATTTCTGGTAACAATTATGGGAAAGAAAAGTAAAAAAAAATTTTCGGCAGATAAATTGCCTGGCATTCCGGATGGACCGAAAACCAGGAATGTCCTGACCAATACTGCTGACAGCCCCAAAAAAGTCCGTCTTTATGCTGCCATAGCGGTTTTATTTACTTTGCTGCTTTATATTCCTTCGCTGAATAATGATTTTATCGTCAACTGGGATGATGGCGGCTATATACATGAACACGAGCTGGTTCATAAAATTTCTTGGGACAATTTCGTTACAATTTTTAATCCTACCACTTTCTACAAAGGCAATTACCATCCGTTGACTACCTTTTTCTTTGCCGTTGAATATTCGTTGGTGGGCGAACATGCGCTGCTATATCATATCAACAACCTGATACTTCATTTGCTGAATGTGCTGCTGGTATTTGTGTTTATCCGGCTGTTATCGAAACGCGCGACGATTGCGGCTTTGGTGGCGTTGCTGTTTGGCATACATCCTATGCATGTGGAGTCAGTGGCCTGGATTTCGGAACGTAAGGATGTGTTGTACACCTTCTTTTTCATGTTGTCGCTGATTCAATATTTTTATTATGTGACCAAAGAGGCATCGCGGCGAAAACACTACATACTTGTTTTGGTGTTTTTCTTTTTATCGCTGCTGTCGAAGTCTGCAGCGGTGTCTTTGCCCGTGGCTCTTTTCGTGGTGGATTATTATCTGAAGCGGAAACTAGATCTCAAACTGATTCTGGAGAAGCTTCCTTTCTTAGGTCTTTCTGTATTGTTTGGGTTGCTGGCGGTTTTTTCTCAATCCGAAAAAGGCGCTATTCAGGACCTGACACCCATGTTCAGCTTGTTTGAACGCTTGCTGATAGTGTGTCATGGTACTATGATTTACCTGTGGAAGCTCTTTGTCCCGGTAAAGCTTGGTGCTATGCATCCCTATCCCGACAAACTGGACGGCATGTTTCCACTTATTTACTACATCGCGCCTTTCGTTATATTGCTGGTTGTGGCAGGAATAGTCTATTCAAGGAAATACGGCAGGCATTATATTTTTGGAGCATTGTTTTTCCTTGTCAACATTGCCCTGGTGCTGCAGATTGTGCCTGTTGGCGGCGCTGCTATGGCCGAACGATATACGTATGTGCCTTACATCGGCTTGTTTTTTATTCTTGGAAAATTATATGATAATGTGATTCGCTCTACAGACACTGTATTCCGGCGCATCAAACCTCTGCTGACCGTACTTGTGTTGATTTTCATTCTGTTCTTGTCTGTGCTGACTTTCGTGCGTATCGGCAAATGGAAAAATGGCGAAGTGCTGATGCGCGACCTCACGAAAGTATATCCCTATCTGCCTTTTGCATACAACAACCTCGGATATTATTATTATCACTGGGAAAAAAACTACGACAAGGCGCTACGGGAATATACCACGGCTATAAAGGCCGATTCAAATTATTATCAGGCATGGAGCAACCGCGGCGTGGTATACAATAATATGGAAAAACATGAAGAAGCAGTTCGTGATTTCACTATCTGTCTGTCGCTAGATCCCGAAAATAACGACGGTCTCATTGGCAAGGCCAACTCGTTGAGTGCTTTGTTGCGTTTTGAGGAAGCCCTGCCTTTTTACAATCAGTATTTGCTTAAAAAGCCCGGCGATGCCAATGCGGTGCTGAAAAGAGGAACAGCCTTTGTACAGTTGGGACGGTACAAAGATGCCCTGACTGACCTTGAAAAGAGCAAAGAACTCAAACCCGACAATTACGAAGTGTATTACTGGCTTGGATTGTATTATTACAAAAACGAACAGTATGCCGTCGCGCTCGAAAACCTTGATAAATCGATAAGTCTGAATCAAAAAAAATCAGACATCTATTCGTGGCGGGGACTGGCACGTTATAAGCTGAAACAGCTTGATGGCGCTATTGAGGATTATACAGTAGCCATACAGATGAATCCTGACGATGCTGCGGCTTATGTGAACAGGTCGGTGGCTAATTTTGACAAAGGTAATTATACACAGGCCTGGGAAGACATCAATACTGCCGGCCGAATGCGTTACCCGCTCGACAAGCCTTATTTTATGAAATTAGAGGCTATCGTGATGAAAAATAAAAAGTAATGTCAGTATGGCCTCCTAAATGACCAAATTCGTGTTCAGCATTTTCAGGGCATTTTATATACTACGGCATTGATATTCATTCCCGCGCCTACGGAGGCGAAGACCAAAAGGTCGCCACCATCAATCCTGTGGGGTGGCAAAAGTTTTTTCAGGATGAGATCAAGCAGGGTAGGCAGCGTGGCTACAGATGAATTGCCGAGCCATGAGATGGACATTGGCATAAAGTTTTCAGGAATTTCTTTCAGTCCAAACAACCCGAAGAGCCTTTTAATAATAGCATCATCCATTTTACCGTTGGCCTGATGTATCAGTGTTTTTTTTATTGCGAGGAGCGGTATGCTGCATTTTTCAAGACATTCTTTGATGGCCAGAGGTACCGTTTCTAGTGCATACTGATAAAGCTTCCGGCCATTCATCTTGAGAAACAAATTGTCTTTTGGGGTGTAGGCAGGGTTGTTGGATTTTCCCATAAACAACATATTGGCGTATAACAAAGTATCCGACCGCGTATTGTGGGCCAGTATTCCCAGCGGTTCGGCACTTTCCCGGGCTTCGAGAATGGCAGCGCCGGCTCCATCGGCATAAAGAAGGCTGTCCCTGTCGTGTGGATCGCAAACCCTCGACAGTACCTCGGCACCGATAATAAGGATTTTTTTTGCATCGCCTGAACGCAGGTAATAATCGGCCTGTATCATTGCCTGAAGCCAGCCCGGACAGCCAAAAGGCAGATCGTAAACCACAGTTTTGGGGTTTTGAATAGCCAGCTTATGTTTCACCCGGGCTGCCAGACAGGGGACAATATCAGTTCTGTTGGTATTGGCTTTTATATCACCAAAATTGTGGGCAACAATAATGTAATCCAGGCTTTCTTTGTCGATGTTCGCCGTAGCGATGGCTTCAGCGGCTGCATAAAAGGCTATGTCGGAAGTAACAAGGTCGTCCGAGAGGTAACGTCTTTCCTCAATGGTGGTAATTTCCTGAAATTTATCAATAATTTCCCGGTTGTCATTTTTAAGTTTTAAACCATCAGAATCAAAAAATTCGTGATGCATAAAATCCTCATTGCTGACTTTCCTTGATGGTACATAACTTCCGGTACCTGTTATCACGCTATAGATTTTCTGATTCATGATGGATGATGTGTTGGTTAATGAAATTAATGGTAATCGCGTAAGTATGAATACCATAATTTTTTAAATAGCTATATGTATTTATTGATAAATAATTTGTAAAGATAATAATATTTTCTGAATAAATGAATTGTGATCCGCAACCGCAATAATACCGGGTATCCGGCATGATTTCCGACCTGGTGCAGTATCAGTTATAATTCAATATATTTCTGAAATAAAAGCTGTAAATAGGCTTTGCCTTGCTGCTGATTGTTTTGAGTCTTGCAGCCATTAATTTTTATTTTGACATCAGAAAAGGCCTTGAGGTTATGGTCATAAATGATGTCGGCGCTGTCAGTAATAAAGCCAAATCCATCATCAAAGGCATAAAATGCAAAACCGCGGCTATACTTGTTCATGATATTTTTCCCCCAGGTGAATTCCTTATTATCGCCCTTCAGTTGTGCCAGCAGGGTGGGAGCGATATCCACGTGAGAAATGATTTTTTCGGATGTTTTTCCCCTGTATTCAGGCTTTAGTGCGCCTCCGTATAACAACAGCGGGATATGATGCCGTTCGGGTATATTATAGGCTCTTTCCAGGGGGTGTTTATGTGCATGGTCGGCGGTGATGATAAACAGTGTGTTGTTGTACCATCCGGCTTTTTTGGCCTGTTGAAGGTACTCGTAAAGGCAGCGGTCGGTGTAATGGGCTGTATTATGAAAAAGGATATTTTCTGTTTTCCCCGGAAATACTTTTTCAACATCGGCAACAAAGTATTCGTGGTTGGTAAGGCTCAGTACAACCGAGAAGAAGGGTTGGCGCATCTCATGAAGTTTATTCAGTTGATAGGCAAAAACATCTTCATCGTAGGCCCCCCAGTCGGTGTTACGGGTATGCGGGATGTCGTATTTGCCTTCTATCTGGTTGGTTCCGGCCAATTGCAGGTACGTTTCGGTATTAGCATATTTCAGGTCGCCTCCATAAAAAAATGAAGTATAATATCCCAATGATTCTAAATTTTTTATCAGGTTGGGCAACTTGTCAAACTTCTCGAAATTTTTGATGATAGCTGTCCTGGGTTGAGCAGGAAACCCGCTTAGCAGAGCTACTATGCCCTGGTCGGTGCGGAAACCGGTGGCATAGGCCCGGGTAAATAAGAATCCCTCTTTTGCCAGTGAATCAAAACAGGGGGTAATGCCTTTTTCCCCTCCCAGGCAGGCAATAGCGTCGGCGCTGAAACTTTCGAGAGCTATAAGAACAATATTCGGTCTGGAGGTTTTCAGCAGGTATTCTGTGCTGTCTTTTTCTATTGCGAAGAGGTCTGAAATTACCTTTTCCGCTTTGCTTTTACTGTAGAATACATAAGGATTTTCTTTCATCCTGGGATGAACCAGGGTGGCCGAAAAGTTCCAGAAGTCGTTCAGTGCTGCGAAGTTTAGCACAGGATATTTAGAATAGAAACAGGATTGTTTGCTGATTGGGTATTTTTGAACACCTCCGCGGGCCCCCACAAAAAGTATCCCGGTAATGATTACAAAAAAAATCGAAGACCGCACTATCCCTGTGTTTCTGGTTGCAGGTGTTTTGAAAAAATGCCGGTAGACAAGAAATATCAATGCTGTGATGGCTACCAGAATCCCGAAATACAGCAGGTTGTAAATGTCGAATAATATGCCGGCCACTTCTTGCGGATAGATCATAAACGACAAGGCTTTCGAGTTTATTTTAGTTCCCCAGTTGGCATAAAGTCCAAGACCGGCAAGGCTTATGAGCAGGTAAAAAACAATTAGCAACCAATTAATCCACCTTGCCGCATGAAAAAATTTTGTACTGTTTTTTGATGAAATTCCAATACATAAAACAATGAGAGAAGGTAATAATAAATAACACGCCGAGGCAACATTCATTGGCAGCGCTTTCAAAAACGAATACATGGTATGCCCCAATGGAATATCCGCTAGCATGCGGAAATTAAACGCCAGAAATAAACACTGGAAGGCGTAAAACAATGCCATCCAGAACACAAAGAGTTTCAGCAAATAGATGGATGCTGCTTTTATACCGTTCATTTCTTTGTGTTTCATAAATTTCCCTGCAAATTTATTATTTAATCCTAACTTGTGCAACAAGTGGTTGTAAACTGCGGCTATCTGCATATGTTTTTTTTTGAGCGACTGTTCACATCCTGTTCAAATCTTTATGTCGTACCCATGGACGCAGGATGTATCCAATGGAAGGTATTGATTTGCGTGTATGAAAAATATTTTCACTTTTTCTTGTGCTATCCAAAAATGAATTTTGGTTTTTAAAGCAGTGGGTAAATAATCCTGAATTTTGTTTACGTTTTGTTTGTGTGATATGATAATAATTACCTTTGGGTGATGAATATAAAAGCAACAAAATTCTCTTTTCGTCTGGCGGTAGTGCTTGTTGCGCTTTTTGCCCTGCGACTGGCTTATGGGCTGTGTTCTGAGTTTTGGTTCCCCGACGAACTGCAGGTTTATCTTATTGGCCTCAAGTTTTATGCTACCGGCCATATACCCTGTTTCGGGGCTGATGTAGTATATACAGAAACACAGATACCCGGTGCATTGCAGGGTTTGCTGGTGGGATTACCTTTTTATCTGTTTAAAATTCCTGAGGCTCCTTTTATCCTCCTGAATATTCTTTCTTTTGCTGTGCTTTGTTTTTTTGCGCTGTATCTGCAGAAAAAATTTCCGGGCGTACCCACATGGTTTACCTGGATATGGCTGATGACCTGCCCCTGGACAATGAACTTTTCCACTCATGTGCTTAATCCTTCTTATGTGCTTTTTGGCTCGGTATTATTTTTTATTGCTTTTTTTGAAGTAATACCTCGTATATCCATTGGCTTTGTCAAGCCACGGCTTGCATTTTTTCTGATGGGTTTTGCATTGTTTTGGGTGCTGCAGCTGCATATGTCCTGGGTGTTGCTAATCCCTTTTATTTGCTATGCATTTTGGGTTTCGTTCCGTCGTGATAGAATGGTGGTCATTTATTTTTTTGCCGGATGTCTGATTGTTGCCATAACGCTAATCCCCACACTTTTGGCATGGGGGCTTTCTGCTTTTAGTGCAGGCGCCGGCAACACGGTGTTTAACGGTTCCAATATCAAAGAAATCGGGACGGTGTTGCTCAGGTTTGTTTCTTTTGCCACTTTTGAGATTCCCCGGTTTATAGACACCGATGGAAGCTCCAAATGGCTGTTTTTTAAAGACTACTGGCCGGCGGCTCCTTTTATTTTATTGGTAATACTGGCGGGTTTTCTACAGGTAGCATACCTGATAGTGGCTTTTTTTCTTAAGAATCCCCAAGCGGATTTTGCCTTTGCAAAATGGATAACACTTGGAGCTATGCTCATCACCTGGGGAAGCTTTTTCTTCAGTGTGAAAGGGCCTTCTTCACATACATTTTATGTGTTATTCCCGCTGGTGATGATCTATTCCTTTTACTGCTGGCAGCCCTTATTCCGTCGCCAGTGGTTTGCCGTTATCATGGCGGTGTTATTGATTTCCGGCTTGATAACCCATGGTACATTGGCCTATCATAATTATTCCCTGAAATCGATGTATCTGAACAGGGATTTGCCTTTGAAAGCTATACAGGAAAAAGATTACCATATTCTCGGAGAACGCCGTGCCTTTGATAAAAATCCTTAACGGGTCCGCCGCTGGTTAAAAAGTTCCAAAGGATTGGTATATCTGGTGTCGCTGATGACCCGGTAGCCTTTATTCCGGAAGGCAGGATGTTTTTTACTTAAGGCTTCCACCACAGCACTATCAAACCGGTGGTATTTCAGTGATCTGTCATAAAACACCAGGAAGTTTTCGATGACACAAAACCTGCCGCCTCCTGCACATACTGTCTCTACTCCCTTTGCGGCCCACTGCTTTTGTGCCACGGCAAAAATTTCCGAATGCAGGTCAGGCAGGCCGTCGGCAAAAAATATTTCCAGCGGCTCATGGCTATGGGCATCGGCAACCACCACAAATTTTTTTTCTTTGAGAGGTAGTGTTATCATTTTATTTTTCCAATATTTCCATCAAGTATCGAAACCCGACATCAGTGGCAGACTTTTCAAAGGTATCCACAGCATCGATCCTGACATCCCAGCCCGAATTCTTATAACTACCGCCCCTTGTTTTACCTTTTTCAATGATCATCTCAGCCACATTTCCGCACACATTGTAAAGGCCCAAATCGTTGGGGTAGTATGAATTTACAGGCTCAGTAATGTTAGCAACGTCATGTATATCAATCGGGGAACTGCCTTTTGGGTTTTTTACAATTTCATATATTTTCAGGTCTTTTCGATAGGTGATACGTTCGTCACCAAAGTGCTTGTATTTGCACATGTATTTACAATCTTTCATCAGGTATGGCCCCCAGGGATAGGGCATGGATGAATTGTTTCCCCTCGCGGCAAATGTCCATTCCTTGCTGTTGGGCAGGCGAAAAACCACCTTTTTGAATTTTCTCTTTGGAAAACCATTATATTTTTCTGTCAGCCATTGGCAAAAAAGTATGGCCGCATCATAAGAAATATTCACCACGGGATAATTCTTATAGGCGGGATGAGTGTAATAATAGTCAGCATAAGGTTTGTTGTAAGCAAGTTTGTCGTTCCAGTTTGCCGAATCAACCATGGCGATCTTCAACAGATCGGTATTGTTATTTGCCTTGAGATCCTTTTCGAAAAGGCTGTATAAATAATTGCTAACTTCGAATTTGCCTATGTACACACTGTCGGAAACCCGTGCCAGCGACTTTTCAATTTCTTTTCCATCGAAAACATCGTTTTTTTCTTTATAAGGTGTCATCTTAAATCCTGTGAGAACAACGAAAAGAACAATTATTGTTATTCTTGTAACCTGTGCCATTTTATGAAAATATTTAAATGTATGTTTTTGCAAAGGTACAATCAAATGTTTCATTGTTGACCTGTTATGTGAAATTTAAAGACTACCTTTGCAACTTCTTTTTGAAAAAAGGTAAAAAGTTTATTTAAAATGCAGGAAATCAGAAATATAGCAATTATAGCCCACGTTGACCATGGCAAAACGACCCTGGTTGACCGTATATTATATCAGGTGAAGTTATTTCGCGAGAATCAGGAAAAGAAAGAACTGATACTTGATTCCAACGATCTAGAACGGGAGCGGGGTATCACCATACTTTCCAAAAATGTTTCCGTCAGGTACAAAGGTGTTAAAATTAATATTATTGATACTCCCGGGCACTCTGATTTCGGAGGTGAGGTGGAAAGGGTGCTGAATATGGCCGACGGGGTGCTGCTGTTGGTAGATGCCTTTGAAGGGCCGATGCCACAGACACGTTTTGTTTTGCAGAAGGCGCTGGACCTGGGATTGAAGCCCGTGGTTGTCATCAATAAAGTGGATAAGCCCAACTGTTCGCCCGATGAAGTACAGGAAAAAGTTTTTGACCTCATGTTCAACCTGGACGCCAGCGAAGATCAACTGAATTTTCCTACCGTTTATGGCTCTTCCAAGCAGGGCTGGATGTCGGCTGATTGGCGTCAACCGACAAAGGATGTAAGCTATCTGCTTGATGTTATTATAAGGCATATTCCTGCACCCAGGCATAACCCGGGCACCCTGCAGTTGCAAATCACCAGCCTTGATTATTCTTCTTATGTGGGCCGTATCGCGGTGGGACGTATTTCGCGCGGCAGCATCAAAGCCGGTATGCAGCTTTCGCTGGTGAAAAATGACGGAACTATCACCAAGACTTTTATCAAAGAGTTATATCTTTTTGAAGGACTGGGCAAAGAAAAGGTCAAGTATGAGGTGGAGGCCGGGGAGATATGTGCTGTTTTAGGCCCCGAAAATTTTGATATCGGCGATACCATTGCCGATCTGGAAAACCCCGAAGGGCTGGCTCCCATTAATGTTGACGAGCCTACCATGAGTATGTTGTTCACCGTGAACAACTCGCCGTTTTTTGGTAAGGAAGGGGTGTACGTTACTTCGAGACACTTGCGCGAACGCCTATTTCGTGAAACTGAACGCAACCTGGCTCTGCGTGTGGAAGAAACCGACTCTCCCGACAAACTCAATGTTTTCGGCAGGGGAATACTGCATCTTTCTATCCTGGTGGAGACCATGAGGCGCGAAGGTTACGAGTTTCAGCTGGGGCAGCCCCAGGTAATCATAAAAGAAATCAACGGCGTCAAAAACGAACCCGTTGAATCCCTTACCATCCATGTTCCCGAACAATTTTCCGGAAAGGTCATCGAGATAGTTACCAAACGCAAGGGCGATATCGCCAACATCGAAACACGCAACGACAGGATTGAGCTCAAATTTAATATTCCGGCACGCGGAATCATTGGTCTCACCAATGCTGTGCTGACCGTTACCGAGGGCGAAGCTGTGATAGCGCATACGTTTAAAGCTTTTGAGCCCTGGAAAGGCGAGATTTTAAGCCGCCGCAACGGCTCGCTGATTTCGGGTGAAACAGGCACCGCGATAACTTATGCGCTTGATAAACTGCAAGATCGGGGAAGTTTTTTTGTAGAACCCAACGACCAGATTTACGAAGGGCAAATAGTGGGCGAAAATACACGCTACGATGACATTGTGGTGAATCTGACCAAGACAAAAAAACTTACCAACATCCGTGCATCGGGCTCAGACGATAAAGCCATGATTATTCCGGCAATCAAGTTTTCGCTTGAAGAAGCTATGGAATATATCAAAGAAGATGAATATGTGGAAGTAACCCCGAAATCCATCCGCCTGCGAAAGATTATTCTCGATGAAACCCAACGCAAACGCAGCAAGAAGTCAACGGCGGAAGAGTAATTTTCATATTTTAACAAACTTTATGAAATATGGCCAGAACAAGGGTGCTGCAACCCAAATATTTTCTTTAATTTTGCACCGCTAAAATTAAATTAATGGCAGACAAAAAAAGTATTTTAACATTTCCCGCTTTGTTTTCGGATACCGTAAGTAAATACCCCGATCATAATGCGTTGGCTTTTGTTGGTGAAACTCCGATGACTTATAAAGAGATGAGTCAAAAGGTGCATGCTTTGATCGCGCTGATGGAAAAATTAAATATCAGGCCGGGAGATAAAGTGGCTATACTGAGTGCAAACATGCCAAACTGGGGAGTGGCTTATTTTGCCATTACCTTTATGGGTGCCGTGGTAGTGCCTTTGTTGCCCGATTTTCACAGCAGCGAAATAGAAAAGTTTCTTGCTCATTCGGAAACAAAACTGATGTTTATTTCCGAAAACCTTCGGTATAAACTGAAAACCATCGAAAACGGTATCCCTGAAAATATCATTGTTATTGACAGTTTGACGATGCTGAAACCTGAACATTCAGCAATTGTTTTTGACTTGTCTGCAATACCTGTCAATGATTATGCCGTGGACGAAAATACCCTGGCCGCCATTATCTACACCTCCGGGACAACCGGAAAACCCAAAGGCGTGATGCTTTCGCATAAGAACATTGCTTTTGATGCCCTCAAATCAAGTATCATTCAACCAATTAATGAACACGATCGTTTTTTGTCGGTGTTGCCACTCTCGCATACCTATGAAAATACATTAGGGCTTATTCTGCCCATGATTTACGGCGCCTGTGTGTATTATCTTCAGAAACCCCCGACACCACCGGTGCTGATGCCTGCCCTGAAAGTGGTGAAACCTACCATATTGCTTACTGTCCCCTTAATTATCGAAAAAGTGTACCGCAACGCAGTGTTGCCCAAATTTACCAAAGGAAAACTCTTACGAAGTCTTTACAAGATTTCCTTGTTCCGGAAACTGCTACACAGGTTGGCTGGTAAAAAATTAATGGAGACTTTTGGTGGACAGGTGAAGTTCTTTGGTATCGGCGGCGCCAAACTTGATAAAGTGGTGGAACGTTTTCTGCTGGAGGCCCGCTTTCCGTATGCCATCGGTTATGGTCTCACCGAAACGGCTCCCTTGCTGGCCGGGGCCAGTCCCTTTCATACCAAATGGCAATCCACAGGCCCTGCGATGGAAGGTGTAGAACTTAAAATAATGAACCCCGACCCGCATACCGGCGAAGGTGAAATCGTTGCCCGTGGCCCCAATATTATGCTGGGTTATTACAAAGAACCCGAGCTTACCCGCACTGTGCTCGATGAAAATGGTTGGTTCCGTACCGGTGACCTTGGTGTTTTCAATAAAAAGAACTTTTTGTACATCAAAGGCCGGCTGAAAAATATGATTATCATGAACGGCGGTGAAAATATTTACCCCGAAGAGATAGAAACCGTTATCAATAATTTCAATTATGTGGGCGATTCGTTGGTGGTTGAAGAGAAGGGAAAACTCGTGGCTTTGGTATATTTCAACAAAGAAGAAATAGAATTGAAGTATCAGCACCTGAAAGCGGAGATTTCGGAATATGTGGATAAAAAAATTGAAGAACTGCAAGTTGAGCTGAAAGATTACGTCAATAAGCGCGTGAATAAATTCTCGAGAGTCCAGACTATTATAGCACAGCCCGACCCGTTCCAGAAAACGGCCACCCAGAAGATCAAGCGGTTCATGTATTCGAAAAACAAATAAGTTTTATAACGTTCTCCCGAAAGGTTGGGAAAAAACATCCAGTTTTTTAATCAGGAGGTAAATGGCATGCTGATGCTACTTTGAATAGCTTAGGCTATGTTTTACGTTTTTTTTCTTTTAACCATGATTACCGTATCAATGCCTGCCGGATTTTTCCCTGCCTTCATAAGATCGGTAAAGCCGTTGCGTTCATAAATACGTCGCGCCGGTATTCCGGCCGCAATATTTTCGGCAAAAGTCTGGACAAAAATATCTCCCCGGTCTGCCATTTCTTCTATGCATTTTTTCACAAGTTTGTCGCCTAATTTTTTTCCCTGATATTTTTGTGAAACGGCCAGCCACACGATTTCGTTTTTCTCACGGTCAACCGCAACAATGCCTGCCAAAATTTCATTTTTAAAACTGATGCCGTAGGCATTTTTATATTTAACACAATTGCTGATTGCTTCTTTAAATGCCGGCATGGTGGTCATCGGACCGAAAAGCGGCTCCACTTCGGCAGCCAGAGCCATCCAGGCATCAAAATCATCTGGGGTTAATAACCTGATCATACTAATAATTCTTTGTTACGTAAGTAAAATTTTTGACCAACCTAACGGTACGAGCACGATTTTGCCTTTGCGGGAATTTGTTGTGTCCTCAATGAGTTTTTTGATAAATCCATTCCTGTTTGTACTGTGTGCACCTGCACCACCATAGGATTAATAAATCCTTGTTGTCAATAGGTGACAGTGTTATGAGTTGGAGTAAGAAAAGGCGTAGCTCTTAAAGTTTAATTTTCTTTTCTAATTCGTCAACATACAGTTTAAACTGTTTGTCGGTTTCTATCAGGTTGTTCACTGTGCGGCAGGCATGCAACACTGTGGCGTGGTCTTTTTTTCCGCAATGCATACCAATAGATGCTAAGGAAGCTTTGGTAAGTTTTTTTGCGAAGAACATTGACAGTTGCCTGGCCTGAACGATTTCACGTTTGCGGGTTTTGGAGTTCAGCAGATCGATGTTTATGCCGAAATAATCGCATACCACTTTCTGAATATAATCGATTGAAATTTCGCGCGAATTGTTACGGATAAATTTGTCGATAATCTGTTTGGCGAGATCGATGGTGATGGCTTTTTTGTTGAGGGAGGATTGCGCCAGCAAAGATACCAAAGCGCCTTCGAGTTCGCGTATATTGGTGGTGATGCTGTAAGCGAGGTATTCGATAACATCGCGTGGCATTTCGATACCGTTGTTATACAATTTTTTATCAATGATGGCCACGCGGGTTTCAAAATCTGGTACCTGCAGGTCTGCAGCAAGTCCCCATTTGAAGCGGGATAACAGGCGGGGTTCAATGCCTTTGAGGTCGATTGGGGCTTTGTCGGAAGTTATTACTATTTGGCTTCCCTGCTGATGCAGGTGGTTGAAGATATGGAAGAAGGCATTTTGAGTTCCTTCTTTGGCCGACAAAAACTCTATATCATCCATGATGAGCACGTCTATCATCTGGTAGAAGTGCATAAAATCATTCTGGTTGCCGGTTTTTACAGCTTCAATGTATTGGGTGATAAATTGTTCGCACTGTACATACAGTACTATTTTGTCGGGGAAATTTTGTTTTATCTGCAGCCCGATAGCATGACACAGGTGGGTTTTACCAAGGCCGTTGTTGCAATAGAGCAGGAGGGGATTGAATGCAGTTTTTCCAGGGTTGTTGGCTACGGCATAGCCGGCGGAACGGGCCAGGCGGTTGCAGTCTCCTTCAATAAAATTTTCAAAAGAGTAATTTTCATTCAGTTGAGAAGGGATCTGGATTTTCTTTAATCCCGGAATAATAAAGGGATTGGGGATATCTTTAGAACTGCCTTTGTTGATGTCAATCGGCATGGAAACCGTTGGATTTTTGGTGGGTTTACGGATTACGCCGGGTGCTTTGACTGTAACAGGTGTGTCATTGCCGTAACTGTTTTCCATCACTATGCTGTATTCCAGTTGCCCTTCGGGGCCGAGTTCTTTGGAAATGGTTTTGCGCAACAATTCAATGAAGTGCTCTTCGAGCCACTCATAAAAAAACTGGCTGGGAACCTGTATAGTGAGTACCGAATCGACAAGTTTTATGGGGGTTATTGGTTCAAACCATGTTTTGAAACTCTGATAAGAAATATTATCGCGGATAATATTCAGACAGTTGTTCCAAACTTCGGTATGGCTTTTTTTCATCCTTTGCTCCTTCAATTTCTTCGAATTTAAAAATGTTTTCTTTTTGTTTTTTTATTAACCTATTCTTTTATAAGGAACTAACCTGATTCAGATAAAAATAAATGATTATCAGAACAACTTTACAAATATTATAAAAATAATGATAGCAAAAAAGTTTTTTTTCATTTTTTTTTCTTTTTCTTAAAGAGCGCTCAAATGCTCAACTTTTATACCATTTTTTTTAGAAAATAATAAATCAATTCTTCCCAGTTTCACTCCTCCCGTGCCCACCTGACCGATAATAATATTTTTGCCGTCTGAGTTTCTGAAAGTATAGGGTTTGTCCATAAAAGTATGGGTATGTCCTCCAATGATAATGTCGATGTTTTTCGATTGTTTGGCCAGGGTTGCATCGCTTACTTTTTTGTCCTGATAAGAAAAACCCAGATGCGATAAGCAAATGACCAGATCGCATTTTTTTTCTTTTTTCAGCAGATAGGCCATTTCGGCAGCTTTTTCCACGGGGTTCAGGTAGCGGGTTTTGCCGTAGTTCAGTGCGCTTACCAATCCCTGTAGTTCAATACCGAGGCCGAATACGCCAACTTTCACTCCGGCCACATTATAGATTTTGCAGGCTTGTATTTTATCTTTCAGGATAGTTGCCGAGAAGTCGTAGTTTGAAGAGATGATATCAAAAGTTGCCTGAGGCAGTTGTTTAAGCAAGCCTTCAAGGCCGTTGTCGAAGTCGTGGTTGCCGAGTGTCATGGCGGTGTAACCCATCATACTCATGAGTTTAAATTCAAGTTCGCCACCGAAGAAATTAAAATAGGGGGTCCCCTGAAACACATCTCCTGCGTCAAAAAGCATGACATTGGGTTCTTCGCTTCGTATTTTTTTTATCAGGGCAGCCCTTCGTGCATAGCCACCAAGTCCGGGATTCTTACTGTCGTTGGCAGGATAAGATTCTATGCGGCTATGCGTGTCGTTGGTAAAAAGAATAGTGATTTTAACCTCTTTGTCTTTACCATAACCGGTAGCAGGGGTGGTAAACACCGTAAATAGCAGGATACATATTATATAAAAGGTTGTCCGTTTATTTTTCATAATATATCCTTTTGTCGAGTTGTGCCGTGATGGTTTTTCCTTTGGCTGTTTGCTCCCTGAGGTAATCGGCTATAGCGTCTCTCATTTTTAATTTCAATGGATGGTAGGACACCGGCGATGCAAAAAAAGACATTTCGTCGCCACCTAAGGCCAGATAGTCGGATGTTATTACCGTATAGTTTTTTGATTTGTCGAAAGCTACATTGCCGATTATAATTTTGCTCACGGTGTCGGCGCCTATGCCCATGATGGCACCGGCCATCGGCATGCCTCCTTTGTGTGCGATGAATCCGAACATTTTTTCTGCGTTGGAACCGTTGATGGTTACTGCTACCATTTCGTTTTCGAAGGGCATTAGTTCATATATATTACGCAACGTAACTGCACCCATAGGCAGATCGCTCCGAAGGCCGCCCGAATTCAGCAGGCAGACGGAAGCGGTGTCTTTTCCGAGTTTTTTCAGGTACCTGTTGCCCATGGTCAGTGTGAGGTCAGCAACAAAGTTATTCAGCAAGCCTTCAGGCAGGCTTTTTTTCATTACCATGTCTGAGTAGGCCAGCACTTCATTCATTTGGGCATCCAGTTGTTCTTTATATGGTGCGATAAGCTTTACGAAAGTGCTGTCTTCGTATGGGACATTAACAGTATCTACCCTGATGACACTTGCCTGAGTTTTTTCTTCCTGCAATTGATAATAAGTTGAACAGGAGGAGAAAATTATCCCGGAAAAAATCAGAGAGAAAAATATCCATTGCCTGTTTGTCATTGTTTTGTTTTTACAGGTGCGAAGTTTTTTATAGCTTGTCTGAATTCCTTATTTGGCAATACCTGCAGCGCGGGTGGCTTACTCAAAAAGGCTTACAAAGTACTTGAAAATTTTTCGATTTTCAAAATCAAATCTTAGATTTTTTTTTGTAGTTTTTGTAAAAAAACCAAAACAAAGTGATACTAAGGATGATGAGCAGGATGGAAATAATTTCTGCCTGGGTAATTTGTAAACCCAAAATATTGAATTTGTTGTTTACCCGGATTTTTTCAAGAAAAAATCTTTGTATTCCGATGAGACCAATTGTCAAAGCGAAAAGCCATCCATGCACCTTGATTTTTTTTCTTATGCTCCATAACAATATGAAGAACAAAGTACATAACACGGTATCATAAAAGGAAGTGGGGTAAACGGGGTTTTCAAGTATGGTGCAGAATTTTCCGGTGCAGTTGTCCAGGGTAATTCCTTCGTTAACGACGTTGTGCGGGAAACGGAAAGCCCACATCCAGTCGGGCAGAAATCCCATCCATTCGGGCTTGGGGTTGAGATTTTCAATACCCCAGCAACCGTCGCCCGCGAGCATACATCCTATACGGCCAATACCGTAGGCCAGTATTATGGCAGGAGCCGTTGCGTCGAGAAATGTGGGAACAGGCATTTTGTTTTTTCGGATGTACCATATCACCGTCAGGCTGCCCACAATCAACCCACCATAAAAAGTGAGACCCATGAAAGAAAAAAACTGTCCGGCAGGATCTTCTAGAAATGCATCGAAGTTTTCAAGATGATGAAAAATCTTAGCGCCCAGCAGGCCTGCAACAGCAGAGATGATAAGAATGTTGGCCGAAAGCTGGTAGGGGTGTACCTGAATCTCCTCCCACACCGGCTTGTCGAGCTTTTCTTTCTTTTTTTTGAGGTATCTGCTGACTACCATAATGATTGCCAGGGTTATGGCTCCGAATAAGTTGCCCTTCATCGAAAAAACATATTCCTGCGAATTTTCTGCAAACTCTTTGTAGTCAACGATTATCCCCAGTAATTTATAACCGATAATAAATCCGGTTATTCCTAAAAAAATCAGTTCAGGAATACTTGCCTTGGCGCCTTTGAGTTCTTTTTGCACAATGACATTCAGTAAGCCTTCTTTCTCTTTTCTTTTCAGTTCAATTTTTATGAAATAAATTCCTGTAAGGAATGCTACGGCAATCATCATTCCGTAACTTTGGACGGGTATATTGATGTTGGTGCCAAACAAATAATTAATAATATCGCTAAGTTGAGGAAACATCGTATGTTGAAGTTAAAAAGATTGATTTAATGAATTTTGGTGGTACAGACATTCTCAGAATCAATGCCGGTAATTGTAATTTTTTGTATCGAATTGACCAGCGATTTTTGCATAGGAGTTTTTACCCGGATATAATTATCAGTATATCCCAGCAGGTCGCTGTTTTTTTTCTCCGATTCAAAGAGCGCCTCGCAGGTTCTACCAATATGTTGGGTATAGAAACATTGCTTTTTTTGTTCGGAAAGTTCGTGCAGTTCAAGGCTGCGTTTTTTCCGGATATGGGGAGTTACCTGTTCAGGATTTTTTGCCGAACGCGTCAGCAGTCGCTCTGAATAGGTAAAGACATGCATGTATGAAAGATCAGTCTTTTCAATATAATGTAATGTATCGGTATGGTTTTTTTCTGTTTCGCCGGGGTATCCTGCGATAATATCTGTTGCTATGCAGGCATGAGGCATATATTCTTTAATTTTTTGCACTTTTTCAGAAAATAAGGCGGTGTTGTATTTTCTTCCCATAGCAAGGAGCGTTTCATCGTTTCCTGCCTGCAATGGGATGTGAAAATGGGGCATCAGGCGTTGGTTTTCAGCAAACAGCCTGATAAGGTCATCTGAAATAAGATTCGGTTCTATGGAGGAGAGGCGGATACGCTGTATGCCTTGTGTTTTGAGGATTTCAACAATAAGTTGGTGAAGGGTCTCCTGGTTTTTTCTGCCGAAGTCACCAATGTTAATTCCGGTGAGCACCAGCTCCTTACATCCTGAGGCAATGGCTTCATCCAGGGATTTCATGGTGTCGCTGATGGTGGCGCTTCTGCTTCGTCCTCTGGCAAAAGGTATGGTACAATAACCACAAAAGTAATCACAACCGTCCTGTATCTTGAAAAAGGTTCGGGTTCTGCCTGTGGAAGACCATGCAGGGACAAAGGTCGCGGAGCTGATTTCGTCTGGAGCCGGCTGCTGTTCCAGTATCTCGGCAAGATTATATTTGTTGGTGTTCCCCAGCAGCAACAGGTCGGATTTTTCCTGCTGCAACCTTGCTTTGTTCAGTTCCGACATGCAGCCCATGACGGCAATCCGGGCGCCGGGATTACGCACCATTGCCTGCCGTAAGGCATAGATGCATTTTTTTTCAGCTTGTTGTGTTACAATACAAGAGTGTATCACATAAACATCAGCTTTTTCTCTGAAGCTGATGATGCGATATCCGTTTTCGGAGAGCCGGCGAATAATTGTTTCCGATTCGGCAAAATTGAGCTTGCAGCCCAGTGTATGGAAGGCAACAGTTTTCATCAACAAGAGGGCAAAGATACAATTTTCGGCCGAAAGGCGTGGCCTTGTTTTGTAAATTTTTCAGAATTTGCAGTGAGGATTAAGCCTGAGACCAAAAAGCGGGCAACTGTTGTTTGCGTGGAATAAAGCTGATTTTCAGAACTTTGTTTTGTGGTAATGTGATCGTTTTATAATCCTTACTCCGGAAATAATAATTATCATGCATGCTATACTGGCCAGCAACATCGTAAAGTCTGAAGTCCGTATCATGTCAATGGCTCCCATTACAATTCCAAAACCCAGGAGTGCCACAATGGAATAGAGCATGAAGTTGTTTAATCTTCGGATGTTTCGGGCATAATGCTTCGGAGCTGCCTGTGGTTTATGATCTGCACGGCTGTAATAACGTGCATCCGCCGCATGCCGGTATTTATATGTGTTTTTTTCGTTGGCAAAATACGTTGGATATTTCAGTCGCAGATCGTATTGTCTGCGCAGGGCAGGGTCGATAAGTGTGTGATAGGCCATATTTATTAACTGAAAAATCTCTACTGAGAATTCTCCGTTGTATACATCCGGATGGTATTTAAGGGCTTTTTCCTTGTAAGCTCTTTTTACTTCTTCAGGCGGCGCATTGTGCGGAATCCCAAGCACTTTATAATAATCGGGAAGTTCCATAAATTTTAGTTTTCAGATTCATTAATTATTTTCCGGGAGCTTTTATTAATAATTTTGCCGCCTTTATTTTGTATTTCCGCCCCTTTTCTAATGATCAACCGTGCACCGTTTTTAAGAATCAGTTGTGATTTTTTTTCCAACACCAGTTTACTGGATTCTTCCAGTATCAGGGTGCTGTTATTGTCAATTAGTAATTTTGAATTTTTCTGTAGGATAATCTCGCTGGACGGCTCTGCAGTGAATGTTGTCAGGGGTGCAAAATAACCTGAAAGGCTGTCGCGATGCAGTTGGCCTGGAGTATAATTCTGATCGAGTTGTATGGTTTTGCCGTTTTGCAGGATGAGTTTTTCTTTCAGTATGATGTCGCCGGTCCAGCGGGTGTTGTTTTTAACGGTATAGTCGTCCCACCTGATGTCCACTTTAAAGGTGCCGTTTTTCAGGTCATCCATTGAAATGGAAAGGCCGGTCAGATAAATATGACGCGTATTGATTCTTTTATATGGTGTGAATTTTCTGCCGCCTTGCGAAACATAACAGGTAAGGGTATTTGCAGGCGAAGGATTGGTGCCGATATCCAGGGTGGCGCCATCGGTAAACGCATCAAAATTGTCGCCTAGGTATGGGAGGTTGTCGTATCTGATGCCTTTTCTGTACACTATCCATGGAAAATCCGTAAAGGTTTTGTCGGTAATACGGTCACCCTGTGTCTCAAAAAAATGACTTTGTTCGTCAACATAACCACACAGTGGGTTTGGTTTGGAGCACGATTCGGAATGGTTTACCGAACGCCAGGCCACACAATTCACCGTGTCGGTCATGCTTACTATTTCACGGTCCCAATTTCCTTTTGCGCTGATTACCTTCAGGTTGTCGGTGTCGTAAGAAGGGTACACATCGGAAAATTTTTCGCTTTCCAGGATATCTCTGCCCACCTGCAGATAGGCATAGATTCCCGGGAGACCCTGGTCACGGCATGCCGATGTCGTGGAGAAACTAAGGTAATCGTATTTATTGTTGCGGCCTACCTGGTGATTTTCGAGCCAGATATACTGGTTTGATGAACCCGTATCAATGTATGGGAGCCTGATACGGATGGCATCGCCAGTTGTCACAAAATCGCGGAGGATGAATGATTGTGTTCCCATGTCACGGGTAATATCAGCGTGGGCTTCGTTAGCCGAAATAGGGAACTCATGAGGGTTGTATTGTTTGCTCAACCATCCTAAACGCCACCGCTCATAAGCATTGCAGCTAATCAGGCTGGCTCCGTATCCGCCCATCAGGCCCCAGCCTCCCTGTAATCCGATGAAAGGGCAGGCGCCATAGGTGCCGTAGTGGTTTCCTCCTGATGTGTGAAAATCATTTCCTCCGAGCAGCGAGTGAGCAAATTCGTGAATTACAATAGTTTTGGTCATGTGCAATAGTTCTGTCATGCCGAGGTTTTGAAACGAGGTCATTTCGTTTTCGTAATATTCATTGCCAAATTTCAATAATTTGTTTTTTCCCAGCCCGCCCGGTATATAATTGCCCTCTCCCGGGTTGTTTTGGCCGTAGTTGTAAAGTTGTTTTCCTCCTTCAAATGTTCTGCCTGAATTGCGAAATACAAATTGCACGAAATCGATTTTGCCGTTAGGTTCTGTTTTTTTTGGCAATCCGCCGCGGCCGCGTTCAAAAAAGTCGTAATCGCTGACCGAATCATGCCCGAAGACTGTTCTGACGCCTCCATTTTTATTTATCACCGTGATAGCGGCATTTATCAGGTCGAAGGCCGAAAAGTTGACTCCAGGGTTTTGCGGAGTTATTGACGACTGGGCAACGTCCACCATGATGAAATCTCCCAGGCATACAAAGTTTCCCAGGCTTGACTCATAGTAGTATTTGGTTATCATGCCTTGCGGCTCACTATTTGCCAGGTCGGGGTCCATATAGCTTTTCAGGAAAACAGGCACATTGGTGTTGATACTATTGGGTCTGCCAGGTTGCCAGGGGTGTTCCTTGTTGTTCAGCAGGGGATCGCGCTCCGGGGTTTGATCGTAATTGATGTTGATAAATATATTCAGCATCCGCATTTTTATAACAGGAGGGATATCGATACCATTTTTGCTGGAATAAAGTTGCTGTGCCATGCTGAATAATGGCAGGACTAACAAAATCAGAAGCAGTATGCGTTGTTTCAAGAGGATATATTAATTCTATTAATAAATTTCCTTTACATAGAAAGTGTAATTGTTCGAACGGTAATTCTCTTACAACACTACTCTCTTTGCTTAATAACAAAGGTAGGTATTTTTATTTACTTTTCTGTTTTCAGATAACGCTGACTTTATCGCTGAAAACTTCTCCTGTAACCATATTTGTTACTTTCACAATATACAAACCTGCTTTCAGAAAATCACGCTCCACTTTTTGAACATTTTTCTGCATCAACAGCGATTTTACCCTGTGCCCCTGAAGGTCAAATATTTCCAGTGTGTAGGAGTGCCATTCGCTGCCTGAAATATTGATGAAACAATAGTCTTCAAAAGGGTTGGGATAGATGCTGACGTATTTGCTGGCAGCCACATTATTTGCTGCAGTGGTGGGATTATTATTTATAGGAATATGAAAGTCCTGGCCGTTGTTGTTGTCCCAGGTGTTGTTGTCGAAATGTATGACTAACGCCACCTGGGTAACTTGCTGAACCGGGTTGTTAAAAGGTCCTATTTTCAGGGTTAAGGTGTTGGCTGACGGACCGTTCATCGGAGTTTCCACTGCGGGGCCGGTGCCGTTAAACAGGGTAGTGCCTGCCGGCCAGTATACGTTGTTGGGCTGTATCCAGTTGCTGCCGGTATTGTTTACACCCCAATGCAATTTTCCGGGTTGGCTTGCATTGGATACGGTAATGCTGATGGTGTCGTTCATTCCCGGATTGGCTGGCAGCCAGTGTACATTGCCATTACCGCCGGAACCGCCTGTATTGCTGTTGCCGATATATACATGCTGAATGGCTGTTTTTGTAAGCCGGCCATTGTTGTCGGTTACTTCTACGTAATAGTCCACCAGCGTATCATGCAGGCCGGTAATTTGTGCATAATACTCACCTGCAATGTAAGTAGGGAGAATAAAAAAGTCTACCTCAGGATTGTTGGTGATATTGCCTGTAGGGAAATTACGCAAGGTCATATTTACGCTGTTCCAGCTGCCGACAGCGCTTCCTCCGGCATAAGTTTCGTTTTCGTTATCAGACAGCGGGTTTTGCCCGTCGTTGTCCACGCGGTATTTCAGCACAGCCGACTGTATGCCGGCAACGTCGTAAGCAAAAGTCCAGACATAGAAATCAGAGGTGTTGTTGTGCTGTTGGTAATTGTAGTTTGGCCCGAACCCGATACCGCCCGGATTGTAAGGATAACGCTGAGGGATCATCACTGTGGGCGGAGTATTGTCTGTGCCCGGGTTGGCTGAAATTACCTGGTCGGCAAAGCTTATGGCGAGGTTGGCTGCCAGGGTTTGTTTTACCTCCATATCCAGCGAGGTGCCATAATACATATAGTCGCTGGCGAATCCGGGCAGTAAAAAGTGCCAGGCCTTTTCGGCCAGAGAAGACGCGGCTGTTGGGCTGGCGATGTTGGCCACCGATAATGTTCCGGCAAGATCTTCGGCCATTTCCACCCGGTTTTCTGCTGCAATCAGCACAGCCCAGTTGCGGGCATCTTCGGTCCAGCCATTGGGTTCAAAATCGTATTGCGCCGTGTACATAGGCCAGAACCAGTTGATACACTGCGGATGTCCCCAGTCGTTGGCGGCATTTACCCAGGAGCCGTCTTCCACATGTACCACATCGTTGGCAGGAACGGGATGGTTGTAAAGAAACTGTTCGATAGTGCTGGGCACATAGCCTTGCGACGCTGCAGCACCGGCAAAGCCGGGTACTGAATTGTTGTAATAGTCAAAGCCTCCTCCCCAGGCGTTGTCGCCATCATGAGCAAGCAACACGATAGAAGGTTGGCTTGGGTTGTTGAACGGAGCAATATGGGCGTCAATGTCGCCCGTCCCCATGGTTGAATAACCATTTTGATAGCTGAGCAAATCGCACATAGGAACTACTGTAATTTTGTATTCAGTTCCGGTAGCAGGGTCAACATATTTGGCTTTATGTGCCTGGTAACAATAAGGAGCAGCATAAGTTCCTCCCCGGCCATCTATTTGTCCGTTCCACCAGTTGGTGCCGTTTGCAGGGACTTTGTCGGCACGGTTAGGCGGGTCGTAATTGCAACCCGAAGTGCCGAATGTCAGTGGGTAATCATTTAAAGTGCGCGCCAGGTGGCTGTTAGCAATAACGGTCCATTCAAAACCTTCTTCCACCAAAGCTTTGATGTTTCTTTCGCTGAATGAGCACTCGGCCGGCCAGTATCCCTTTGAATACACCGGTGTGTTGCCAAAATTCTGCCCGTAAAGGTACTTGTGTACCTGAATGTCTTTTTTTAGCACCCTGTCGTTCACCAATGGCGATAACAAGTGATGGGAGGTAAAGCCGACTATATCCATACGTGGCTTACCGCTGGTGGTATTCCAGCTCCGGGCTGTGACATAGTTGTTTTGCCAGCCGCTGCTGTATCCCCATTGGCCGGCCGAAGCAAGGCTGCTGACATTTTCGATGAGTGCCCCTGAATAGCAAACCTGGGCCCCGCCTTCGGCATATCCGGAAATAGAGGATACCGCATCTTTGGTCCTGTATTGGTACGCTGCCACCCGGTCGGCATTACTGAAAATGTCGCTCAGGTTGTTCAGCGGATGGGCAATGCCACTGTACTGGTTGCCGCCGTTGTTTTTCAGGTATTCTGATTCCCACACGGTCTGGTAGCGGTTGTTGTTCCAGGTGCTTTGCCCCGACCAGTATATGGGCTGATGCAGATGCCACAGGTAGGTGACATGAACCTGCGCGCAGGCAATTATTGAAAAGAAAAGAATCGTAAATGACAGTAAAATTTTTTTCATATTTTTAAAATCTTGTTTGGATAATTTGTAAAAATAGATATCAAAGGTAAAAGTATTTTTACAAAATCAATAATTTGACCGTGCTAAAGAAAAAATTTTTTTCTTCATAAAAACTATGTCTTTGTTAACTCCAGGATACCGGTGTTTCATCTGATGGAATCACCGTTCGTCTCTCACCGATTTGCTGCCGCCACATGGCATAGTACAGGCCTTTTTGTTGTAGAAGGGTTTCGTGCGTACCTGTTTCTATTATTTTCCCTTTTTCCAGCACGTAAATCATGTCGGCATGCATGATGGTAGCAAGCCGGTGGGCTATCAGTATGGTTATCTGTTCTGGGCGGCCCGAGAAGCCTCTGACGGTGTTGGTGATATCTTCTTCTGTTATAGAATCCAAAGAGGAGGTGGCTTCGTCAAAGATCAAAAGGCGCGGCCGGCGCAGGATAGCTCTTGCTATGGAGATGCGTTGTTTTTCGCCTCCCGATAGTTTCATACCTCCTTCTCCTAATATGGTGTTGATGCCTTTAGGCGAATTTTTCAGCAGTTTGTCGCAGGCAGCCTTGTTCAAGGCATCGCTTATGTCGGCATCCGTAGCATCCGATTTGACAAAAAGCAGATTGTCTTTGATGGTCCCTGCAAACAATTGGGTGTCCTGTGATACAAAACCTATCTGTCGGCGCAACTCATTATACCTTATTTGGATAGAGGGTGTTCCGTTAAATTCTATGCTACCCTGTCCTGGTTTATAGAGGCCTAACAACAGCTTTACCAGCGTGGACTTACCTGAACCGGAAGGACCTGCAAAAGCTATGGTTTCGCCGGTTTGAACCTTGAAGGAGATGCCGTCAATGGCATTACTGCCGGCTGTTTTATGACGAAATACCACGTTGTCAAAACTAATTGTATGTAAATCCCCCAATTCCACGGGATTCTCCGGCCTGCGCTCAATGGGTTTTGCCATCAACTGGTCGAAATTATTTACCGACGCTTCTACTTCGCGGTAGCTGAGAATAATATTTCCCAAATCCTGTAAAGGCCCGAAGATGGCTGTGGATATAAACTGCATGGCAATCAGTTCGCCGGTAGTCAGCACTTTTCTGAAAATCAGCCAAAGCAGGATAAACAGGATGGATTGTTTTAGTATGCTGAGCATGGTGCCCTGGAAAAATATCAGGGTACGTACTTTTTTTACTTTTTCCATTTCCAGATCAAAAATCTTCCGGGTATGTTCTTTCAGGCGTTTTATTTCAGGGAACGTCAGTCCCAGGCTTTTGACCAGTTCGATATTGCGCAGCGATTCGGTAATGATTCCCGACATCTTGTTGGTTTCACGGTTGATGCTTCGCTGGGTGGTTTTAATTTTTTTGCTTAATAAACCGGTCACGGAGCCTAACACGAGTATGCCTATCACAAAGACAGGGATGAGCATCCAGTTTTTGGTTACCGAGTACCATATTAAAAAGCCGATACCCACTATGGAGGAAAACAATATGTTGATAAAAGAATTGGTAAATTGCTGTGTGTCCATCCGTACCTTTTGCAGCACCGATAAGGTTTCTCCGCTGCGCTGTTCTTCAAACTCCTGAAATGACAGGCGAAGCGTCTGTTTTAATCCATCGTTGAAAATCTGCATGCCGAATTTCTGCACAGCCAGGCGGGTAAAATACTCCTGAAATGATTTGGTGCCCCGGGCCAGCAGGGCAATGCCGATAGCAACACCCAGCCAGAACAACACGCCCCTTACCAGTTCCGTTTCGCTGCGATTGCCGGGCTGCGTAGCGTAGTCATCAATTATTTTTCCGAATATCAGCGGATCGATAAGGTTTAATAGTTGGCTGGTTCCCGCCAGGGTTAATGAAAGTATAATCAGCCATTTTTGAGGTTTTAAGTATTTCCAAAGTAATTTCATGCTGTTGGTGCTTCCAAAAAGTGTACCTGTATTTTTTAAAGAAATTATCCGTATAATTTTTTCTGTTTTTTTTATAAAACACCACGGAATAGAAAGTAAAACAACAGTTCCGTAAGCCGGGTTCTGTTTTAGTCTGCCATTTATCTGGTCACGCAGTCGCCTGAGCAATCTAACGACCTACCCTCCGGAATCGGGCGGGCAGCCCTCAACCTCCGGTTTATTTGGTCTTTCAACCCATAAGGTTTACCCGCATGTTATGTTACCATAACAAGCCGTGAGCTCTTACCTCACGTTTTCACCCTTATCCCGACGGATACCGTCGGGACGGTTATTTTCTGTGGCACTGTCTGTTCCCCGCACCAGTGTGCAGAGACCTTCCCGTTAGGAAGTATGGAGCCCTTTGTTGCCCGGACTTTCCTCTTCCGCCTTTTGGCGTCAGCGACAGACCGAACTGTTGTTTTACTGAACAAAGGTACACATTTTATAAAAATCTGCAAAATGTTTTTTGGGGAATGGCCTGTAATGCCGCTATTTATATATCCGTTCACTATGCCGGATGACGGGTTTAGCCAACCTGGAATTTCATGCCAGATAAAATCACTGCTTTCTGGCTAAAAATTACTAATTTCGCTGTTCAAAAAAAATATGCATGTACGATAAAGTATTTATTGCAGGTATCGGAGCCGTTTCCGCCATCGGTATGAATGCAGATGAAACACTCTCTTCTCTTAAAACTTCCAGACATGGCGTATGCAAGGTAGATTTTATTGATACCATTTATAAAGGTAAAATACCTTTTGCCGAAATAAAAAAATCAAACAGGGAACTGAAAGAGCATCTTGACCTGGATCCCGACACGATAATCACGCGCACAAGTCTTTTCGGAATGACAGCAGCCAGGGAAGCCATCATTAATGCCGGCCTGGAACTCAGCCGGTGGCGTTGTGGCCTGGTTTCGGCTACTTCGGTGGGGGGCATGGATCTTAGCGAACGTTTTTATGATGAGTTTTATGCAGATCATGACGCCGGCGATATCAACGGCGTCCGTGGTCATGATTGTGCTAACAGCACGGAACATATTGCATCTTTTCTTGGAATAAAAGATTATCTCGCTACCATCAGCACAGCCTGTTCATCGTCGGCCAATGCCATCATGTTTGGCTCCCGGCTGATAAAAAATAACGTAGTAGATGTGGTGGTTGCCGGCGGCACCGACTCGCTGACCCGCTTCACCCTCAACGGTTTTAATACCCTGATGATACTGGACAAAAACCACTGCCGCCCTTTTGATGCCACCCGGGCCGGTCTCAATCTGGGCGAGGGAGCCGGCTATTTGGTGTTGGTTTCTGAAAAAGTACTAAAAGAAATGAAAAACATGCCTTTGGCAGAAGTTAAGGGCTTTGGCAATGCCAACGATGCCTATCATCAGACAGCTTCTTCCCCTGACGGCCAGGGCGCTTTTTTAGCGATGACCAAGGCATTGGAGATGAGCGGGCTGCAGCCTCATGAAATTGATTATATCAATGTACATGGAACGGGTACCGGAAACAATGATCTTTCGGAAGGTGTGGCGATGAAAAGAATCTTTGGCGATAATATCCCTCTGTTCAGCTCAACCAAGCCTTTCACCGGTCATACACTGGGCGCGGCGGGTGGTCTGGAGGCCGTCATCTCGGTACTGGCCATTCAACATAAAATGATTTTTCCCAACCTGAATTTTTCCGAACCGATTCCGGAGTTAGGCTTTTCACCGGTGGTGAAGCTAATTGAAAACTGTAAGGTAGGCCATGTGTTGTCCAACTCCTTCGGTTTTGGAGGAAACAATTCCACATTGGTAATTTCTGCAATAAAATAAATGAGTAAGTAAACATGAAAATCTATATTAATGCCGCTGTTGCCATTAGTCCGCAACCTACATTGGGTACTGATTTTGCACTTCAAAAACCCGAAAAATACGAAACGGAATTTCTGAAGTGTATAGAACCCGACTATAAAGCCTATATCAATCCATCCTTGATCCGTCGCATGGGTCGTGTGGTAAAAATGGGAGTAGCAGCGGCCTTACAGTGTCTTAAAGAGGCTGGTGTGGAAAAACCCGATGCCATCATCACGGGCACTGGCCTGGGATGCATCGAAGATACCGAATCTTTTCTGAACGAAATCATCAAAAACAGGGAACAGTTTTTACCGCCTACCTCATTCATTCAGTCCACCCATAATACCATTGCCGGCCAGATTGCGTTGCTGCTGAAGTGTAATAGTTATAACTACGCATACGTCCACCGCTGTTTTTCGTTTGAAAATGCCTTGCTTGATGCTATGATGATGGCTTATGAGCAGCAAGGTGCAAAAATCTTGCTTGGTGGTGTGGACGAAATAACCCAGGTTTCTTATGCAATTATGAAACGGCTGGGTATATACAAAAGCGTGATGGGTTCAGATACCGGTATTTTTGCTGACCGGACTGATGGCGGCATAGCCGGTGAAGGCGCTTCCTTTTTTGTGGTTTCTGCTAATCCTGAAAATGCATATGCAGCCATTGATGGCGTTAAAACCTTTTACAAACCTGCCGATCCAGGGCAAACTGTAAGTGTTGTAGCTGATTTTATCCGGCAGCAAGGCCTTTCGGTTCATGAAATCGATGCCGTGGTAATGGGCTACAGCGGCGACAAAGCCTCGGATATCGTGTACGACGCACTTTCGGCAAGTATTTTTGCAAATAACAACATACTATATTACAAACATTTGTGTGGTGATTATTTCACTTCAACAGCTTTTGCTACTTGGGCTTCCGCCAATATTCTGAAAAATAATTATTGCCCCGAAGCCATGAAACTACGCAGTGTTGATACTGACCCGTATAGAAATATTCTGGTGTACAATCATTTTGATAACGCAGAACATACAATGATTTTGCTATCCTCATGTTGACATTTAAAAATACGCTCCTCATTGCATTTGTAATGGCTGTTATTACTGGTGCTTTGATTTTTCTTTTTGGCCTTTCGTTATGGTGGTTGGTGTTGCCTGTAAACCTAATGGCTTCTGCTATAGTGGCCGGATCATTCAACATAGGCTGGTCATATTATTTTGAAGTAATCAACAGAATCAATTCGAACAACTCGGTAGTATTGACTTTTGATGATGGTCCGGACGATGCGGTCACGCCGAAAATTCTTGAAGTGCTCCGGGAGAATAACGTGCAGGCGGTTTTTTTTGTTATTGGACAAAAGGCTGAAAAGTTTCCCGGCTTGGTAAAACAACTTTTTGATGAAGGCCATATCATTGGAAATCATTCTTACCGGCATCACAACTTTTACGGTTTCTGGTCCTCGCAAAAAGTGGCCGATGATATTGCAAAAACCGGAGAAACGGTAAAAAAAATAATTGGGGTAACACCACATTTTTTCAGACCACCTTTTGGAGTTACTAATCCAAATATAAAAACTGCTTTGAAAAGATTGAAACTCCTGCCGATAGGATGGAGTTTGCGTTCTCTTGATACGATGAATAAAGGGCCTGAGAAACTTAAAAAAAGAATTTCGAAGGTGAAAGCTGGAGATATTGTCCTGTTTCACGACAGGATTACCGGGATTGACCATGTAACAGATGAATTTATCAAAACATGCAGACAACAACGACTGGGGTTTGCACGTTTAGATGTAGCGTTAAAAACAGATGCATATGAATAAAAAATCTAATAAAATATTTCTGATGCTGTTCCTGTTATCAGGAATCACCCTGGCGGCAGTGCCGGATACTTCGTATAAAACGATGGAAGATACTGCCTTTTTCAACAACAGGCTTAGAACATACAATGCCGGACTTACTACCATCGAGTGTGATTTTGTTCAGAAAAAATATATGAGTATTTTATCAGAACCTGTCGTTTCGAACGGCAATTTTTGTTATAAAAATGGTGTGATGATCCGCTGGGAATATACGGAGCCGTTCAAATACCTGATTGTTATCAACAACGGCAGGATGTCTATAGAAGATAATGAGAGAACAAGTTCTTACGACCTTACTGCCAGCGAATCTTTTAATAAATTAAATACAATTCTTGGTAAGATATTACAAGGGAATGTGCTAAATGAAAAAAATGATTTCACCTGCAGTTATTACGAAAATGATCTCAATTTTAAATTGGTGTTAACGCCTGGATCAAAGGATATTAAAGCATTTTTTAAGAATATCGTTTTGTTTTTTGAGAAAAAAATGTTTTCGGTTGCTCGTGTTCAATTGAATGAAGTTTCGGGCGATGTAACTGATATCTGGTTTAACAACCGTAAGATTAACGGTACCCTTTCGGACGACCTATTTCTAATAAAATAATTTGCCATGCTTTTAGATTCTTTTTTTAAAATTGTCGAAACATCCCGGGAGGATGATAAAACAGTGGTTGCCATACGACTGGAGAAACAGCATGCTATCTATGATGGGCATTTTCCGGGGAATCCGGTTGTGCCGGGCGTGTGCCTCATACAAATGATACGTGAGGTGATCGAGGTGTTGAATGGTCAAAAGCTAATGCTTACCGAAGCCGATGAAATAAAATTTCTGAATATAGTAAATCCCATGATGGTTGATGTGCTGAGGATAGAAATAAAGAACAGGCCAAAAAACGAAAATCCGCTGGCTTTTTCCATAGTTATTAACGACGGACAGACTACGTACCTCAAAATGCGTGCAGGGTTCGCGGGTTATTGTATGGAAAACCAGGCTTCTTCTTGAAATACATTTGTCTTTTTGCTTTCACCTTATGCAATCTTAATAAAAAATATTATGGTACAAGATATGTCTGAACTCACTATGATTTCCATTAAAACTGCTGTAGAAGCAGGACATAGAATAATGGATATTTATAATAACAAGGTGCGTATTCGTTTAAAAATGAATTTATCCCCTGTTACCAATGCCGATATAGCGGCAAATGAGCTAATACTGGAAAGGTTGGCGCCTTTGAACATACCTGTTATTTCTGAAGAATCAATAAAAATTCCATACAGGGATCGACAAAAATGGAAAGTTTTCTGGCTTGTTGATCCGTTGGATGGGACTAAAGAATTTATTTCGCGAAGCAATGATTTTACGGTCAATATAGCATTGGTGCAGGAAGGTATTCCGGTAATGGGCGTTATCTATGCTCCGGCACATGATATTCTTTATTATGGTACCGCCCGGCATGGTGCTTTTAAGGTGGATGACGCTTCAAAGTTGTTCATTGACGGCTGTGAAAATGCTTTTGATGTTATTATTTCCCAAAGTACCCCGTTGCCTGCTACCCAAACAGAAATTTATACATACGTGGTCAGCAAATCGCACATCAACACCAAAACCAGCAAATATCTCGGGACAAAACAAAACCCCAAGCATTTTGTCAGTATGGGCAGTTCGCTGAAACTGTGCGCCCTGGCCGAAGGCCGTGCCGATGAATACCCGCGTTTTGGACGTACTATGGAATGGGATATCGCAGCCGGCGATGCCATTTTGCGTTATGCCGGAGGTGTCATTAAAAACACCATCGATGGAAGCACGCTCAAGTACAATAAAGAAGACCTTGCTAATCCTGAATTTATTGCCTACCGCCATAATAACACGCAGGGTTTGTAAAAATACCCATTTCATCCAGCCTTGGTTTTCCGGCTGGGAGGAAGTTGCATTTTAGCTTCAAATGACGAGAATCAACCTTTAATCAATAAGGTTTTTGAGTTTTTTCAATAAAAAATGACGGTTGTTTAATAATTTTCCTAATTATTAGGTGGTTTTTTACGTTTAGGTTATTGAATAAATTTTTTTTAAATAAAGAAAAATTTGAAAGGTATTCACAGAAAATTCTATTGAAAAAACATCATAAATGTTACCTAACAGAAAAAATTATATATATTTGGCAATGATTGTTTAAAGTATGTGAGGTTTAATTTTTAAATTAATGAAGTAAATATGAAACGGAATATCATTATTTTCTGTGTGCTGTTAAGTATTTCGGGACTGGCTTTTGCTCAACAAAATACAGTCGCTAATGCATATGTTAAAGCAGCACTCACAGAAACTGAAATTAATGGCATACTATCGGCGGACCCAAATGGTATCTTATATTACAACTATCTTACGGAAGAGGGATGGTTTATCATGGATATACCTGAAGAGAAACCGATAGATACAGAAGTTTATCCCTACCTCTACAAAATGGATAGGACTACCAAGCAGAATACAGGCGAAGTGTTAAGCATTAATGACCTGCCGGCATTCAATCTGTTACTGTACCGGTATAAAATTTCTCCGGTCAGGAATTATTACCTAGTAGAGGGAAGCCGCAAGGTTTTGGTTGTTCGAAGCCATGCTGAAATTACCGGGGGATTTAATCATTACAAAAACTAGTTTTATGAAAAGTTTTTTACATAAAATCTTATTTGCGGTATTGTTTAGTGCCTTTTGTTATTTTTCCATGGCGCAGTCATATAACATGAGTAATTCCACTGTTACTACCTGTTCGGGGACCTTTTACGATAGCGGTGGTACAGGAAATTATTCTTCCAGCCAGGACCTTACCTATACCATTTGCCCTTCATCGCCGGGGTCGAAAGTGCGCCTTAATTTTACGGCATTCAATGTGGAAGCCAACTACGATTATCTGACCATATATGATGGGCCAAATACGGGTTCTCCTACCCTGGGCACTTATGATAATGACACCCCTTTAAGCGGAATTGTGCAGGCCACAAATGGCAATGCCAGCGGTTGTCTCACTTTCGTCTTTCACTCTGATGGTTCAGTGGAGTATTCGGGGTGGGTGGCCACAATTTCCTGTACACAGCCCTGTCAGACTGTTCAGGCCGTACTGGCAAGTTCAACGCCGGCTGTTTCTGGTCAGTATATCAATATCTGCCAGGGACAAACTGTACTATTTAACGGATCGGCCAATTATCCGCAAAACGGAACAAGTTATACTCAAAGCAATGCCACATCTACTTTTGCATGGAATTTTGGTGACGGGACTACTGCGACAGGGCAGAGTGTTTCGCATACCTACAATAATGGCGGAGGTTATCAGGTAGGTCTGGTTGTAACTGATGTCAATGGTTGTGTAAGTTCCAATGTCATTGATATTCGTGTCAGGGTGTCCACTACACCGGTATTTGCAGGCACCAATGCCAATCCAACCACCATCTGCGTTGGCCAAAATACCACGCTGACAGGCGTGGCCACCCCAACACCCTGGTCGCAGCCAACCGGAGCTATTTTGGCTGGAACAACTTTTCTCCCTGATGGATCAGGAGTCTCATACACCACAGGGTTGAACTTTACTAATTTTTCTCCCGGACAGACAGTATCCTCTGTCAATGATATTGTTAGTGTTTGCCTCAATATGGAACACACATATATGGGAGACCTGCAAATTTCCTTGTCGTGCCCCAATGGTAGTTCCATTGTGCTACTGCCTTATTCCAATTCGGGCGGTGGTACTATACTTGGAGAGCCTGTGGGACAAGACCTTCCCGTTGACGGGAACTCTTCGAATACCACACCCGGCATCGGATATGATTACTGCTTTTCACCAACTTCTACATCGGGATATATTGATAATGCGGCCAACTGGACAACGGTAGCTCCCTATACCGACCCTATAGGGCAGGTAAGTACCTCGGTGCAGCAGGCTAATGCCGGAACATATCAGGCATACGGCGCCTGGACGTCGCTGGTGGGTTGCCCGTTAAACGGGACATGGACGATTACTGTTACCGATAACCTTGGTTTGGATAACGGATATATTTTCTCTTGGGGAGTGAATTTTAGCCCTTCGCTTTATCCTTCCTTGTGGGGATTTACACCCACCATAGTTTCCAATATATGGTCAGGTCCCGGTCTGGCGCCTACGGGAACCAACCCTGTAACTGTTGGTCCTACAACTACCGGCACCAACACATATACCTACAGTGTGACCGATAATTATGGCTGCACCTACGACACAACCGTTACAGTTACTGTTAATCCCGGACCTACCATAACCGTTACGCCTGCCTCCGCTTCAATATGTTCAGGCGCAAGCACCACATTAACAGCTTCGGGCGCTTCCTCGTATTCCTGGATGCCCGGCTCACTTACCGGAGCAACGGTCAGCGTTTCGCCCACTAACACAACTACCTATACCGTAACAGGCACTTCTGCGACCGGATGCATTGGCTCCACTACCGTCACTGTTACCGTGAAACCCAATCCTGTGATTACTCCCACAGCAACACCGGCTTCCATCTGCGTGGGCACTTCTTCTTCATTATCGGCCACCAGCTCTGTTGCCGGTACCACTTATGCATGGATGCCTGGGAGTTTGAGTGGTTCGCCTGTTTCGGTTTCTCCTACAACAAATACTACATACACCGTGACCGGCACTGCGGCGGGTTGCTCAGGAAATGCAACAGTTACCGTTTCGATTAGTCCTAATGCGGTTATTTCAGCCAATGCCTCGCCGGCTTCTATCTGTCCGGGGAATTCCAGCACCCTGTCGGCTTCAGGCGCTTCCACGTATTCCTGGATGCCGGGATCGCTCAGCGGAACTTCGGTAACCGTTTCACCTACGGTAAATACCACTTATACTGTTACAGGCACTACCGCCACCGGGTGTACCGGTAACACTACCGTTACTGTATCCATTAATCCCAATCCTGCAATTTCAGCCAATGCTTCACCAACGTCCATCTGTCAGGGAAGCTCAACCACGCTGACAGCCTCCGGAGCCAACACTTATGTATGGATGCCGGGATCCCTGAACGGCACTACGGTGAGTGTGTCGCCATCTGCAATCACCACATATTCTGTTACCGGAACTGACGCGGCTGGATGTACCGGCTCCACCACCGTCACCGTATCAATGAATCCTAACGCCGTAATCTCAGCCACGGCTTCGCCGGCGTCCATCTGCCTGGGGACGTCTTCGACCCTGACAGCATCCGGGGCCTCCACTTATACCTGGATGCCCGGGGCACTTAGCGGAACTACAGTTACGGTTACACCGACAGTGACAACCATATATACAGTCAGCGGTACCACAGCCGCAGGATGTACCGGCGCAAACACTATAACCGTTACGGTGAAACCGTTGCCCACGGTGACCGCAGTTCCCAACCAAACCTATTGTGCCGGTGTTACAGCACCCATGACTTCACTCTCGGGGCCATTGACAGGCACGACCTTTGCCTGGTCCAACAGCAACGCCGCTGTAGGCCTCGGATCAGGTGGTCCGGGCAATCCTCCTGCTTTCACGGCTACCAATACCACCGCATCTTCCATAACATCGACAGTAACTGTTACACCAACGCTCAACGGTTGTGTGGGCACTGTAGCTACCTATACCATCACCGTTAACCCGTCTCCAGTAGCAACAGTACCTTTAAGTTTTGCTGTTTGTCACGGCGATGTAGTGCCCGCTTCTGCCTTTACCAGCGCTACCACAGGCGCAGTGTTTTCATGGACAAACTCTCAGACCTCCATTGGTCTGGCAGCCAGCGGATCTGATAATGTGCCATCCTTTACGGCATCCAATCCGGGGATAACTCCAGTGGCCGCAACAATCGCTGTTACGGCGACAGCCAATTCCTGCACGGGTACTCCTGCCACTTATACCATCACTGTGAATCCTTTGCCGGTAATCACATTTTCTGTTTTTCCGCAGTTGTGCACTACTTCGCCGGCTTTTAACCTGGCACAGGCATCTCCGGCAGGAGGCACTTATACGGGAGCCGGTATCACAGGAGCTACCTTTGATCCGGCTGTCGCTGGCATTGGTACACATACGGTTGTTTATGACTATACCAATCCTGTAACCGGCTGCAGTAATACAGATTCTTCAACCATTGAGGTAATGGGTGCGCTGAATATCACGGTAACGCCCAACAGTCCATATATCTGCCCGGAAAACAGCATATTGTTGATGGCCAACGGGGCGTATACTTTTGAATGGCTCCCGGCTGACGGTTTGTCTTCCACCACAGGTTCCAATGTGGTAGCCACGCCTGCTGCAGGGACCACCTATACCGTTACCGGCACCAACCCCGACGGTTGTGTGGGATCAACTACCGTTACCGTGGGCGTTTATACCATACCTGTGTTGGCTATTTTTGCTGAACCAAAAGAAGGATGCAGTCCTTTGGATGTACATTTCAGTTACGGCCCGGTGGGCACTATCGATACAAATACCATGCTCTGGAATTTTGGGGATTTGTCATCGGCTGGTAACACTTCTGCCATGGCAAATCCTTCCCACATTTTTAATTATAACGGCAATTATCCGATTTATCTCACAGCATTGACTCCTGATGGCTGCCCGGTGTCGGCTATCGATACGGTCAGGGCTTTTATCAGGCCTGTCGCCGATTTTTATAATAATCCCGAAGTTGCCTATTCCGATAATCCGCAAATGACCTTTATAGAACTTTCTTCCAACGCTATCACATGGACGTGGGATTTTGGCGATCCGGGATCATATAATTATAACACCTCCAGTCTTAGAAATCCGGTGCACATATTCTCCGATTCGGGAACCTACGTTGTGCAGTTGATTGTTTCAAGCAGCCAGAGCTGTGCTGATACCGTGTCAAAGCCGGTAAAGATTTATCCGGAAATCCTGGTATATATTCCTAATGCTTTCACGCCTAACGATGACGGACTAAATGAAGCGTTTAAGCCGGTTTTTACAGGAATTGACCCTAACAATTACGACTTTTATATATTTGACCGCTGGGGCAACATACAATTTCATTCCAACGACCCTGAGATACCCTGGGATGGCAAGAATAATGAAAAATTATGCGAGAGCGGGGTATATGTGTATTTTATTATTTATCATAGCGTTACCGGTAAGAAATTTAAACTTAGGGGTAATGTTACCTTAGTCAGATAAGCTACCGGCTAAAAAAAAGTGGTATTTTTATCTCGCGGAATAATACAAATATTTTATTTGTTATGGAAAACAATAAAACCGAATTCACGGTTAAGGGTGAACAACTGTTAGAAAAGATCAAACAACTGTTACACGAAGGCAATATTCGCCGTATCATTATCAAAGATGTGAAAGGCAATATTTTTATGGAGATACCGCTTACCATTGGGGTTGTTGGCACGGCCCTACTTCCGGTGCTGGCTGCCGTAGGGGCGTTGGCTGCCCTGGTGAGTGATTTTACCATACAGATTATCAAAAGAGATGACCCTGATATAAAATAGCGTATGGAAGTAAATAAAATTCAGGATGTTGAGGAATTGAGAAAGATTTCCTCCAATATCCGCAGGAATATCCTTCGCAGTCTGGCTGCTTCGGGTTCAGGGCATACCGGCGGTTCGCTGGGCCTGGCCGATGTTTTTACCTGTTTGTATTTTTCGGTGATGAACCATAATCCGCAAAATCCGCAATGGGAAGACCGCGACCGCCTGATATTATCGATAGGCCATGTAGCACCTGTCTTGTATTCTACTCTGGCACAGGCAGGATATTTTCCCGAAGGAGAATTGTTGACATTACGCAAGCTGGGTTCGCGGCTGCAGGGCCATCCCGGCAGAGACCATGGCCTGCCGGGTATTGAATTATCTGCCGGTTCGCTGGGACAGGGCTTGTCGGTTGCTACAGGTATGGCACTGGCTGCGAAATATGATAAAAAAAATCACAGGATTTTTTGTGTCATGGGCGACGGAGAACTACAGGAAGGATCGGTATGGGAGGCTGCCATGAGTGCATCGCATTACCGCCTGGATAACCTTTGTGTTATTGTGGACCGCAATAAACTGCAGATTGACGGCAGTACTTCTGATGTGATGGAGATAGAGCCCCTCGCAGATAAATGGCAAAGTTTCGGCTGGAAAGTCATAGCATGTAATGGCAATGATCATGAAGAATTATTATCATCGTTTTCTGAAAATAAAAAATCTTCGGGCAGGCCTGTGGTGATAATTGCAAATACCCTGATGGGAAAAGGGGTAAAGGCCATTGAAGACAATTATCGCTGGCATGGTAAAGCCCCATCAAAAGAAGAAGCTGAACAATTTATAGCGGCATTGGAATAAAAAAACTTAGAAAAATGTATTTTGAGAACAGAGGCAACAGAGCTACAAAGGCTGGTTTCGGACAAGGGATACTCGAAGCAGGCAAACTACATCCCGAACTGATGGTACTAGGTGCCGACATTACTGCTTCCGTAGGATTGGATTTGTTTGCCAGGGAATTTCCTGACCGTTTTTTTTCATTGGGAATTGCCGAACAGAACTGTGCAGGTGTGGCTGCCGGCCTTGCTCTCAGCGGTAAGATACCTATTTTTTCGACCTACTGTGTTTTTGCCGCCCTGCGCTCGGCCGATCAGATCCGGGTTTCGCTATGTTATAACAACTTACATGTCATCATCGGCGGAGCACATGCAGGGCTTTCTGTAGGCCCTGACGGCGCCACCCATCAGGCACTGGAAGATATAGCCATCATGCGGGCACTTCCCAAAATGACGGTGCTTTCGCCATGTGATGCTACGCAGGCAACCCTGCTCACCAAAATGGCTGTAAAAGACTGCAAAGGACCGGTATATATCCGTTTTGGACGCGAAGCCGTGCCCGATTTTATACCAGAAAATATAGAAACCACAGTAGGGAAGGGCCAGCTCATAAAAGATGGCAAAGATATCAGTATTATAGCCACCGGACACATGGTCTGGGAGGCACTGCAGGCAGCCAAGATGCTGGAGATGAAAGGCGTTAAGCCCCGGGTAATCAATATGCATACCATAAAGCCGCTTGATAAGGAAATTATCATACATGCCGCCAGGGAAACAAAAAAAATTGTTACCGTGGAGGAGCATCAGGCGTTTGGTGGCTTTGGCAGCGCCGTGGCCGAAGTGGTGGCGCAGCATTGCCCGGTAAAGATGAAGATTATCGGGGTACAGGACACTTTCGGCGAATCAGGCCAACCTGATGAATTGATGGAGAAATATGGCTTAAATGCTGAAAGTATTTTCAAGGAAGCCATGCTACTTATGAACGATAGCCAATGATGATGTTATGAAGATTTTTAAAGGGACCGGAATATTTATGGCAATAACTCTTG
>Ga0209097_10000315_pt1 | contig 50793 bp, 47 predicted proteins | sample AD_UKC052_MetaG_FD_184419 | JGI IMG/M metagenome (GOLD analysis project Ga0209097, IMG submission 184419) | Active sludge microbial communities of municipal wastewater-treating anaerobic digesters from USA - AD_UKC052_MetaG (SPAdes) (version 2) | ecosystem: Engineered > Bioreactor > Anaerobic >... | reverse complement strand
ATCATAAGCAAAACTGTATTCGAAAGGCACATTAAAATTGTTTCCCGGCCTGTACAAAGGTTTATATACCATAGTGGAAACCGCAATAGTATGCCGCTGATTATATCCCGTATATGCAGGATTCAACGCAATGGCATTCACCACCCCTACCTTATAGTCTGGCATTGGTTCGGGATTTTTCTTTAGCTGACTCTTGTTTTTATTGCTTTGCCTTTTGTTTTCTTTTTCTTTGGTTTGTATCGCGTTATAATCATCCATCACACTCGTCTGTTCCTGTATTTCTTCTGACAGGGGTGCGTCCAGCTCAGCCTCACTGTAACCGGCATAAAGTTTTTCTTTGTCGGTAAGCGGCAGGGTATTTATAACAATGGCTTTTTCTTCATTGATATTGGGATAGTCCACTTTCACACCATTCACAAAGTTTTCATCATCAGCTTTTTGGACTGCCACGTGCTCTTTTTCCGTGAGAACCAATTTATCTGACTTATTATCAGATATTTGTACTTGCGCTGCTGCGGTATTAGAATACTTATTATCTCCTTTATTGATTTTTTTTGTTGGCAGAGTTGATTTAGTATGGTTTTGAGCAGTTGTTTTATCGTCGGATAGTTTATTTTCGGCTTGCGATTTATTAGTTCCGGTTACATTGTTAGGTTGGTCTGGGGGCCGGTTTTTTTGTGGTTCTGTCAGGTCTTTTGTATCCGTTGGCATCACAACTCTGTTATTGGCGGTATTTTGGTCGGTAAGCCGGCTATTGGAAATGCCTGAATTTGTAGCAAGTTGTCCGCTGGGAACTTCCGTCTGTCTTGATCTTTCCAGCGCTATATAAGTAACAATTCCCGAAGTAATTAAAAATACTGCGGAGATTATTATAATTATGTCGGAGATACTTTTTCCACTGGTTTTCATAGCGGTATTACCCGGGTTAGCAAGTGCCGATTTCATTATTTGCCAGTGTTCGGGTACGTAGGGCGGCTCGTACTCGCTAAGTTTTTTGTGGAATAAGTCGTCTATTTGATTTTTCTTATCCATTTATGATAGCCTTTTTGGAATTAAGTTTTTGTATCCTGTTCATTAATATCCGGCGTGCATTCAGTAAATGCCACTGTGAAGTGCTTTCGGTGATGTTCAGTTTATCCCCGATTTCTTTATGATTATAGTTTTCAAAGACATACATGTTGAACACGGCGCGGCTTGCCGGCGGCAGTTCCTCTATCATCCTGATTAGGTCATCTTCGCCAAGCCTGCTGACAGCTTCATTTTCAATATGCACTGAGTCATTGTTAATATTAAGTGGTACCGTATTGTTGTAACGTTTTTTTTCAAACCGTATTCTGTCCAGCGCGGTATTAACCATTATTTTACGTATCCAGGCACTAAGGTATTCTCCATCACCCTGGTATTTTTCCATATTCTGAAATACTTTCAGAAAACCCGTATTCAGAATTTCCACGGCATCGTCGCTATTCTTCGCATACCTCAGACAAATATTCATCATCGCCCCATAATACATTTTATATAACTTTTCCTGAGCAAACGAATTCCCTTCTCTGCATAATTTTATCATCTCCTTCAGATCTTTCCCGGGATTCATATGCTCACTTTAATTATAAAACGCATGCTTTCATAAAAAACTTGGGTACGGGGTGTAATTTTTACCGTCTGATATTTATTTATGGCTATTATCTCTATCACCCAGTATTTTATACAAATATACGAAAAACAATTTATTTTTTGTCGTTATTACTGTTTTGGGTTATGAAACTCTCATTCAATTCATTAATAAATTCAAATGAAATATAATTATCATAACTCTTGCACACATTGGTGGCAAAACGTATAGCTGTATTAATCATTTGTTCATATTCTTCAGGAGCGAGGTGCTGCAAAATGTGTTTGGTGATATTGTTTTTATACAGCCAATAAGCCATGCCTGCCGTAAAAGTATCACCGGCGCCCACGGTACTCACTGGTTTCACCCCAATAGCATCATAATGATGCTGATAATCAGCCGTATGCAGATCAACACCATAGCGGTTCCGGGTGTAAATCATGGAGTTACATCCCAGGTGGTGCAGCACCGAAAAAGTTTTTTCTGCATCCTCCGTATGAAAAATGTTTCTGAAATCTTCGTCCGAGCCTTTGGTAATGTCAGCAACAGCAATATTTTCTTCAATAAAGGGCTTAAGCTGATCCAGCATTTTAAGGTGCGCCAGCCTGAAATTTGGGTCATACACCACGACCGCGCCATTGTTTTTACTGGTGTGTATGAACTCTGAAACCATAGACCTGATTTCAGGCTTTATAGCGTAATATGATCCGAACATCAGCAAATCATCAGGCTGCAATTCAGGAAACCTGATATAAGGTTTATCTTCTATCCTTATTTTATAAAATGAATAGTCGGCATTATTTTTCTCATCCAGAAAAGCCAGGGCGATACGCGATTTGGCATTGGTGTACATGGTAATGTAGGAAGTATCTACATTGTTTTCTTCAAGAAATCTTTTGATGATGTTGCCCACCCTGTCGTTAGCAAAATCTCCCACAAAACACACCGGCAGCCCCAAGCGTCCGAGCGAAATGGCCACATTGAGCATGGCGCCGCCGGGTTTGGCTTCTACAGGTTTTTCATCTTTAAAGATTATATCGTAAACGGCTTCGCCAAAACAATAGATTTTTCTCATGTATTTTTTGTTTTCAAAAATACAGTTTAAAAGTGAAAAAACTAAGATGTTGAATTAATAATTCTCAGCCGTGTGCTAACGGGCTGTCAATCTTTCCAGTACGGTAGTTATCAGTTTTTCCATTAACGGCTTGTAATCTTTGCTGAACTGTTTGGCAATACGGTTGGCAATAATCACACAAATGGTCAGGGTATCGTGCCCGAGAATTTTTCCCAGACCATACAGGGCTGATGTTTCCATCTCGAAATTGGTAATCCGGTTTTTGTTGAATTCAAAACTGGTCAGTCGTTCGTTAAGATCGGGAATGGCGAGTTCGCCCCTGAGTTCCCTACCCTGCGGGCCAAAAAAACCGGGAGCGGTAGCCGTAACACCCTGTATCATATCAAAGGCCACTTTTTTGAGCAGGCCATCAGAAGCTTTGATTATATATGGTTTAGCGAGAAATCCGGGCCAGTTTGTTTGTTTCACAAACTCATCATTCATCTCATTTTCAATAATTTCAGATGTTTTTTTATAAAAATTCAGCACGCCGTCGATACCCAGTCCATAGGCCGAGGCCACAAACGAATCCACGGGAATATCTCCCTGCATGGCGCCTGAAGTTCCAAGCCGGATGATATTTAATTTACGGTGTCCGGATTTAGGTGCACGCTTGTTCAGGTCGATATTGGCCAGGGCGTCAAGTTCGTTTACTACAATATCAATATTGTCAGGGCCCATACCTGTAGACATAGCCGTAATACGCATATTGTTTAAATAGCCGGTATGCGTAACCAATTCCCTGTTTTGAACCTTGATATCAATGCTGTCGAAATGTTTTGATACCGTTGCCACTCTGCCAGGGTCGCCTACCACAATAATTGTATCGGCAATTTCGTCGGGGTGCAGATTCAGATGATAAATCTTTTTTTCAGCAGTTAAAATCAATTCGGATTCTTCAAAATATGTTTTCATAAAATAAAATTTAATACTATCTTTGCGGCCGCTTAACAACAATTTTTAAATAATAATTTTTTACGCCCGATTAAAAACAATTATTTTGTTTTAACGGGTCATAATAACTATTTTTACAAACCGCACAAAATTAATAAATAATTATGGAAAATTTCAGAAACATTTTAGTTCCTTATGATTTCAACGAACAGGCCGAAATAGCCCTCACCCAGTCGTACAATCTTGCACGCATGTTACAGCTTGACATCATGTTACTATACGTACACGAAGAAAGCAAGATGATAGGGAGACTTTTTTCGGCTGACCAGTCGGACGAAATGATTAAAAAAATTGAGGCAGAACTTGCCGCCTTTGCTCAACAAAAATCAAAAGAAACCGGCCTGACAATTAACCACATGGTGGCCCGTGGCAAAGTTTATGCAAAAATCACTGAAGTAGCGGAAATGGTACAGGCCCAATTTATAATTTTGGGAAAAGAAAGCAGTATTAATACCATTGAACCCACTGTAGGCGCCAATACCTCCAGGGTAATCCGTAACGCCAAATGCCCGGTAATTACTATCAGCGCCGATATGCATTACAACGGATGCCGCAGTATTTTGCTACCCATCGATTTGACACAGGAAAGCCGCCAGAAAGTTAAATGGGCAATAGAACTCGCCAAGATGTTTAACTCTACCGTGAAAGTTCTCACCATTTTATGGTCGGTAAACCACAAAGAGATAAAAAACCAGCTTTTGACAAAAATGGCCCAGGTGCAGAAGTTTATTCAGGAACGCAATATAAATTGCACGGCCGAGATGATTGAAGCTGACAGCGAATCGGATATGGTGCCATCGCTGCTTGTATATGCCAAACAACAGGGCGATATTGACCTTATCCTCATCATGACACAGCAAGAAACAGGACTGATACCCTTCTTTGTCAACTCCCATGCTTCGGACATCATCCGCAGGTCGGATTTTCCGGTCATGTCAATAGTTCCCAAGGACATGGGTGAAACGCTATCCTTTAAATGACAGCATCTGTTATCAGTATAGGCGACGAACTTCTGATAGGACAAACTGTCAATACGAATGCTTCTTTTATTGCTGCTGAACTGAACCTGGCGGGTATTCAGGTAAGAAGCATTCTGACCATCGCCGACGACAAAGACGATATCAGAAATGCGTTGCAACAGGCTTCGCGGCAGTCGGGTATCGTTATCATCACAGGCGGCCTGGGGCCAACCAACGATGACATTACAAAAAACACTCTTTGCGAATATTTTGGGTCAACACTGATTTTACACAAGCCCTCACTGGAAAATATCCGCAAATTGTTTTATCAGCGCGGTATGAAAATTACCACCGTCAATCGCAACCAAGCTATGGTACCCCATAACTGCACGGTAATAAAAAACACGTTGGGTACCGCACCGGGCATGTGGTTTCGGAAAGACAACGTACACTACTTTTCGTTGCCCGGCGTACCTTTTGAAATGAAAGCCCTGATTACCGGCGGTGTAATCCCTTTGCTGGCCAAACTCAATATTTCATCACCTATCATCCATAAGACCATCCTCACCATAGGCATTGGCGAATCGGCTCTGGCCGAACTTATCAGCGGGTGGGAAAACAAGCTTCCCGACCATATCAAATTAGCCTATCTGCCCGAACCGGGTATTGTAAAACTCAGGCTGTCGTGCTACCAGGCCGGGTCTGGTGAAACGAAAAAAACTTTTGAGGCGGAAGTAAAAAAATTAAAAAAGCTAATCCCCGGGCTTATCTATGGATATGAGGACGACACCCTGGCAGGAGTAACAGGCAAAATGCTGCTGAAAAAACAAGCCAGTATTGCCACCGCCGAAAGTTGCACAGGCGGACTCATAGCACACCTGATTACTGCAGTGCCCGGGGCGTCAGAATATTATAAGGGATCGGTTATCGCTTACGATAATGATATAAAATCAAAAGTGCTCGGGGTAAACAAAAAACTTATTGAGAAATATGGAGCTGTGAGTGAAGAGGTGGTTATTGCCATGGCACAAAACGTAAAAAAAATTATGGCAACAGATTACGCCCTCGCGGTTTCGGGTATTGCCGGGCCGGCAGGCGGCACTGCCGAAAAACCGGTAGGAACAGTTTGGGTAGCCTGTGCCACCCCCGAAAAAACCCTTACCCAAAAACTTTCGCTCGGCAACAACCGCGAGCGCAATATTAAACGGGCCAGCCTTGCCGCCCTTAACCTGCTGAGAAAACAACTCTGACCCTGTCGGAAAAAAATTTTCTTATCTTTGACCAAAGAAATAATTCAATAAAAAGTATTTTGTCATGTCGCTGGAAAAATTCACCGGGCATCTGCAAAACGAATATGCTTTTTCAGGTAAAAGTATTATCCTTGGCGGAGCCATGTATGAAAAAAAATCTGTCCCCGGGCTGCTGATAAGGCTGCCGCTGGCCACCGTCAACCGGCATGGCCTTATTGCCGGAGCTACCGGTACCGGAAAAACCAAATCCATACAACGCATCACCGAATCTCTTTCAGAACAGGGCGTCAACGTGTTGCTGATGGATATCAAGGGCGATATCAGCGGGATTTCAAAAGCAGGTGCAGAAAACCCCAAAATCAAAGAACGGATGGACATGATAGGCCTGCCGTGGCAACCCTGCGAGTACCCCACTGAACTGATGACTATCTCGCACGAAAAAGGATTACGGCTCCGTGCAACCGTTTCGGAATTCGGGCCCGTACTTTTTTCCAAGATACTGGAATTGAACGAAAACCAGGAAGGAACGGTGGCCATTGTATTCAAATATTGCGACGACCACCAACTGCCGCTTTTAGACATAAAAGACTTTCGCGCCGCACTGAATTATGTTGCTACCGGCGACGGCAAAAAAGAAATAGCCGAAAATTACGGCCTGATTTCACCAGCCTCAGCAGGGGTAATAATGCGCAAACTGCTGGAACTGGAACAACAAGGTGGAGACCTGTTTTTTGGGGAAAAATCGTTTGAAGTAGAAGACCTACTTCAGAAAACCAGCGACGGTAAGGCATACATCAACATCTTGAGACTCACCGATATTCAGGACAGGCCTAAACTTTTTTCGACCTTTATGCTTTGTCTGCTGGCAGAGATATACCACAAATTCCCAGAAATTGGTGATAAAGGAGAGCCCAAACTTATCATTTTCATTGATGAGGCCCACCTGATATTTAAAGAGGCCTCCAACGCGCTGATGGACCAGATTGAAACCATTATAAAACTCATCCGCAGCAAAGGCGTAGGTATTTATTTCTGCACACAGGCGCCCACCGACATCCCTGCAATAATACTGAGCCAGCTTGGCACCAAAATACAACATGCCCTGCGTGCCTTTACTGCCAAAGACCGCAAAGACATTTTGCTTGTAGCCGAAAATTTTCCGGTATCCGATTATTACCAGACCGACCAGCTCCTTACCGAGCTAGGCACCGGCGAAGCCCTGGTTACCGTGCTAAACGAAAAAGGCATCCCGGCCCAGCTGGTACACACCATGATGTGTGCTCCCCAATCGCAGATGGATATCCTTACACCGGAAGAACAGGATGAGAAATTGGCTTCGTCGAAAATTGCCCGATACTATAACGAAGAAATCGACAGGGAAAGCGCATACGAATTATTGAAGGCAAAAATCACCTCGGCAGAAAAACCGGCGCAACCATCTGATCAGCAGACCAAAACAACGTATCCTGATATAAAGTATCCAGATATTAAAGTGCCCAAAAGCACGCCCATGCCCAAACCGACAACATCTGACGCAGGAAAAACATTAAAGAAAATTGCCAACAGCGGTGTGGCAAAAACCATTTTCCGCGAATTAACACGGGGGTTGTTTGGCATTTTGCTGGGGAAAAAATCAGGAAAAAAATCTATTTTTTGATTTCCCGGGCACAAAATATACCTCCACAAACCCGTTAAAAAATATTTTTTACTATAGAATTTTGTATTCTCAAAAATATTTCTGACCTTTGCACCCCATTTTGAAAACTTTTCACTAAGAAAAAAATTGTACCATGTCAAGAATATGTGAATTAACCGGAAAAAGAGTGATTGTAGGAAACAATGTATCGCACTCAAACATAAAGACCAAACGTAAGTTTGTTCCCAATTTGCAAACCAAACGATTCTTCATTCCCGAAGAAAATAAGTGGATAACACTCAAGGTTTCGGTGGCTGCTTTGCGTACCATTGATAAAAAAGGCATCTCAGCATGCCTTAAAGAGGCCCGTGAAAAAGGTTTTCTGAAGAAATAATTATTATTTTCCTTATTATATGAAATGCTGTTGCCAACCCGCGACAGCATTTTTTTTTGATTTATCAAGTGAAATAATTTTAATTTTACACCGTTTATTCCTGTAATTGCCAGGCCTGCTGCTGCAAAAACAAAATGTATGCTGAAACCTCTAAAAAAAGTCTTCTGTCTGAGTTTTTTTCTCTGTGTTCTTCTGTCATCAAAATTTGTGGCTTCCCAGGTCATCGCCGACACAACCCCGGTACAGTTTTCGGGCATCGTGGTAACAGCCGACAGCCTGAAACCCATTCCCTTTGTCAACATTCTGATCAAAGATACCTGGCGGGGAACCGTTACCGACCTGTACGGCTTTTTTTCTTTTGTAGCCCACCCCAAAGACGTGGTGGTTTTTAACGCCTTAGGATATAAAACGGTATTTTATACCATCCCCGACACCCTGACCATAAACCGTTACTCACTGATACAGGTACTCAGGCCCGACACCCTCCTGATGAACGAAACCGTAATATACCCCTGGCCCACTTACGAACAGTTTAAACAAGCATTTGTCAATACGGATATTCCGGATGACGAACTGGAACGGGCGAAAAAAAATATCGATGAACTCGAAAAACGCATACTCTTTGATGAGCTTCCTATGAGCAGCTCCATGAACTTCAGGAACTACATCGACAACAAGGTAAGCCAACTCTACTATGCAGGACAATACCGCCCGAACAACCTCCTGAATCCTATTGCCTGGGCACAGTTTATCAAAGCCTGGCGCGAAGGCAAGTTTAAAGTAAAAAAACAGGGAGATTGACGAGGGATGAAAAAAAACGCTTTCTATATCATCTTTTTATTGCTTGGTACCTTTGCCGTCGCTCAAAACAAAGCATCGATCTCTGGAAAAGTAACCGACGAAAAATATGCACCTATTGAACTGGTTAATGTGGTGGTATTAGGCAACACCACCGGTGCCACCACCGACAAAAACGGCTATTACCACCTCTCGGTGCCTGCCAACCAGGAAATCAGCATTGTTTTTTCATTTATCGGCTACCAAAAAGTAACCCATACTCTGAAACTTGCGGCAGGAGAATCAAAAAAAATGAACCAGATCATGGTGTCAAGCACCACACAGATACCTATCTTTGAATTTTTCGGGCAAAAAGATGAAAGAGCCCTCATTACGCGCATCGACCACAAACAAGCCGAATTTATTCCGACCACTTCAGGTAACGCCATCGAAGAACTGATAAAGAAAACCAGCCTGGGCGTATATTCCAGCAATGAGCTCAGCTCAGCTTATTCGGTGAGGGGCGGAAACTTCGACGAAAACCTGGTGTATGTCAACGATGTAGAAGTGTACCGTCCCCTTTTGTTGCGTTCGGGACAGCAGGAAGGCCTAAGCTTTGCCAATTCCGACCTGACTTCCTCGGTTCTTTTTTCGTCGGGAGGATTTGACACCAAATACGGCGACAAGATGTCGTCGGTGCTCGACATCCAATACAAAAAACCTAAAAAAACCGCCGGCTCCATTATGCTGAGCCTCCTGGGAGCATCCGGGCATATTGAAGCCGCCTCAAAAAACGAACGGTTTACGTTTCTGCTCGGGGTTCGGCAAAAATCAAATCAATACGTGCTGCGTGCCATGGAAACCAAAGGGCAGTACAAACCGTCGTTCACCGATGTGCAGCTATACACTACATACCAAATCAGCAAAAAAATCGAAATCAGTCTGCTGGGAAATTACGCCCGCAACAAATATATGGTAGTTCCCGAATCGCGTGAAACCGAGTTTGGTACCGTCAAAGAATCTTACCAACTGAAAATATTTTTCGATGGGAAAGAACTGGATTATATAAATACGTATCTGGGAGCCCTCTCGCTGGCTTACAAACCCAGGTCAGACCTGTTTTTCAAGTGGAATAATTCGGTGTACCAGACCCGGGAGTCTCAAAGCTACGATGTGCAGGGACAATACCTGATTGGCAGGCTGGAAGCAGATTTTGGCGAAGAAGATTTCGGGGAAATGAAAGAGGTACTGGGTGTGGGCACTCATTTTCAGCATGCCCGCAACGAGCTTATTGCCACCGTGATAAACTCCGACATCAAGGGCGGATATACCAAAAAAAATCATTACCTGCAGTTTGGCGTAAAATATCAGCATGAAATAATTGATGACAAGTTAAAGGAATGGGAAATGATTGACTCCTCTGGGTTTACGCTTCCACACATGCCTGATTCGGTGGGCTACACCAATCCTTGGCTACAGCCTGCCAACCCGTTGCTGTTGCAGGAAGTGGTCAATACAAAGGTAGCCATGCAAAGCAACCGTTTTTCGGGATTTATTCAGGACACCTGGACTTTTAATATTGACAGTGCTGAACTGTTGCTAACTTATGGCGTCAGAGCTGTGTACTGGGATTTCAACAAGCAAATCTGCATCAGTCCCAGAATCAATTTATCGTTCAAGCCACACTGGAAAACCGACATTGTCTTCCGTTTTGCCAGCGGTATCTATAACCAGCCACCTTTTTATAAAGAAATCAGGGCGTTCGACGGAAGCATACACCCTGAAGTGAAGGCGCAGCGCTCCATACATTTCCTGTTGGGCGGCGACTTGAATTTCAAATTGTGGAACAGGCCCTTTAAATTTGTCGGGGAAGTTTATTATAAGATGCTGGACAAATTGATTCCGTATGAGATAGACAATGTGCGGCTGCGCTATTTCGCGAATAACAGCGGAAAGGGTTATGCCTATGGCCTCGATCTTAAGATAAACGGCGAGTTTGTGAAAGGCGATGAATCGTGGCTGGGTATTTCGCTGATGCGCACCCGCGAAAAGATTATTGGAGAAACATTCACCGATTATTACAATGCCAGCGGAGAAAAAATTATTTTTGGCTATACCGCCGATAATGTGGTGGTAGATAGTGTGGTGCGCCAGCCGGGTTATATTCCCAGGCCTACGGATCAATTGCTGAATATCAACATCTTTTTTCAGGACCATTTTCCACGCTGGCCTACTTTCAAAATGCACCTGAACCTGGTTTATTCCAGTCCCTTACCTTTCGGTCCACCCGAACACAAAAGATACCTGGATACCTTGCGGATGCCTGCCTATTTCAGGGTGGATATAGGTTTTTCCAAATCCCTGATTGATGAAAGCACCATTTTCCGCAAGAAAAACCCCTTGAAGATCTTCAAATCGCTGTGGATTTCGGGTGAAGTGTTCAACCTGCTTGGACGCATGAACACCGTTTCGTACTTATGGGTAAAAGATGTTAACAACAGGCAGTATGCCGTGCCCAACGAACTTACCAAACGCTTATTCAACATCAAATTAGTGGCAAAATTTTAAAAACATCTTTTATTGTAACACATTTATTGTTAAAGTGTTCATAGTGTTTATGCCACAAAAACGGAATAATCAGGCGGACAAAATTTTCTTATAAGACCTTCTTCGCATGTGCATACGTTTCTCGTAACCATTGGTAAACAACAGCATCGACTCTTTATTCTGTTCCAGCACTGAGCTTGCTATGGCTTTGGTAATTCCATTATCAATACATACCTGCATAATAGAAGCATAAAAAATGGCCGGCACCCCTTTGGCGTGATATTCGTCTTTTACCCCTTGCATTATCAGATCAACAGTATCATTATGCTTCATTGACCACAGAACAGGGATAAAACCAAACGGGAACAATCTGCCTTTTGCTTTTATTAGAGCTTTTGATAACGATAAAAAGCAAAATCCGAAACCTACAACATCATCATTACCGTCAATGATAAATTTGACGTATTTCGGATCTATCATCGAAAAATACTGATCAATATAAAATTTTATCTGCCTGTCGGTAAGGGGTGTAAATCCGTAAAGATGTCTAAAAGCTTCATTATAGGTTTTAAACATCTTGCTTGCATAGGGCAAAATCTCCCTGGATGATTTAAACTGTGATTCACGAAGCCCATATTTTTGTTTGATGACATCGGCAACCCTTTGCACTTTTTCAGGAATCTTTTCAGGAACCTGAATTTCGAACTGAACCCAGTCAACATCTTTGGAATACCCAAATTTTTCCATATGTACTGGATAATAAGGATAATTGTAGATAGCAATCTGAGTGGATAATTCTTCAAAGCCCTCCACCAGCATACCCTCCATATCCATATCAGTGAAACCCAACGGCCCCTGTAATTTTTTCAAGCCTTTGGAAACAGCCCAATCTTCCACGGTTTTCAACAATGCAGCTGACACCTCCGCATCGTCAACGAAATCAATCCATCCGAAGCGTGCGGCTTTATCATTCCATAGCTCATTGGCTTTGTGGTTAATGATACCGGCAATCCTCCCCACAAGCAGGCCATTTTTGTATGCCAGCCAGTACCTGGCTTCGCAAAAATCAAAAGCAGGGTTTTTCTCTCGTGAAAGAGTGGTTTTTTCAAAAATATGAAGCTGGGGGACACGGTATTTATTTCCACGGTAGAGGTGATCGGGAAATTTAATAAACTCCTTCAGTTGTCTTTTTGTCAAAACTTCAATTATTTCAATCATATTCCCAAATTATATCAATCAATTAAACATATAAAGATGCAAAAATTTAATGTTTATCCAAAAAAAAATTTAGATAAACAAACAATAATTGCCTACACAAAAATAGCAAATCTGTAAAAAAAACATCAGCAATATTTTAAACAAAAAATTGGTCAGGTGTCTGACCGGCCTTTGCAAACTATCGGCAAAGAAAAATATCCTGAGGATATAAATTTTTGAACGAATGGCCTTTGTACCACTCCACAAATAATGTATAGGTATTTTTATTCTCTTCGAACCAGCGCTGAAACTCAAACATATTACATTTGATCATCAGCCATTGGTTATAGCTGTAATAATGTCCTGCATCCAGCACCTGTTTTTCAAAATCGAACAGTGAAAACCGAAAGCGAAGATTATATTTTTGTTCAAACCAGACTTTGATAAATGCCTCTCTCACTGCGGTCACAGCATCGATACCCGCCTTCATTTTTTTTCCCTGGAGCAAAAGGCCGGTTAGCTGAAAAGTATTGTTTAGTGCCTGGCAAAAATCTTTGACACTATCGGCCACAAGGATTTTTCCAGAACTATTACCGGAGAAATTCAAAATCAAAGTGCTGTCAACGCTTAGATGAATACTTTTTCCAATCAGGGTGCAGAACAATTTATTGATTTCGGCCACCTGGGCGGTATTTCTTGTAAGGTTGAGGTATATTTCGCTGTACAAAATAGCCGGAATCCGGTTTGCAGAGTCGGCATAGAACCTGGCCAGATGGTAATAATTGTCGGCAAAAGAAGGGTCTTTACCCAAACCTTCCAGCCAATATGCATGTGCTGCCTTATAATTCTTTTTTGCATACTCGAGCACTCCGCATTCCATACTCAGGTCGGCAGCTTTGGGGAAACGCAGCATTCCCATTTTGAAAACTACCATTGCCGAATCCGGTTTGCCCGACATATCATAGGCATCGCCCATCAACTGAAAAAACTGACTATTGATATCGGTTCTTGAAATCACCGAGTCGAGGGTGGCTATACAGGATGGATAATTTTTCATAGAGAAATACGACAGGGCTATCTCGTATGAAAACAGGGAATTTTTGGGTGCCAGCGCTCTTCCTTTTTTGTATTGCACGATTGCATCGGCATAGCGTCCCTGGTCGAAAAAACTCATGCCCTGCTTTGCAAATTCAACGGCTTCAGGTGATGTGGCATTTTGCGAATATGAAAAAGAAATAACGGAAGCCAGCAAGATCAAGGGAATAATTATTTTTTTCATTGCTTTAAACTTAGAATAAATTTGATTCTTGGACCATCTTAATAACGCTTTTCGGGATATTTATTTTCACGATTGTAAAATAAAATTAATAATTCGAATCAAGGGTTAAAAGTACTTCTGCCACGAAGGCTCTAAGGCACTAAGTCCGCCGCGGCGGACACCAAGTTGGCTTTCCTAAATGTTTTTAATTTTTTGTTCAACTTTGTGCCTTTGTGTCTTAGTGGCTATAAATGAAATATTAATAATTATCAACCCTTGTTCGCATTAATAATCAAGTTCTTCCTGATACTCATCCTGTCGTTGTATTTTCTTTTTGGGTTTAATGCCTTTACTGAACTTATATGAAACACCAAAAAACAGGACACGTGAATCGCTCCAGCGGTCAACATCAGAATAATAATCAGCGGCATAAGTAATCACTTCGGATTTTCGTGTATTGAACACATCACTCAGCCGGAGCGTAAAAGTCAGTGTGTTTTTAAAGAAGTCTTTTTTAAGGCCGATATCAAAGTTATAGTTCGCCAGTCGTTTCCCCTGTGCATCGGATCCGCCCATCCCTCCGGGGCCCCATCCCCGGCTTTGGGCAGTAATCTGTGAAGAATTGTAATTAAAACCAAGCTGAACATCAAAGGATTTCCAGAAAGTCATAGAAGAATTGATCTTGGTGGTCCAGCTTGGATGTATATCATTGAACCCCACAATAGAGGATTCCCCATAATATTTTGTTCCGAACAGGCTGAAATTGGCGTTGATCTTCCACCACTTAAAAATGCCCTGTGTATAAATAAATTCAAGCCCAAACGAACTTCCTTTATCAAGATTCTGGTAGGAAGTAAATGTCATTCCGCTGTCCAACACGTTGAGCACCCGTGTAATCATATTGTTTGTTTCACGGTAAAACAAAGTAGTATTAAAGGATGTTTCTTTAAAGCTAACCAGGTGGCCGAGTTCGAAAGAGTTTGTAAATTCAGGCTTCAGGTAGGGATTACCTGCCGATAAATTCATCGGGTCTGAATAATTGATAAACGGATTCAGGTTGCCCGAACGGGGACGGTTGACCCTTCGGCTGTAGCTGATCTGAATGGCATGGCGGTCGGTAAATTCATATTTTAAATGTATGGTCGGAAAGAGATTAAAATAATCACTTCTGTAAGTCGAATCCATAGTCTGCTGATCAGAAACGGTGATGGCATCCTCGTAACGTACACCAAGCTGAAACTTGAATTTTTTGATATTATTAGCATAGATCAGGTAAGCCGAATGAAGTTGCTGGGTATTTTTAAATATGTTGCTCGGCATGGAATCATACTGCAGAATGCCGGCACTATCCTGATAAAAAGACTGATAATCCTCGTAATTTGAACGGTACTGATATTTATACCCGCCTTCTATCCTACCCCATTTATCCATCTGATGAATATAATCTACCTGGCCGTAAATGCGTAAATTTTTTTCATCGCTGATATTTCTCTGAACCCAGGCAGGATCTGTGCCTGGAGTCATGTCGGTGTTATAATAGGTCGTGGTGATATTCGTCTGGTCATCCGAAGGAGTATTGGAATAAAACACGCTGGCCGTCAGTTCACGGCCTTTTTTATTGAAAGTTAATTTATAATCCAGGCCAAGCTCATATCCTCCGTGCGATCCGGCCATATTGTTCTGCCTTGTATAATAACTTGTGAGCAGGCTGTCATAATCAAAATTATAATAATCTGTAAAATTGTCGGGATTGAAACGTCTGATGTTATATTCGCCATATACCGACAAAGTATTCTTTGTATTTATAAAATAATCTGCTCCCAGCTTTATATTACCAAACTTGCCTTGTCTCTTTGATTCCGACAACTGTTTATAGTAATAGGTCGAATCATTTTGGTAAACCTCGCGGTAAGAATCGGTATAGGATTTCATGCCGAAGATACGCCCGTCAAGGTTTGTATAAATATTGAATTTTTTTACATTATATCCAAAATTCAGCGATCCTGTATATTTTCCCCCTGTCCCCACGTTGGCTGAAATCATGCCATAATAACCGGCTTCTTTTTTTCGTTTTGTAACGATGTTGATAATGCCCGACATGCCGTCGGGATCGTAACGGGCAGAGGGGTTAGTAACTATTTCCACCCTGTCGATCATACTGGCCGGCATCTGATCGAGACTGGTAAGGCCCGATGGGCGTCCGTCAATAAATATGGTTACATTCTGTGAACCCCGTAAACTTACATTTCCTTCAATATCCACATCCACAGAAGGTATGGTCTGCATGATATCGAGGGCGGTACCGCCCGAAGTCAGCAGATTCTTATCAACATTAATCACTTTTTTATCGAGATTATATTCTACCTGGTCTTTCTGCCCTGTAATGGTGACTGCATCAAGGTTGGTTGCCGTAGTTTCGAGAAAAACGGTATGGATATTCACAAAAGTGTTGTTATCATTGATGTTGACATTTGATATGGTCTTAACACCATACCCTATGAAATTTATTTTAATAAAATAATTTCCATAGGGGACATTATCGATCGTAAATCTTCCTTTGGCGGTAGTGAGCGCCCCGTTTACCATGGATGAATCAGAATTTTTGCAAACAATCACATTGGCAAATTCCACGGGGGCGCCCGTATTTTTGTCGTGAACTATTCCTGTAACAACTCCTTTTGAAACAGTACCATTTCCATTTTTTGATGCAGGATTTTTTTGAGCTGCAACAAAAAGTGTTACTATCAAAAAAGTCAATGTAAAAAAAGTCTCTCTCTTCATTCTATTCTTTTGTAGTGCTTAAAAAAAACCGGCCTTTCGGGAAAACCGTCCAGGCCGGCTGGGTTAAGAAAATTATTTCTTGCCATGCTGACATCCGCTTTTCGGACTGCCTGCTTTATCTTTACAACAACCTTGTCCTTGCTGTTGGCATCCAAATCCCTGGCCTTGCTGCGGACAACACATTCCCTTACCCTGGTGCATACCGCAACCAGCCGAGGATTGCTGACCCATGCCACAACCCTGGCCCTGCATCCCCTTATTCATGCCACAACCTGCGCCCTGATGCTGGCCCATTCCATAACCCATTTTCTTTCCAGAATCGCAACCCATACCTTTCTTTTTTGCATGATTCATATCAAATATGAGTTTTTGATCATCGTTCAATATTTTTCTCACTTCCTGCTTCATCGCAGCTTGTTTTTTGGCAATGTCGGCTTTTAATGCATACATTTCGTCGATAGTTTTGTTCACGGCTACGAGGTCCACGTTGTCACCCGAAGAAATAGTAACCAGATGTGCCTTTTTTTCAGCTATAAGATTTTTCAGGGGGAGTACTTCTTTCATGTGTTTCTGGTGTATGGCATCCATTTGTTTTTCCTGCTCAGGGGTGAGATTCATCATTCCCTGTCTATTCATACATCCTGCTTGTTCATCCTGATTAGCAACCTGTTGGGCTTTAGAAGCAGTCTGTTGTTTGTTGCACTGGCTGTAAGTATTAGTTGAGGCAAACACCATTGCAATGGCTACAACAATAGCCAAAAGATAATTTACTTTTCTTGTTTTCATAGTTTTCATTGTTTTTGTTAGTTATTATTCAAATTGATTTATAATTTAAATTTTATCGAATTCTATGGTTTTTACATCCGTAATGATTTTTACATCCGTCATGTCTGTCAGGTCTTTCCGGATCCAACCCGCATTTATCGCCGCTGCAAAAAGCGCCTGAAAATATTTTTGCCAGTTTTTCCTGCTGTGATTGGTTGCACACTTTGCGTAATTCAAAATAATGACTTACAAACATTCGGCGACTCTGTGCATAAAGCACGCCGAGTTCATCAGTGGTTTTTTCGAGCAAAGCTGTGTCGGGTTCGGGCAAGACCATGGTTTGGGAAATAAGAAAGCGCTTTTCAGCCATGATTTTTCGTATAATCTGCAAACTGTCGTGATGAGCTTTTTTCAGCCGGGCAAACTCCTGAACCTGATCGTTACTCAAACCCAGTTCATCTTGCAAGTAATCCTGAACACAAGGTTTTTCGTTCACGTTATGATGCCGCACAGGCTTAGCTCGCATATTATAAATAATGGTGCCTGTAGCTGCCAGATTGATTATTAACAGGGCACCCAGAACCCACAACAATGTTTTGTTTTTATTAAAATAACTCATAGTTGTTATTCATTAAAAAAATAAGTATTTAGTATTTCTTCGTTATCTGCTTTGAGCAGGTATTCATCGGCTAATTGAACTTCGGCTATGCCTGCAGCGTCATTTTGGGCAGTATAGGGTTCGCCCATCTGAAGCTTATCGTAGATTTTATATCCGACAAAGACACCAAAAATTGCGAAACATGCCGCCAGCAGGGGTTGTGCAATCCTCAACATCCATCGTGCGTAGGCAGGTGTACGGTGCATAGTTGTCATTTTGGCCGACAAGCGGGTATAATAAAAGGCATCCGGAGTTTCATTTTTCACGCCATCGGCCGATCCCAGCACACCGGATATCTGCCCGTACAGAGTGGCGCACTGATGACAGCCGTCCAAATGTTCATGCATTTTTATGTCTGTATCATTATTACATTCGTTGTAATAAAAATCCAGGAGATTACTTTTAAAAAAATCGCAATTCATATAAAAGAGTATAACAGTTTGACAAACTTTGTTGGAAAAACTTGCGGGTTGATAAAAAATTTATTTAAAAAAATCCAGCAGTATCTTTTGGAGATTGCTTTTGGCCCTATGTATCAGCGATTCTACGGCAGAAACAGAAATTTTCATAATATCTGAAATCTCTTTATAAGGCAACTCATCAAGTTTGTTTAGTGTAAAAGCTATTCGTTGATTTTCAGGCAACTTTTCTATACTATTATATAATAAGGTTCTTTGTTCTCTTGTAACAAATTGTTCTTCCATACTTTCCACAGGCCAGTTGCTGTCAGGGGCTCTTAAATCTTCCAGTTGAGATTTGGCCTGTTTTGAATTTTTATGCTTTTTAACAAAATTAATTGATTTGTTGATGGCGATACGATACAACCACGTAGATATTTCGGCATCACTGCGGAATGTGCGGATATTGCGAAAAGCATCCATAAAAACTTCCTGGCTCAGATCCTCGGCATCTTCGCGGCTGACACCGAAATTCATTATCACACGAAAAATCATGGAGGCATTTGTGTTCACCACCATTTTAAATGCTCTTTCATCACCAGAAATAAGACTGTTGATCAAATCGGATGCTGCCATTTAGTTATTGAAAATGCAAAGCTACCAATATTTTTCAGCATAATAAGGAAAAACAAATTGAACAATACCTTATTTCCTCATAATTACTTTTAACAATGGCTAAAAAATTATAGTTGATGATAAAATTGTTGAAAATATTTTATCTTTTTTTTTGTAATATTAGAAAATTATGATATCTTTGTATGTTTTTTAATAATTTTCTTTACAAAAAGGTGTTCTTTTACCTAAATATATGTAGATTAATACAATAAGGATTTCTTTGTAAAGATCCGGAATGTTTTTATGATGCATTAATCGTGGACTAAGCGAATAACTTTTTTAAGTAGATAATAATATTAAAAAAAATAAGTTTAATTAATAAATTAGAAATCACTATTAACAATTAAAAAAATGACACTAAGTAAAAAAATCGACGTTAACAAATTTGATTCAGCCGCAAGAAAAATGAGATCAATTGCGCATCCAATGAGAATTAACATCATTGAACTTCTGGAAGCTAACAAAGAAATGAATGTTACCCAGATTTATGAAAAACTGAATATCGAACAGGCTGCAGCATCACTGCATCTGAACCTGCTCCGTACTCATGGAATTCTCAACAGGCGCAGAAGCGGAAAGATGACATTTTATTCATTAAAAAATGATTCTTTGAACAAGCTCATCGACTTTGTTGAAAATTGCAATAAATAAGGCGCTATTACTCCCCTATTATTGTAATCAGGACAGTTCGTTGTTGCTTTTTGCTTCTGAATTCGCATAAAAATATACCCTGCCAGGTACCCAATCCCAGGCTGTGGTTGCGAATCGGGATGCTCAAAGAAGCCCCTGCAAGGCTTGATTTAACGTGAGCCGGCATATCATCACTACCTTCATCATTATGCTGATATAGTGTTGTGTTTTCGGGAACTATACGGTCAAAAGCGGTTGACATATCCAATCGCACCGTAGGATCAAAGTTCTCGTTAATGGTTAGTCCTGCAGAGGTGTGCCTGATAAAAATATTCACTAAACCTGTTTCCGGCAACGGAGGCAGGTTTTGTTTTATAATGCCGGTAATCAAATGAAATCCCCTTCCGAAAGAAGGTAAAATAATTTCTGTCTGGTAAATCATAGGATTTTTTTGTTGAAATTTGCTGTATCATCTCAAAGGTATAAAAAAATGATCTTTATCCGACCGATATTTTTTGTCGTAATTTATCTGCTGCAAACATGGATTATTTGTGGACAAACAGCCAATTCCATGTATGAAAGCGGTATGAGCAAATACCAACAAAACGATCTGGCAGGAGCCATTAGCGAGTTTACCCGCTGCATCGAAAAAAATGAACTGTTTTATGATGCCTACATCGGCAGGGGCGATTGCTATACGGCACAGAATAAATTCGGCGAAGCGCTGAAAGACTTCAGTAAAGCGCTGGAAATTTATCCCAACTATTACCCGGCCTACCTTAAACGTGCCGCCACCTATGCCCGGGCAGGGGAAAACAAAAAAGCCCTTGCTGATTTTGCCCGGGCCATTGAAATTGACAAAAATAAAGAAGATGCCTATCTGGAGAGGGCAAAACTATATCAGAAAAACAACGATTTAAAATCGGCCCTTACCGACCTGAGTACAGCCCTGGAAATAAACGGTAAAAATGCGGATGTTTTTTTTCAACGAGCCTTGATTTACGAGCTCCAGAAAAAAGACAAAGCGGCTTTGAGCGATTTTTCGAAAAGCATTGCGTTAAACCCACTCCTGGCTGAAGCATATTACAAAAGAGGGCTACTATTAGAAAAAACAGGAGATTATAAAGCCGCCTCCGCTGATTATAAAAAGGCCGTCACATTGAAAATACGCCACAAAGAATTATTTCTTCACAAGGCTCAGGCGCAGTTTTTTTCAGGCTTGTGGACGGAGGCTATCGAAGACTACAACACACTGATGAACGAATATGCCGTAAAAGATGCCGGAACCTATTATAACAGGGCGCAATGCTATTACAAAACCGATAAAACTACCGAAGCCCTGAAAGATTTTATGAAAAGCGCCCAGCTCAACACCAGAAATGATTCGGCATACCTTTATATAGCCAGAATTTACGAGAGCCAGAACAACCTAAAAAGCGCCCATATATATTATAACAAAGCCATCTCCGTGAATCCGGAAAACTACAATGCCTTTGCCGGAAGGGCCAAAATCTTTTCGGGACAACAAAAATTTGAACAGGCCGTACAGGATTGGAATACGGCTTTAAAATCAAAGCCGGTTGCCGAATGGTATTTCGAAAGAGCCTTATGCAAAGAAGCCATGAAAGATAAAAAAGGCATGTGCGATGATATGAAATCGGCTGCTGACCTCGGCTACAAAAAAGCCCTGCAGATATACAACGGATCCTGCAAATAGTATGAAAACCTTTTTTGTTATCATGCGTAAAAAAGATAATTTTACTTTTTTATAGAAATTACTTTAAATTTGTTGTAGTTTTATCTCAAAAATTCATGAAATGAAAAATGCAAAAAGATTCCTTATTTTAATTGTCTGTGGCATATTGCTAATCCCTGTTTTCAATTCATGCAAAGTGGGTGATGAAGATGCCGGTTTTACTTTTTATACCAGGAAATACAGGTTATGTCAGGATTGGAGTTTTTCCTATTATAAACATGTCGTACAACATAACGACACCATTATCTCGCAAGAATATGACGGGTCATCTTATATTCACATTTTTGGCACCCAAAAATTTATTTCTAACGCGACGATGACTATCTCTTTCAAGAAAAACGGCACCTACAATTGGGAAGAACATATTTCAAACGACACCTCGGTATATACGTATAAAGAAACGGGGTATTGGTATTTTACAGGAGGCGGCAAAGACAGCGACACGAAATTTAAAGAACTACTTGCCTTACAAAAAACTTCGCATACCAAAACTATTCAAATAGAGGGACAATCGCCCGTTACTGATAATTATTCTGCTTCGGGCAATCTGGAAACACGGGTTTTCAGGCTCATCAAACTTTCCATTGATGAAGTGAAGATGGAGTCGAAAGTTGAACAGCAATACATCGAAGGGACCAACACTGTTCTGGATGGTGAAATCACCATTATAAACCTGGCAATGGGGGCCCAATAATTATCAGTTTCAAAAAAGAAAAATTAATACCATGAAAAAAAATACTGCTTTACCGATTTTTATTTTCATCACAGTAATCATATCCACGATGTTTTTTTCGTGCCGCAAAATTGACACTATGAAGCTGGTGGGCGACTGGAAAGTTGTTTCTCTTTCGAGCAGCTATACTTTTAACAATGAAAAGTATGAAACCATTTTCGACGGCACCACCAAAACCAGTAAACATCTGGTCAGCGACTCCATCGTCGAAGAAAATTCTTACACAGGAGCCATATACACCGATTACCACAGCGACGGCACCTATGTTTATTCTGAAACATTTAAACACAATGATACCGGTGTTACTGAAACTTTGGGTGTCGATGGGCATTGGTACTTCACCGGACCCAATTCTGAAGCCGACTGGGCTGTTACCGACCTGCTGGCCATGCAGGCAACCAAAAGCACTTTCAATACGGACATGGGTAATTCGCACACCACAATTTATCAGGGACAGAACACTCTTGAATTATATGAAATCACTACCCTGAGCAAAACGAAAGTGGTTTTAAAAATGCAAAAAGCCGAAACCATTAATTTTACACAGTACGTTACCACCATGGAGTTTACCCTCGAACCCAGATAAAGCGTATAAAAAGTATAACATAATCCTTCGTATCACACGGAGGATTTTTTTTGTCCAGTCATGAGACGCATCGCCAAACAAACATTTACAGATACTTTCCATGCCATACAACAGGAACATGAAACCTACCTCAAAACAGACAAAACAGCCACTTTTAACAGTAAGGTGCTGATCATTGCCGTAAGTGTCTGCTTATCCCTTACATGCGTTGAATACATCGGCAAAAACGACGGATACTACCTGCTGCTCAAATTTTTCGGATTTATTGGCTTGAGCAACACGGCTGAACGGCTCAGGTTTTTTATTGAACACCAAACCAATCAGCAGTTGTTTTCGCTGTGTTATTGGGTCGTTACAATACTCATCTTTTATTTTCTGATTCCGGCGGCCATCATAAAATTTGTTTTTAAAGAAAACCTGAAAGACTACGGATTATGGGGAGGAAGCATATTCAAGGAACGCAGGATATTCGGATTGTTTCTGATTGTTATGTTTCCGCTGATACTGATTTTTTCAACGACCGAAAGCTTTCAGTTGCGGTATCCTTTTTACCATCTGCGGAACGACGAGGCACTCTGGCCTGTTTTTTTTATCTGGGAACTTTTGTACTTTTTTCAGTTTATTGCCTTGGAATTTTTCTTCCGGGGTTTTATGGTTCACGGACTGAAAAAGCAATTTGGCTATTATAGCATCTTCATCATGACCATCCCCTATTGTATGATACATTTTGGCAAGCCTTTCCCCGAAACAATAGCAGCCATCATTGCCGGAATAATTTTAGGGACACTCAGTCTGAAAAGCCGCTCGATCTGGATGGGGGTAGCCATACATTTTATTGTAGCCTTATCAATGGACTTCTCCGCATTATGGCAGAAAGGATATTGGATACATTAGTTTGATGTAAGTTTCTTTTCGCGGATTGCTTGAATGTTTGTACCTTTGCATTGGTAAAACACTCCAAATGGAATACAAATTAGATACAATAGAAGAAGCCATAGAAGATATCCGGCAGGGAAAAATCATTATTGTTGTTGATGACGAAGACCGCGAAAATGAAGGCGATTTTATCACAGCAGCCGAGACCATCACAGCGGAAAAAGTAAATTTTATGGCAAAACACGGGCGCGGGTTGATCTGTGTACCTATTTCTGCTGGCTTATGCGAGGCCTTAGACCTTGGAATGATGGTAACAAAAAACACCTCAACACACGAGACTCAGTTTACCGTTTCTGTTGACCTGCTCGGGCATGGCTGTACAACAGGGATCTCCGCCAGCGACAGGGCTAAAACCATCTATGCGCTTTCGAAACAGGAAACAAAACCCGAAGAACTGGGAAGACCGGGGCATATCTTTCCGCTGCGTGCCAAAGACGGCGGGGTGCTCAGGCGTGCCGGGCATACCGAAGCCACCGTCGACATGGCAAGGCTGGCGGGATTAAAACCTGTGGGCGCCCTGGTCGAAATTATGAACGAAGACGGCTCCATGGCAAGGCTTATGGACCTTTATAAAATCAGAGATAAGTACCATTTAAAAATGGTCTCCATCAAAGATCTCATCGCCTACCGTATAAAAAACGAAAGCCTGATAGAAAAAGAAGAAACGGTGGATCTGCCCACTGAATGGGGCAACTTCAAACTTTCGCTATTCCGCGAAATTACCACAGGCCAGCATCACATGGCACTATCCAAAGGCACCTGGGAAAAAGATGAAGCTATCCTGGTGCGCGTTCACTCTTCATGCATGACGGGCGATGTTTTTGGTTCGTGCCGCTGCGATTGCGGAGCACAGCTGCATACCGCCATGAAGATGATAGAAAAAGAAGGCAAAGGCCTGATAATATATATGAACCAGGAAGGACGCGGCATAGGCCTGGCCAACAAACTGAAAACATATCACCTGCAGGAACTCGGGTATGACACCATTGAAGCTAACGTAAAACTGGGATTTAAGCCCGATGAACGCGACTATGGTATCGGAGCGCAGATCATACGCAATATGGGCGCCGGCAAAATTAAGCTCATCACTAACAATCCCCGGAAAAAAAGCGGACTCATGGGATACGGAATCGAGATAGTGGAAAACATCCCCATAGTGATAAAACCCAACCAATACAACAAGTATTACCTCAAGACCAAGCAGGACAAAATGGGCCATATCCTGAATATTGACGACTGATTTGAGCTACCAGAAATCAAAGATTTTTCACATGAAAAACCGCTGTCCCTGGCCCGCCGATGATGCGCAAATGATAACCTACCACGATACCGAGTGGGGAGTGCCTGTGCATGACGACCTTAAACTATTCGAATTTATGGTGCTTGATGCATTTCAGGCCGGCCTGAGCTGGAAAACCATACTTCACAAACGCCAGGCTTTTCGTAAGGCTTTCAATAATTTTGACCCTGAGAAAATTGCAAAGTACAACGAAAAAAAAATCGCCATGCTACTTGACAACAAGGATATCATTCGCAACCGGCAGAAAATATTGGCTACTGTCAGCAACGCGCAGCACTTTCTTGAAATACAGAAAGAATTTGGCAGTTTTAATGCTTTTATATGGCAATTCACTCAACACAAAATGAAAGTGAATAAATGTAAAACATTAGCTGACATCCCTGCCAAAAGCCCTGAATCGGATGCTATGAGCGCAGAACTGAAAAAACGTGGTTTTTCGTTTGTCGGGTCAACTATTTGCTACGCCTTTATGCAGGCAGCCGGCATGGTAAACGACCATTTGACATCCTGTTTCAGGTATAAAGAAGTCCAAACAAAAGCATAAGCATAAGCATAACCATTCACCGCCCATCCAATCAGGAAATGCCTCTCAACTTTTTTATTTCCTCGTATGCGGCATTTACTTTCTGGAACTTTTCGTTTGCGGCCTTCTGCATCTCCGGCCCCAGGTGACTCACCTTGTCGGGGTGATATTTTATTGCCATCCTGCGGTATGCTTTTTTGAGTTCTTCATCACTGACAGAAGGATCCACTTCCAGAATTTTGTAGGCGCTGTCGGTATCTTTAACAAACATCGCCTTGATAGAATTTACATCCGCCGGGGCAATTCTCATGTAGGAGGCTATGGTTTCGATAACGCGTATTTCGGCTGGATGCGAAAAATTATCGGCCTGTGAAATCCCGAACAAATAGTGCAGCAACTGCAGCCGCGACGAGTAATCCATATTTTGCGAAATCTGGATGCACACATCATATACAGGAATATCCTGCTTTAGAATATCGCGCAACACCAACATGTGCTGACGGGTTTCTTCTTCGGAAAATTGTTGCAAAAAAGTACGTTTCACATAATTTAATTCCGACCTCAGGACTTGTCCTTCGGCTTTCATCACCGCTGCTGTTAATACCAGCAGACTGGCCACAAAATCTCCCTGCTGTGTTGATGCCCGATGGGTAGTATTGATGGTGGTAACCGTGATATTATCTACAATCGACCCAAAGACAAATCCCAATATAGCACCAATAGGCCCACCAAAAGCCCAGCCCAAACCTCCGCCAATCCATTTGCCAAATTTCATCCTTTGGCAATTTTATAATTCCTCTGTTAACGGGAGGCCATATTCTTCAACCATTTTGATGTTTAACTTTTCAAGATTGTCGAGAATAGGTTTGTATATTTCGGGAATCACGGGAATGTGCACCCCGGTAATGTTGATTTCATTATTCAGAATCATTTCCACAGCAGTAGCAGCAGGTAGAGCCACGGTTCGTGCAATAGATGTATCCGTTTTGAGGGTACCATAGTCGAGCATCCTCGATTTAATGATTTCCGCTGTTCCATCGGGGTAAACCGCCTTAAAAACATGCATCATCACCACCATATCCCGATCATTTTCCGTAATCATCATTTTTTCGATCATCAGGTCGGAAGTGATTTCATACATCGAATCCTCGGTACGGTTCATAGGCGTATTGCTGAATAATCCCAACCATTCCATGGCGTTCAGGGCGTAAGCATTTTCATCAATATGCAACAGGGCGGCCACTTGCTTTTTAATATTCTTTTCATCGGATAATCCATTGACCAAAGCAACAGCACCGGCAAAAGTTTTTCCGCTGAAATCATGCTTTTCAGGAAGGGTACATTTCAGTGCTTTCATTACGTCGAGCGTTTCGCACCATCCTTTGAAACGAAAAGTCCCGCGAAACATGGTTTTTGTTTCCGGAATACCGTAAATATCCACGTACGACAATGAGTCGCGGTTGGGGTAAACATCCATTGGGCCAACCTCAGGAAAATCTACGATCATTGGGTTTTTGAACAAGTCGGCAGTAGGGATTTCCACTTTCTTACCTTTCATCAGATAAACAGCGTCGTTATTACCAGCCAATACCACGCCCTTGGGACTCCAGGAAAATTTATAGTTGAACGGATTATCACAGGATTCGGGGGCAGGCAGGGCACCGCAAAGCGAATAAAAAGCTTCAATTTTTCCGCCTTTGCCATGCACGTGGTCGATGATGCGCATGGCCGACATGTGGTCAATACCGGGATCGAGACCGACCTCGTTCAAAAAAATCACGCCAGCCTCTTTGGCTGCCGCATCAAGTGCATACATTTCGGGCTTGGCATACGAAGCCGTTACCAGGTGTTTTTTATGCTTAAGACAGCACTTGGCAACCATTACGTGAAAAGCATACGGAATAAGACTTACCACAACATCATTCTCTGCAACCATAGTGTTGAGGCCTGCCTGGTCATCCACTGTCCAGTGAACGGCTTTTCCGTTTTCGGCCTGTCCTACCATACGCTTAGCTTCATCATAGTTCAACGCGGCTACGGTAAGCCTGATATTTTTACTTAACAAATGCTGAATTATTGGATTGGCAACCATTCCAGCACCTAAGATCAGTACTTTTTTCATTTTATATTTTTTTTGTTATCAATTTTTGTGCGAATTTATACAAATAATCGATGTGATTAATAAAGAACTCTTTTAAAAACCCGTACAAGCAAAAGATAGAATCTACTAAAAATTATTTGACACATACTTTAAAAAAAACTTGACTTATGTGTATTTTTTTACTACCTTTGTACATTATTTTGCATTTTAATATGAGCACCCATCTAAATATAAAACTACTCACTAATGAAGCAATAATAAATTCATGGGATGTTTATTATACCTTTGATGATGGCCAAAGTTTTTTTGGATTAATAACAATTACGAACAAAAGGCTATTGTTTGATACAAAAATCATCGGAGCTGCCGAAATTATGCTTGAGACCTCTCCCTTGCTCAAAAACCATATTTCCGACTATGTGATCTTATCAAAAAAACACATTTCGTCGGTGGAAATCCTTAAAGACTCTTCGGGCAACAAAGTTGTCATGACTATGGATAATGGCGAAAAACATACACTTGACCGGAAGATGCTGGCCGTAGACCAAATTGCGGAAGCCCTGAATTTCAACTAATACCAAATAATAAAAATTTCGCTAATTCTCTGCGATTTTACTGCTTATTGAAACTTGATTAGTATTTTTGTGGAAGTAATGATTTGATTACGCTGCAAGAAATTTTTTATTGCAGCACTAAAAAAACAGCAGATGGTAAAATCCAAACACAAATACAAGACAGGGCTGGTGCTTAGCGGTGGCGGCCTACGCGGGTTTGCCCATGCAGGCATCATAAAAGCCCTGAACGAAGCCGGGATATTCCCGGATGTGGTATCCGGAACCAGCGCAGGATCTATTGTTGGCGCCTTTTATGCCGACGGATGGAAACCGGACGAGATTTTCAAAGTTTTTGCCAACAAAAGCACTTATAAATTTCTCGAATTCATTGTTCCCAACAAAGGGCTGTTGCGTATGACCGGTTTGTTTAAAATTATGCTTCAACACCTGAAAGCAAAAACCTTTGAAGAGCTCCAGATTCCGTTGTTTATGGCTGTTACCAACCTCGATGATGCTTGCGTGGAATACATTTCAAAGGGAGATTTAGCCAAGTATGTGATAGCTTCCTGCACTGTCCCGATAGTATTCCAGCCCACAGCTATCGACGGAGTTACCTACGTGGACGGCGGCGTGTTGGACAACCTGCCCATTGCCCCCATCGAAAACGACTGCGAATTTCTTATCGGGGCCAATGTAAACCCGGTATTGCCAGAAAATAAATACAACGGCATGACCAATGTAGCCGACAGAGTAGTGCACATGGCAATAAACAAAGTCAACGAATCAAAAATCGGGAAATTTGACATCTTCGTTGAACCTGCCGAACTACATAAGTATTCGATGATGGACACCTCCAAAGGGCCAAAAATGTTCGAAATCGGTTATAAGGAAACCATCAGGATACTTAAGGAAAAAGGGTTTCTGAACTAATACAAAATATCTTCGGCAAACCAGGATACCGGCTTAAAACTGGTCTTCAGGATTATTTTTTCTTTGACGCTTTTTTTCGGCCGTTTTCTTTTTTTCGGCCATACGCTTTTCTTTTTCTTCATCCGGAACTGCAGTTGGCACCCTGCTCTTGACTGGTGCCAGGCATTTTTCGAGGAGCCGGATAATTTTCTCAATAGCTTTCTTTTTGTTGAGATACTGCGAACGTCCTTCGCTGCAGATCATAAACACGGTGCCGTCGTCTCTCCCGTGTTTGCCAGCCCCTGCCAATATCTTCTCCTTCTCATCATTTGAAAGCAACATAGAATTTGCCACATTAAATATCACTTCCACTTTTGTAGAAACCTTATTAACGTGTTGCCCTCCCTTGCCTGAACTTCGCGAGGTGCGAAAAGAAAATTCTTTCAACAATGCTTCGATATCCATCATAAATAATCACTTTTATTTTGCAAAGACCTGTACGAAGTTAAAAATTTTAAATTTGCAAAATAAAAGCGGCTTATGAAAAAACATATCCTATCGTGTATTTTGTCATTGGTTTGTTTGACAATATATGCCCAAATAGAAAAAATTGAAAAAACCATCGAGTTGAAAACCACTCCTGTGAAAAACCAGGCCATGTCCAATACCTGCTGGAGTTTTGCCACCCTGTCATTTTTTGAAAGCGAGTTGTTGCGCATGAACAAAGGCGAATACGACCTGTCGGAAATGTATTATGTACGCATGGCCTATCCCATTAAGGCCAATAACTATTATCACTTTCAGGGGCACAGCAATTTCGGGCCCGGCGGGCAAGCCCACGATATTACTCAGCTGTTTAAAAAATTTGGTGCTATGCCCGAAACCGTGTATAGTGGCCTGAACGGTAAAAAAAACCACGAGCAGTTGCTTATGGATGAAGCACTTGAACATATCATGGATTCGGTAGTAAAAAAAGCTGAAGGAAGCGCAGACAAAAAATGGGAATTAATGCTGGGCAGCATCATGGATATCCATTTGGGGCCAATTCCATCGGAATTTTCGTATAACGGAAATACTTATTCGCCGGAGAGTTTTGCGGCAAGCTTAGGCCTCAACGCCGATGATTACGTAGAATTGACTTCTTTTTCGCACCACCCCTACTATGAATCTTTTGTTCTTGAAATACCTGACAACTGGATGTTTGAAAAATATTATAACCTCCCTCTCGAAGACCTGATGGCTGTCATGGAAAACTCCCTGAACAAAGGATACACCCTGGTATGGGACGGCGATGTAAGCGACAAAAAAAGTTTTGCGAATAACGGCGGCGTGGCCGAAACCGGCAACGAAAAAGAAAAGGTTAGCCAGGAAACCAGGCAGCAGGCTTTCGAGGATTTTACCGTTACCGACGATCACCTGATGCACATCACAGGCCTTGCTGCCTCAAAAGACGGAGCAAAATATTTTTTGGTAAAAAATTCATGGGGAGAAAAAAAAGGCAATGAAGGGTATTGGTACTTGTCTGAAAATTATGTCCGTCTGAAAACCATAGCCATTATGGTACACAAAGATGTGCTGCCGGCACCCATCAAAACCCGGCTGAACATTGACTGATAAGTCAGGCACTCCTGTCCGGACTAATATAGCTGACGGGCTTCCTTTTTTATATAATCAATAGCCATATTTACAGGTAGTTTATCCTGCGACATGGCCAACTCCAGTATAACAGAGCCCAGGTCGGCAGCCGTAGCCTCATCGTTGAGACGGGTTGAAGCCAGGTTGATAATTTTTATCATCTCCTCTTTTGCATTGCGTGTCATATCCCAGGCAGTGCCTGACATATAGATTTGCTGCGACAGATTGTGCTCAAATTCATCACGCACCGTTTGCAGCAGCGCCGCCTGTAACTCAACCGCCGACATACCTGGCCGGGCAACCCTCAAAACAAGACTTGACGGAGAAATCCTCTCAAGGAGCAGGATCACTCTTTCGTACGCCTGCAGGCGCACGGGCGTAATCACATTTTGGTTGGACAGCTTTAGTTCCAATAGTTTTTTTTGTGTTCCGTTTTGCAAAAAAGCACGTAAAATAAAAAACGCCGTAGCAAACACTACACCCGAAGGAATTGTGTATTTTAGTATATCGAGAAAATCTTCCATAAAATATTTTTTATTGCTGTAGCAAAGATACGTCTATTTTCAATAATAGCTTTATCTTCATATCACAAAGAAACTGATTTTTTTCTGTGCCTGCTGACAACTCGCTTTATAGCATCTCCTTTCAAATCGTTCCGGGCTTATTAAGCCATTTTCCTGCTTTCAAGAAAATACGTTTTAAGCTTCCCTTTACCTTTCACATCGAGGACATCACGGTATTCGAAGTTAAATTTATTTTTCAGCATTTCATAGGTTACCTCGGTAGTTTGTATTCTACCCGGCACACCCAGCGATTCCATTCTGCTGGCCGTATTCACCGTATCGCCCCAGATATCATAAGCAAATTTCATTTTGCCGATGACACCGGCAATAGCAGGACCTGAATTAATACCCAGCCTGACCCTGAAATGATTGCCGCTCCTGATATTATACTCATCAACAACCCGGAGCATATCCAGCGCCATATCCGCAATAGCTTCGCTGTGATCCGGCCTTGGTTCGGGCACACCACTTACCACCATATAAGCATCCCCAATAGTTTTGATTTTTTCAAGCTTATATTTCCCGGTCAGGCGGTCAAAAAGTGTAAAAATTTCATTAAGAATATTAACCACTTCCTCCGGGGCTGATTTTTCGGCAAATGGAGTAAAATCAACCACATCAACAAATAAGATCGAACAATGATCGTACTTTTCGGCTATAGTGTCGGGATTGGTTTTCAATATATTTATGATCTTCCTGGGAAGTATGTTTTCAAGCAATTTTTCGGAATGCTGCCGTTCACGTTCAGCTGCGGCATAAGCCCTGCGTATTGTGGTCTGAATGAGGCCCAGAAGGATCACCATAAAATAGGCGGGAAAATGCATGATAATAGCCTCTCCCAGCTGCGGTAACCCGCCCCGGATGTAATTCATAACCAGGAGTGTGATAAAAACGCTCAACGGATATAGCACCACTGCTTTAGGAGGGTGTGTAAGCAATCCATACAAAATAGCCGAAAACATCACAGAAATAGACCAATAGACATTAATATCATTTTCAATAAGGTTGATTGCAAAAAAAACAGGAAAAACCAGCACATAAACCATTTCGTAATACCACATACCAAAGGTGCTCAGCTTTCTGTGCCTGGGTAACAGCAACAGGGATACAAAGAGTAAGGCGACGATAATCCGTAAGACAAGAGATTCCCAATAACCCATGATGTCTGATAATACAAAATAGAAAAGAAAATGCCCAATAAAACCAGCAAAAGCAAGCAAGACAATCAGCCGTTGCATCAGTTTATAATCCTCCTGAAAATAGAATTTCAGGCTGTCCGATAATTTTGCTTTCCAGTTTTCTACAGATACCATAAAATGATGATTTCTTAAAAAATTATTATCCCTAAAATACTTCCCCTACGCATCAAGCCTTACATACAGATAAAATTATATTTGATTATTTGTTTGGCATTGCGCGTATATCACTTGACACGACACCACAGTTTCCCTGTTCAAAAATAGTTAATTTTAAAACTCCGTAAAAATTAAAAATATTACTCACGATATGAATAAATAATGATCGTTTCAACATAATGAAACGCCAGGTTAACCCGGAACCGGTACCATTTCAAAATTAACCTAAAAATCTCTTTTCAATAGCTGCCAACATAATATTAATTGTTATTTTTGAAAAAAAATTGAACTATGAACTATTTATCGGACAGAATCAACAATTTATCAGAGTCGGAAACATTGGCTATGACTCAGAAAAGCCGCGAATTAAGTGCGCAGGGCTTCGACGTTATCAACCTCAGCATCGGTGAACCGGATTTTAATACACCTGAATTTATTAAAACGGCTGCCAAAGAGGCTATTGACAAAAACTTTACACATTACCCACCGGTGCCGGGATATCCCGAACTGCGCCAGGCCATTTGTAAAAAACTGAAACGCGATAATGACCTTGATTATGCCCCCGAACAAATTGTGGTTTCTACCGGAGCAAAACACTCTATCGCCAACGTGATGCTGGCACTGGTCAACCCCGGCGACGAAGTGATTGTGCCTGCGCCCTACTGGGTTTCCTACAAAGAGATTGTAAAACTTGCTGATGGCAAGTCTGTTATTATTCCGGGAGGCATCGATACCAATTTCAAAGTTACTCCGGAACAAATTGAAGCCGCCATCACCGAAAAAACCAAAGTGTTTATTTTCAGCAGTCCTTGCAATCCTACAGGCTCGGTGTATAGCAAAGAAGAACTTTTTGCCATGGCAAAGGTTTTCGAACGCCATAAAAACATCTTTATCATTTCGGACGAAATTTATGAATACATCAATTTTGTCGGTAAACACGAAAGCATCGCCCAGTTTGATTTTATTAAAGATCAGGTTATTGTTATCAATGGTGTTTCGAAAGGTTATGCCATGACGGGCTGGCGTATCGGCTATATCGCAGCACCGCTGCCTATTGCCAAGGCCTGTAATAAGCTGCAGGGACAGGTTACTTCGGGAGCCTGCTCCATCGCCCAAAAAGCATCCTTTACGGCCATCGACACTGATCCCAAACTCACTCCGGAATTTAAAACCATGCTGGACGCTTTTCGCGAACGCCGCGACCTGCTGCTCGGCCTGCTGAAAGAAATTCCCGGTATCATCACCAACACCCCCGACGGCGCTTTTTATGTTTTCATGGATGTAAAATATTATTTCGGAAAAACCGACGGAACCGCTACCATCAACGGCAGTAACGATTTGAGCATGTACCTCCTCAACACGGCACATGTGGCCATGGTTCCGGGAACAGCTTTCGGAGACCCCAACTGCCTGAGGTTTTCGTATGCAACATCCAAAGAAAAGATAACCGAAGCCGTAAAACGCATCAAAGAAACGTTAGCAAAATTTAAATAAACCCTATGTCAATAACGGTTATCAGCGGATTATTTTTATTAATTTCCGTCATCATTATCGGACTGGGGCTGTTAATGCTCATACTTGGCATCATCCAAAAAAAAACCGGCCAATGGGTTTCCGGCATCCTGATCACGCTGTTTGCACTGGTATTTTGTATCATAGGCCTGGTATGGCTGGTAGGAAAAAAAATTAACACGGCTTGTGACAATTCTAAACAGTCGGAGTATTATGATCAGCCGTATGATGACGATATGGAAGAAAACTACGGCGATACTGTATATCATGGCGATGAATCAATGGCTACAGATGAAAACTATATCTCCGGATTTATACAAGACGACGACAAAAGCCTGATACACATCAGGGTAATTCCCCATCCTTTGCTTGAAGACCTGGGCATTGACATCAAAAAAATTGACACATACGCCACTACCGGCAAGAAAAACATTCCGCTGCATATTGGTTTTTCAAAGAAATTCAAAGGAGCGCTGGAACTGGCGTTATACTCCTCCGAAGGTACCGAGTTAGGAAAAAGCTTAGTGGAGATAAACCAGGAAGAAAATTCGGCATTCACTGTAAATTTTTCCTTTAGCCCCGAAACTAATTTCCTGAAAACAGAATATGCACGCATAAATTCGAGTTACTGATGCTGACTATTGATAAATTTTCCGTTGAAAAACTTTTCGCTGATTTTACAGGGATGAAAGTCCTGGTAATCGGCGATATTATGGTTGATTCCTATATATGGGGCAAGGTAGAGCGTATCTCACCCGAGGCTCCTGTACCTGTCGTTTCGGTTACAAAGCGCGAAAACCGCCTGGGTGGAGCCGCCAACGTGGCGTTGAACATACAATCGCTGGGCGCTGTACCCTTGTTGTGCAGCATCAGCGGCAACGATCAAAAAGCCAATGAATTCAGCCAACTGCTCGAAAAAAACCATATCAGCAGCAGCGGTATCCTACGCAGCGATAAACGCATCACTACCACCAAATTCCGGATTATCGGAAATAATTACCAGATGCTGCGCGTGGACGAAGAACAATCTCATGCATTGACACAGCCCGAAACCCGAGCGTTCTACAATCATATCGAACGTATCGCCCTGGCCGAAAAACCCCATGCCATACTCTTCGAAGATTACGACAAAGGCGCCATAGATATTGCCCTGATCACCTGGGTGGTGGAGCTGGCCGAACGGCTGAAAATTCCCGTAGCTGTTGACCCCAAAAAGAAAAACTTCTCCTCCTATAAAAATGCCACCTTGTTCAAGCCAAACTATAAAGAACTGTGTGATGGCATGAAAATAGAAAACATACAGCGCACGCCCGAAGAACTGCTTAAGATATGTTCGGGTTTCCAGCATTTTCACAACATAGCAAAAATGATACTTACCTTGTCCGAACAGGGAATTTTTATATCGTCGATAAACAAATTCGGTGTGGCCGAAGGCGCTATGATACCAGCCAGGATTAGAAACGTTGCCGACGTTTCGGGGGCCGGCGATACGGTTATTTCTATTGCCACCCTGTGTACGGCCCTGAACCTGCCGCTCTACGACACAGCCTTTATCTCGAATATCGCAGGTGGCCTGGTATGCGAAGAAGCCGGCGTGGTGCCCGTCAATAAAGAAAAGCTTTTGAAAGAACTTCTGAATACCCTATAACTGCAATTTTCCAAATTTTCGGATGGATAGTTTGCTGAAAGACAAAAAAACAGAGGATATCGGCAAAATGTTCGACGATATTGCTCCCGGATATGATTTTCTGAATCATTTTCTTTCGTTTACTATTGATAAATTCTGGAGGGCAAAACTTATCCGGCTGTTGCAAAAAGAAAACCCCGCGCATATTCTTGATGTGGCTACAGGCACCGCCGACCTTGCCCTGATGACAGCCAAACGCCTTCCCCAGGCAAATATTACCGGCATCGACATTGCGGAAAAAATGCTGGAAAAAGGCAGAAAAAAAGTCAATAAGAAAAACGCTGCCAATCGCATCGAACTGTGCAAGGCCAACGCTGAAAACCTGCCTTTTGCCGACAACGCCTTCGACGCGGTTATGGTAGCTTTTGGCGTACGCAATTTTCAACACCTCCATACCGGCCTAAACGAAATGCTGCGGGTGGCAAAGCCCGGGAAAAAGATTTTCATACTTGAATTTTCAAAACCCACCGGAGTTTTCAAACTGATTTACAATGCTTATTTCAGGCTATACCTGCCGCTTGCCGGACGGTTAATTTCGGGCAACAAAAAGGCGTACCAATACCTGCACGATAGTGTGATTGCTTTCACCGAGGGTGATGGATTTCTGGATATAATGGAACAAAATGGTTATTGCAATACCAGCCTCCGGAGGCTTAGCGGAGGCATCGCCACAATTTATATGGGCGAAAAAGAAAAAATTATATAATTTTGCAATACTTTTTAATACACAGCGTTATATACAGTTCAAAGTTTTTATCTTGAAAAAAATATTCAGAAATATCTTTTGCCTGTTGGTTTTCATTACGTTGTTCGACTGGTCAGCAGTAGCCCAGAGGCGCGGAGCAGGCCAGGCGGAAAACCTTCCCAAATTCGACCGCCGGAAATATCACTTTGGATTTTTGCTGGGTATGAACTATATGGATTTTGCCATCAAAACCGTGGAAGATTTCAGCCCGTTTGACTCGCTCACCAATGCCACCACCAAACCCGATTTTGGTTTTGATATCGGCATAGTGTCCAGCCTGCGCCTCACCAAATACCTGAGCCTGCGCTTTGTACCCACGCTCTCGTTTGGCAACCGCAATGTAGAATACACTTTCCGGTACAAAGATTCCATCTCATACATACAAAACAAAAAGATCGAATCTACTTTTATGACTTTTCCGCTATACATCAAATACCAGTCGAAACGTCTCGGAAACTTTAGAGCCTACATCATTGGCGGCGCCAAATACAGTATCGACATGGCCTCCCAGGCAAAAAAAAGAAATAAAGAAGGCGAAGCCCCCATAAAACTCGCCCGCCACGACTATATGGCCGATATCGGTACGGGCGTTGATTTTTTTCTCCCTTACTTTAAATTCGGCATTGAACTAAAAATGTCGTACGGATTGCGCGACCTGCTGATCAAGGAAAACACACTGTACACCAACAGTGTCAAACGCCTCAATTCAAAAATTTTCCAGCTTTCTTTCACTTTCGAAGGATAAATCTTCCTGCTTCCTTTAAGTTTCCCAAGATTATACTAAATTTGTAGTATTCAAAAAATATATTCCCATGAGATATAAATTCTTATTTACGCTCGCTGTTTCTTTATGCATTGTTACCAATGTTTTTTCACAAAACGAAATGCGCCTGTTACGATTTCCGGCTATACACGGGAACCAGGTTGTATTTTCATATGCCGGCGACCTCTATACGGTTGATAAAAACGGAGGGATGGCCCGCAAACTCACTAATGATGCCGGGTATGAAATGTTTGCAAAGTTTTCCCCTGATGGCAAAACTTTAGGTTTTACAGCCCAATACGATGGCAATACCGAAATATACACCATGCCTGCTGAAGGCGGTGTCCCAAAACGATTGACCTATACAGCCACGCTCGACCGCGATGACCTTGCCGACCGCATGGGGCCCAACAACATTCTGATGACATGGAAAGATGATCAAACCCTTGTTTTCCGTTCCAGAATGAAATCGTTCAACGATTTCAAAGGCCAGCTCTACCAGGTAGCCGACCAGGGCGGAATGTGCGAAGAACTGCCCTTGCCCTGCGGCGGATTCTGCAGCTATTCGCCTGATAAAAACCAATTGGCCTACAACCGGGTATTCAGAGAATTCAGAACCTGGAAGTATTATAAAGGTGGTATGGCCGACGATATCTGGATTTATGATTTCAACACCAAAACCACGGTAAATATTACCAACCATGTGGCCCAGGATATCTTCCCCATGTGGCATGGCGACAACATTTATTTTATCTCCGACCGGGACCGCATCATGAACCTGTTTTGCTATAACCTGACCACTAAAGAAACAAAAAAACTTACCGATTTTACCGGGTTCGATATCAAGTTTCCCTCACTCGGCGACAGCAGCATAATATTTGAAAATGGGGGCTATATCTATACTTTTGACTTAAAAAGCCAGTCGACAAAAAAAATCCTTATTCAAATTGCTGATGACCTCAACGGTGGCCGTACCGAAATGAAAGATGCCTCGAAAAACATTGCCGCCTATGACATTTCCCCGGATGGCAAACGCTTAGTTTTCAACGGCAGAGGTGATGTATTTACCGTTCCCGCCAAAAGCGGCATCACGCGCAACCTCACACAAAGTTCAGGTGTCCACGACCGCAACGCAGTCTGGTCGCCCGATGGCAAATACATTGCCTATATTTCGGACGCCACAGGAGAAGATGAGATTTATATTGTTGCACAGGACGGCTCCGCTGCTCCTGAGAAGATTACCAGCAACTCCGATACGTACAAATACCAGCCCGTCTGGTCGCCCGACAGCAAAAAGTTGCTCTGGGCCGACAAAATGCTCAGGTTACGTTATGTCGATATCGACAGCAAAAAGATTACAGAGGTGGATAAATCTGCCGACGGGGAATTTACGGAATTTGGGTGGGCTCCCGACAGTAAATGGCTGGCTTACGCAAAACCGGACAAATCCGCCGAAACAAAAATTTACCTTTATGAACTTAGCTCTTCAAAATCTTACCCGGTAACCGATGGCTGGTACGACTGCGGAGAACCGACGTTCAGCGCCGACGGAAAATATCTTTTCTTCACCTCCAGCCGCGATTATAATCCCACATACAGCTGGACCGAATGGAATCATGCCTATACCAACATGACCAGGGTGTACATGCTCACGCTTGCCAAAACAACCCAGTCTCCGTTCAAACCTGTGGATGACGAAGTGAACGTAACAGCAGAAATAAAAGATACTGAAAACAAAAATGCTGATATTACCGTTGACCCCGACGGCATCGTTGACCGCATCATAGCTCTCCCCATCAGCGCCGGCAGGTACTGGAATATCAACAGCGCCAACAATTCCGTATATTACTGCCGCACAACAGCATCGGAGCCTTCAGCAGCGCTCATTGTCTTCGATCTGAAAGAAAAAAAAGAAACCACCATCGGCCCGTATGGCAGCTACATTATTTCTGCCGACAAAAAGAAAATGGTTATCAACGACAAAGGCAAATTCGCCATTACAGACCTGCCAAAGGGAAAAGCCGAAATAAAAGAATACACCGACCTTTCCAATATGAAAGTGTGGGTGAATCTTAAAGAAGAGTGGAAACAGATCTTTACCGAATCGTGGCGGCAAATGCGCGATTTCTTCTATGATCCCGATATGCACGGTGTCAACTGGAAAGCCATTTACAAAAAATACGAACCCCTCACCAATTATGTCAATCACCGCGCCGACCTTACGTACATCATTGGCGAGATGATTGGGGAACTAAACGTTGGCCATGCCTATACGGGCGGCGGTGACAAGCCTGAAGCAGTAAAAATCAAGCTTGGACTTCTGGGGGCAACCATCTCCAAAGACAAATCCGGTTTTTTCAAAATCGAAAAAATCCTGCATGGCGAAAACTGGACAAATAACAAGCGCTCGCCGCTGACTGAAGTGGGCGTGGATGTAAAAGAAGGCGATTTTATTATAGCCGTCAACGGCAAAAATGTGCAAAACACCAAAAACATCTATGAATTGCTTGTCAACACTGCCGGGGAGCAAGTGGAACTTACCGTCAGCAGCAGCGCTTCCGAACAGGGTGCCCGTAAGGTAATTGTGATACCCACGGATGACGAATCCGGATTGTATTACTACAACTGGGTACAGAACAACATCAAAAAAGTTAACGAAGCTACCGATGGCAAAGTGGGGTACATACATATTCCCGACATGGGCGTGGGCGGACTGAATGAATTTGTAAAACATTTTTATCCGCAACTCAGTAAAAAAGCCCTTATTATTGACGACCGCGGCAATGGCGGCGGCAACGTATCTCCCATGATTATCGAACGGCTTAACCGCGAGCTGGTTTACATGAAAGTGGCCCGCAACACCAGCCAGGATATTGCAGGCATTGCCCAGCTATACGGACCAAAAATATGCCTTATTGATCAATATTCGGCTTCCGACGGTGACCTTTTCCCATATCAGTTCAAGCAACTTAAAATCGGCAAACTGGTTGGCCAGCGCACCTGGGGAGGTGTAGTAGGTATTCGGGGAACACTGCCCTTTATCGACGGCGGTTTTCTTAATAAACCGGAGTTTGCACATTACGACGCTACTGGTAAAAAATGGATTATTGAAGGAAATGGGGTGGATCCTGATGTGCTTATCATTAATGATCCTGCTAAAGAATATGCCGGCGAAGACGAACAGCTTAACAAGGCCATTGAGCTGATACTTGAAGAATTAAAACAAACCGACAATAAACTGCCGCCGATACCTGCATTTCCGGATAAGACGAAATAATAATTTCGGAATAATATCAGATTGCTTCACCTGAATAATTTGTCCCGAACAACATTTTCGGGTTGAAAATATCGGGCCACATTACATTTTGTCAGATTTTGACATTATTTTCAACCACAAAAAAAGTTACTAATAACATGAGTTCGGGATAAATAAATCAATGCTATTTTGTCAAAACACTAATTATTAATCTGTTAATATTTGCCGTAGGCAATTAATATCAATAGAAAAACAAAAACGTGTAGAATATTTTGTCCGTTAGGACATAAACATTATTAAAACGTTAATCTCCTAACGGAGAATAAATGTTTTTTGTATTTCTTTTCTATTGATATTTAACTCCTAACGGAGTAAAGACACAATATTTTTAACCCGAACTCAGGTTATAAGAAAACTCGTGTTTGTTTACATAAAACGTCAGGTTTGAGGCCTGACTGACGCAGTCGGGCAAGTTAGTGGCTATTTATGAAATGGTTATCATTCTTAGCCCTAATTCGTATTTAACTATTGATAATGAACAAAATTTAGAAAAACAATGCTTTCAGAATAATGAGGGCCACAATGGCAAGAATCCAGAATATCAGTACCATTAACCCGCCCGACATTTTTACCTTTTTCATAATAAAGAATATTTGTTATCATTTAATTGGGCAAAAGTATCTAATACCCCGGCAGAGAAAATTAGAAACGAATTAGAAGATTATTAAGTCTTTATTAAAAATTCATTAGAAAGTTATTAAATAAAAACAGGAACAAGGCTGTTGTAGTGGATAAAAAGATGGATTAACGGTTGATTTGATAACGCATAGCCACCAGTTGCATCAGAAAGACAACCTAACTCAACAGGACTATCCATATTTTGGGATAACAAATTATTTCACCTGTTTTTTATAACTTTGCCTCAAACACGAAATCAAATGAATAAGGCAACCATCCTGATTGTGGAAGACGAACAACGACTGGCTGAAATTTTAAAAAAGCATCTCGAAGATTCGGGTTTCATCGCTGACATTGCCCATGATGGATATATCGGGAAACAAATGATTCAAAACAACATTTATAACCTGATCATACTCGATCTCAACCTTCCGCTGATCAACGGATACGACCTTTGCAAAGAAATCCGTCAAACAAACAAAAATGTTCCGATCATCATGCTTACCGCGCTCGGCACACCTGAAAACAAAATTGCTGGTTTTGACGCAGGAGCCGATGACTATATTTTGAAACCTTTTGATTTCAGGGAGCTACAGGCACGGATTAATGTTTTTCTCCGGCGGCCGGAAACAACAAATAATCATGATTTTTTAAAAATAGCAGATTTGGAAATGAATCTGAACAACAAGACTGTTTCGCGAGCCGGCAAAAAAATAGAGCTTACAACCAAAGAGTTTGCCTTGTTGGAAATATTTCTGAAAAATAAAGAAAAATTACTCACCAGGGAATACATAATTGAGAAAATCTGGGGTATCGATTTCGATCCCGGCACCAATATTATCGATGTTTATGTCAATTACCTCAGGAAAAAAATTGACAAGGACCATGACATTAAACTGATACATACCAGGTTCGGCCATGGATTTTACTGCAGTGAAAACGAGTTGTAAGTTATGAATATCAAGACCAGGTTATCATTTCAATTTACAGGCATTATTGCCGTAATATTACTGTTCTTTGCAGGACTGGTCTATTATTTTTCTTATACCTCGCAACTTGCCAGATACAGGGAAGACCTGCTGAACAGCGCGAAAAACACTTCGATTTTGTTGATAGATGTTGTGGAGGTGGATTCCACCTTATTAAAAAAAATTCAGCGGACAACGATTTTGCTGGATGACGAAGAAATCGTGATTACAAATGAAAACGATCAAATGATTTATAGCAACAATGTGGAATATCTTTCTGATAAAATATTAAAGCAATATTCCCAAAAAAACGATATCTGTTATTTTTCTTTTGCAGAAAAGGATGGATTGTTTTATAAGCACCATTTTAAGGACAAATATTATAATGTTTTTGTCATGGCTACGGACAATACCCGTATCAAAAACTTATCAGACCTGAAAAAGATACTTATCTGGAGTATTGTTTTCAGCATTTGGTTGTCCACTATGCTCTCCTACCTGTTCTCAAAAAATGCCATCAGACCTATATCCAGGATTATTAAAAGTGTCAGGAATATCAATTCGGTAAAACTCAGCGAACGCCTGAATGTGGGCAAAGGCAATGATGAAATAGTTCAACTGACAAGGACATTTAATGAAATGCTTGCCAACCTTGAAATTGCTTTTAACAATCAGAAAGAATTTGTATCAAATGCTTCCCATGAATTAAGGACTCCGCTTTCGGTTATGATACTGCAATCGGATTATTTGTTAAGTAAGGAACGATCTTCTGATGAGTACAAACAACATATCAGCCTGCTGGTGGGCGACCTGAAAAGTCTCAATGCCCTGCTGAACAGTTTGCTGGAATTAGCACAGATAACCCATGACAATAAAATTCAGCTTAAGAGTGTACGAATTGATGAGCTTGTTTACGAAGCCATTCAACAGCTAAAAATCAAATATCCCACCAGAAAAATAATTTCACGAATACAATATCCTGAGAACGAAAACGAACTGCTGATCAATGGAAATGCAGGTCTGCTCAACATAGTTTTTAAAAACCTTATCGACAACGCCTGTAAGTTTTCTAACGATGATGTAACCGTTGAATTTCAGATACTTGAAGAACATATTAAAATCACCATCTCCGATCAGGGGATAGGGATACCGGCCAACGAAATGGAACGCATCTATTCCCCTTTTAAAAGGGCGTCTAATGTTAAGTTTAAGAGCGGGTTTGGCATCGGGCTCTCCATAGTTTCTAAAATTTTAGAAATTCATGAAGTGCTAATTTCTATGGACAGTAAGGTAAATGAGGGTACCCGATTCACACTGCTTTTCAAGAAAAACAAAAAAGACTGAGAAACTGTTTTGATTTTAAAAAAGTAACAAATTTTAGGCTTTCGCGGTCAGGCAGAGGATATTGAACAAATAGGATAAGGACAGCTAAACATGAATACCAAAAAATCAGTCAACTATCAGTTTATGTGATTCATGAAAATCCTTGCCTTTTATGTAAAGGTAATAAACTCCATGAGGCAAGTCTTTTAGAGCCAATTTGTATGAATTTTTTATATCTGTTTTTACAGTCAGGATGTATTTTCCCATTCCATTATAAAGTTCAATACTGGCATTTTTAATTTTTTCATTTGTCACCAGAGTAACTTCATCTTTAGCCGGATTAGGAAAGACCTCAACTTTCTTTTTTATTGATTGCGGATCTTTAACGCCTGTAATGAGATTCATGATTTCCACAACAGCACCGTTTGAAGGTGTCCATAATGTAATGTTTGAAGGAAGAGTGCATGGCGGATCGTTAGGTGCAACTTGCCCAACGGCATCTACAGAAAGAAATCTCGCCGTACGTATTTCAATTTTCTGTTTACTTACGCAAACAATTTGAAATGCGTCAAAAACGCCTTGATTACGAGTCCAGTTATACGCTGCATCAGGGCTGTAAAAAGTATATAACTGACGAAGCGGAGCGCCCCAGCAGCCTTCTCCAATATATACTGTCCCATGATCGTCGTCTCTGATAAATCCGCTATCACTGCCTGCAGCAGAAGATGGTACTACAGGCCAGGTATATTTAATCACATGACTGTGACCTTCAAAACACGCAGTTACTTTATACTGCTGAAACAGACTGGCCCAACAATCAATCATTTCCTGATTGGCATACGTTTCGGCATGAGGAACCATAGGGATATGGTATTGAACAAATTTCCAGTATGGTTCGCTTGAAGTTCCCGTATGATTCTGCAGATCATTTATAAACCAGTTCATTTGTGCCGTATCCACACAGGGACTCTCGCCCTCGACAGCCTTTAAGGTATAAAAGCGAAAGAGGTTCCCTCCGAAAGAAAGTGAATAATAATTATTGTTATTGGGAATGTCAAAAAACTCATAAATATCATCATTTAATTCGTGATTTCCGAAAGTCGCCATAAATGGTACAATTAAACCTCCATCAGCATCAGGCCCAATACTGAGCTGCCAGTCTTCAAGCCAGTCAGCATAGTAAACACTTCCCATTCCAAGATAATTACTCAGAATAAAATCACCACTGAAAGAAACAAAATCAGGACGGATTTTTGCGACAAGCCTATTGCCATATTGTCTTTGCAGCCGGCAATTTCCATCTGTACAGCTTTCTACTAATGGCACATTTGTTCTTGAGTCACCACCAGATATAAACGTTATCGGTGTATTTGGATCATCACTGATCGTTTTGAACGAGAATCTGTCACTTACACTCTGATCATCCTTTATGACAAAATAATATTTTGTGTTGGGCGTCAATCCGGTTAATTCGGCAAATCTGTTTGTAAGGAGATCATAAGACGAAGTACGGTCAATACCATGATTGAAAGGATATGCCTGCCAGTTTGTACCCATATCCGCGGTCCCAAAATACACTTTGGCGTTTGTCGATATTAATTGATCAGACCAGCCAATAACAACCGTTGTTGATGGATCATCGCGGTATGCAAGACGGTAGTATTTTGTATTTGCGAGCAACTGACCTGAAATCGCCAGCCCTGCAATAAGAATAATAGATTGAAATACTTTCATAGGATTAGATCAAATGTTTTTCCTCACAAAATTAATTATTATATCAATTAAGAAAAGCAGGAATTATTTATCAAAAAAACTCAGTTTGTATATATTACCATGGGACCCGTCAGGATGTCATGTCTCGCATCATTTTTTTAACGAGGCTTTAGAAAAAATATATTCGGGAATGACCTGGTCGAATTTGATGCTGGTTATTTTAAATTCCGTACCCTTGCCGTCTTTCATCATGTCTTTATAGGTCATACTGAATGGGAACCAGCGCCCCTGAATATTTCTGACATCCTTATATTCTATTTTTTTCATGAGTTGCCCGCTTTTGGCATAAAGTTCCTGTTTTAAAGGCACATACCTGGCGGTATCCACCCACAATTTCTGTGAATAATAGGCGACATCCTCAACAATAGCCGTCAGTTTGAGCACCCAGGCCCTGCGGTCGCCTATCCATTCGCGCCCAATGATTTTCTCGGCATAAACCTCCTGTAGTTTTCTGTCGTCCATCATATCTTCATAGGAAAGGTCAGAGCCCATGACCGATTGCCGCAGCATATTGCCGGAAATCTGGATTATGCGGTCGGTTGATGGTGAATATATCCACAACTGCCCGCCCAGTTTCAGCATTTTTGTACCTTTTTCCGATGCCGGGGAAAGATACTCCGTAAACGACCTTTTGGTACCTTCCGACCAGGTTTTACTGGTGATGGCGCGGCTTGTGCGTTTGCCGTTCACCGTCATTGCAGCTTCCGTGATGCGGTTTTTTGAAGACAAATTCTGATCAACTTTGCTGAGAATGGAGCCACCCTTTGGATTACCAAAACTCAACAATAAGAAACCAAGTATGATGATCGCCGGTCTTTTCATTTTCATAGTTTTGATTACACTTCCAACTCTTTGAACAAATTTGCGGTTTGCCTCTTATAAATGCCAATGCCTGCGAGTACATTGCCAAGCACAACGGACAACAGTCCGGGGACAAACCCGATGAAATATGCAGTTGGCGTTACCTCAGTTCGGACCACCACAGGTATCATTATGGAAGCATTCTTCATCATGCCTCCCGTATTCAGGCCTACATAGTGCACCAAATAGGAAAATGCAAGCCCCACAGCGGTTCCGATGATGGTGCCGATAATTCCTATCAATATTCCCTCGTAAACCAGCGTGTTAAAAATGTGGCTTTTACTTTCGCCCATGGCCAGTCGTACGCCAAATTCATTATACCGCCGCAGGCCTCCCAGCAAGCCTGCATTCCACAGCACCAGCGACATGGCAAGCAAAAATGCAAATATCATGATACCCGAAGCCGCATCGATGTAATCCAGCATCTCGGCCATCCCTTCCTGATCGCGAAGCGTCAGCATCACAGGCGCATACTCATCTTTTGAGGACTCGTATGATGCGTTGAACTGCTGTGCAATGGAGGATGCTTTTTCCAGGTCATAATTGCCATCACTAAAAAAACCCAGTATTTCCCCAGCCGCATCATCCATCGCAAAGGTCTGCTGTGCATCGCTGATGTCGGTTATCACTGCGCCTTTGTCGATAGCGCCCACCCCAAACCGTACGGTGCCTGCCACGGTGAAATTTCTGAAGGCCATGCTCCCTTCCATAGTGGTTCCAAAGAGGGTAAATTTGTCGCCGGGTCTGATTTTAAATTTCACAGCGAAGTCATCGGTGATGAGCGCCTCCCCTGGTTTTGAAGGCATCCGGCCTGAAACGATGGATTTTTCCAAATTGAACCGTTCGGCTTCTTTTGATCCGGGCTTTAAAAGGTCGAGAGCCCACCCGGCCACAGGCCCCTGGGCACGGGTTTCCCCCTTGTCGTCGGGAAAATCCATCTGGGCGCCGAAACGTATTCGTTGAACCCAGTCCATATCCGGTTGGTCCTTATGTAATTCCTGTACCAGTTTGTTTGCCCCGAGGATTGCAAGGTCATTGGGCATTTGCTCTGATTTTTCAGCATAAGCGCGTGTCATGACCTTCAGATGGCCTGTATCGAAGTTGGCTGACATCCTTATGGAATCGCCAATTATGCCATAAATCCAGCAATGCAGAAACACAGTGAGCATAACACCCAGGCTGACAACAATTATAGGTAGCAGGCTCCTGCTCCTGTCGTGTAAAAGGCCTTTTAGCAGAAACTTTATCATTGTATCTTCCCTTTCAATGCTTCCGTCGGGTTAATCTTTGATATTCTGCGGGCAGGTAAATAGCTGACGATGGTGGCAGATATAATGACCAGCACCACCGTTGACATCATCAGGCCGATGCTGTAGTACGGAAAAATCTTATCACTGATGGCCAGTCCGTAATCATCCACAGAGCCCGGCATGGGTATCCCGGTCTTTTGAATCAGCATCAGTAATGGTATTCCATAAATAAATCCTGCAATTATCGCCAAAATGCTTATCACGGTCCCCTCTGCGGTAAAAATACCAACCACCCTTCCCCGTGTCATTCCCAGAGCTATGTAAGTGCCTATCTCCTTCTGCCGCCGGAAAACAGACAGCACCTGGGTGTCGAAGATCGCCAGCAGGGCCAGAGCCAGGAGCAGAATATACACCATGGAAGTGCCCGACTTTTTGGCTGCCATCACCGCGTCGATATCTTTCATGAGAAACTTCAAATCCCTGAAAACCCAGTTATCCACATCGCCACCGGCATATTGCCCGCCTGCGACAAAAAGCGTGGCCTGGTTTTCAAGGCCGGTGATTTTCTGTAGTTCGTGCAGCGAAATCCAAACCTGTCCGTTATCGATGGAAGGCACGTTGGCAGAAAATATTTCAGCGATATAGATTTCTTTTGCATCAAACGTACCGTTCTTATCGCGCCATTGCATCAGTACCCTGTCGCCTTTTTTCAGCTTGGCAGCGGCGGCCATACGTTTGCCGACGACAGCAGGGATGCCTTCTCCGGAAGCTTTAAGTGAAGCCGACGGGATACGGATGATACGTTGCGCCGTATCTATTCCCCTGAGCAGGATGTTCTGCATTCCTCCGCCAGGGAAAATAGAGGCCTGTGTGATAAGCACGGGTGTTATTTGCCCCGACTTCACCAGTCCGGAGATTTTTCCCGTGACCGGTGCATGGGCATCCTGGAGGCAAAAAGGATCATAGGGATCGTATGCCGCATGCCATAGTTGGCCGTTACCGGCCACCCAGTCTTTGGTGTCGTTGTATGCCTGCCGGTTCCACCCGTCGAGCATGCCATTGACAAAAACAATAATGACGAATGCAAAAGACAGCACGAAAACATTCAGCCAGGTCCTGAGTCCTGCACCAAACAAATTCCGGAAAGCCAATTTCAGGGCAATCATCTTCTTTAGTTTTTAGAACTTTCAACAAAGACATCCTTATCAACGCGGCCGTCTATCAGCGTGATAATGCGGTCGAGGTATTTCATCACCTTCTCGTCATGGGTTGCAAATATGAACGTAGTTTTGAGTTCACGGTTCAGGCGTTTCATAGTTTGAACAATATGATGAGAGTTTTGGGCATCGAGGTTGGCCGACGGTTCATCGGCAAGCACCAGCGATGGCCTTTTCACCATGGCCCTGGCGATGGCAACCCGTTGACACTCACCTCCTGAAAGCTGCGCCGGCCTGGAACGTTCCTTATCCGTAAGGCCAACCCATTCCAAAGCTTCCATAACGGCCTTTTTTCGCTCGGCGGCATTTTTTTTCTGAAGCAACAAGGCAAATTCCACATTTTCAAAGACTGTATAAACCGGCAGCAGGTTGTACGTCTGAAAAATAAAACCGATATGGATGTTGCGGAGCATGGCTGACTCTTTATGCGAAAGCGTTGCAACAGACTTTCCGAGCACGATGGCCTCGCCTTCCGAAGGGATATCCAGTGAGCCGATAATGTTTAGTAAGGTTGTTTTGCCCGATCCGCTGGGACCTACCAGGCCAGCAAATTCACCCTCCTTAAACGTAAGATTGATATCATGAAGAGCTGTGAAATCTCCTGCTCCCATTCGGAAACGCCTCGAAAGTCCGGTGATTGAAATAATTGGATTGTCTGACATTATCAATGGTATTAATGGTTATAAACCAGCATTACCTGAACTCCCGGCCCTGTAAAAGTATTGGCGCCAGGTCCCTGCTGAGGAAGATTATATGTATCGGGATTCCAGTATGCCATCAGATAAGTTGAAAAATATTTGAACCTGTGATTCCAGTTTATAAAGTTATATGATTTTTTATTATCCCAGTCAAAATAAACAATTCCATTGATATTATCATTCAAACCCAACGGGTAGCTGATGGATAAAGCAGAAATAAACACCGGATTGCTGAAGCGGAACGCATGCTCATCATTGGCCACCAGCAATTGTTCGAACAAGACCGTAAGGCCGTTGCCGGCTTTGAACGTATTTTCAATGCCTACATTGAAAATTTCCTGGTTAGTGAGTTGGCCAATAATCTTGCTTTTATTTATCCATGCCCCTTCGAACCAAATGCCAACACCCAGGTCCCATTTCGCGTCAAGGCCTATCCTGTTTTCAGGTACTTCAAAGAATTGTGGCCTGGCAAAGCCCATTTCATGCATATCGGCCACCCGAAAATGATAGGACAAGGCCGCTTCGCCTTTGGGCAATGGAGTTTGCATGCGACATCCGAACTCCGGATAATACTGGCTAATTTTTCCTATTTCCCATGGTCGCGGTTTTACGTTCCCATACAATCCCCAAAGCCAAATGTTGGCATTGTTAAGAAAATAATACCTGAACAACAGGCCCCACATCCCATTGGTGATTTTCAGGGGATCGCGCGGGTCAACCTGGTCGAACCACATCAGCGGCCGCAGCAGGGTTGCCGAGCCAAAATTTATTTTCTGAAGGCCTGCCCTCACCTCCCACTGATCGGAAGAAAACCGCATCCATGCCCTGTAAGGAGCAATGTTGCCCCCGGATTGAAGGGAATCAAACGGATGAAAAGATAGTGCCCCATCGAAATTCAGTGAAACCTCAAAATCGAGTTTATTATTATGCGGAAATCTTATCTCATAATTCAAGGCAGGAAGATAACGCCCACCGCACTGCAAAGGCAACATTCCCTTGACATTATAATTTGTCCAGGAAGAAAAAGATCCGGAAAAGACCATGGTATCCACTGGTACTTTTATCGTATCCTGAGCGAAACAAGCATATCCGGCTATAAGACATTTAAGTAACATTATGATTGTCAGGCATTTTTTCATTTTCATATACTCGAAATGAAACAAATCAAACTGAACATTTATTTGCTGCAGAGCATATTGAATTTTTAAACTTACAGATATAAAAATAAGCATTTCAAACTTTACTAAAGGTAAAAAAAACTTTTTTATCATCGGTTTTTTTAATTCACAAAGTTTGTACTTCGTCAATAACGCCATTGTTATGCTGTTCCTGACCAGCCTGCCTTAACGTCCGCACACATCCTCAAATTTCACTTCGTCCATCAATGAATAAATCAGACTAAATACCGCAATGGCTGCATATTTCAGGCCTTAGCACGAGCCAAAATAAAAAAAGACCGAATTTCTTCGGTCTTTTTCATGTTTTTGATCATTATTGTCCGCTTAA